>Ga0315541_1002146_pt1 | contig 16938 bp, 14 predicted proteins | sample SalMarSW160190MG_FD_203095 | JGI IMG/M metagenome (GOLD analysis project Ga0315541, IMG submission 203095) | Salt marsh sediment microbial communities from the Plum Island Ecosystem LTER, Massachusetts, United States - Salt Marsh Sediment SW1601-190 ...
AATGTTCAGGACAACCGCTATAAAAGCATATACACCGGCCCGCCGCGAGAGCGTGATGAGGCCTATCATCAGGGCACGGTTTGGCCCTATTTGATGGGACCGTTTATAGAGGCATATTTGAAGGTTAATGGATTCAGCCGAAAAAGTAAGAAAAAAGCTGCTGAATTTATCGAGCCCCTGATGCAGCATCTAACTGACGAAGGCTGTCTCGGGCAAATCTGCGAGATATTTGATGGTGACGCCCCTCATAAGCCCCGTGGCTGTTTCGCCCAGGCCTGGAGTGTCGGCGAATTGATTCGGGCATATCATCTGATTCACAGTAACGGCAAAATCCCTGCCCTGAAATAGATTAACACCGTAGCGTTCTTTTAGACATCAGAATTCTTTGGCTGTTTGTATGGCTTTTTCAATAGCTTCATTCCGTTTTTGTTTTGCCACGTCAGGCCCGGCGGCGAGCGTCGGCTCAACTACGAGCGAGCGGATATCGCTAAAGCCGATAAAAGCCAATATTAATTCGAGATACTTTTTTTGCAGGTCGAATGCCTCTGCGCCGCTACCGGCTTTATATTCACCTCCGCGTGCGTATGCGATAAAGACCGGCTTATCCTTTACCAATCCTTCATAGCCGCCGTCTTTGTTGACGGTGAAAGTGAGGCCCGGCTGAACGATGATATCTATATATTGTTTCAGCCGGTAGGGAATGCAGAAGTTCCACATCGGCACTGCTAAAACGTATTTATCCGGAAACTTGAATTCTTCGATTACCGAGACTATTTTTTCCCATATTTTTTTGTCGGCGGGCGAATGTTCTTTATTGTGCATAATTTTGTATTTTGCACTGGCCGCTTTGAAGTTGAATTCCGGAAGCTTTCTTTCAAAAAGATTCATTATTCTAATTTTGTCGTCAGGGTGGCTTTGCAGATACGATTCGATAAATGCGTCTGCGACGGCTTCAGAGTAAGAAAGCTCACCCATCGGTGACGCCTTGATGTATAATAGATTACTCATAACATTCTCCCTTTAAAAAAGCTGTAATGTAAAATACCAGTATTAATTGTCAATTGTCAAGTTCGAAGAACCAGAATCAATTAAATACGTAAACGCATAGGAAAAACAGGTTCAAAAATGGCTTATTTCAGACAAATTTTGCGTTTTGTTTTTTTTACTTTTTAGAATCTGTTTTACCAGTTATAATAATTGCTGAACTTTTTGGGTATCTCAGCAATAAAAGATGTTGTATTTTCGTCCTTATCTAACGAATATTGGTATTAGTGTTAATAAATGCTAGTTTTCAAACTTGTTTTGGAGGTAAGTATATTATGAAGAGGCACTTAGTTTCAACCGTTGTTATTTTGGTGGTTCTGGCTGCTGCATGGACTGTATCTGTATTTGGGCAGGAAGCGGACAGGCCGGCAAGGCCTGCCGGGCGTAGAGACTGGAGGATGTTTCGAATGCTTTCTCCTGAAGAAGCAGTCGAGATGAGGCAAAAATGGCAGAGTATGTCCGATGAGGAAAAAGAACAGTTTAGAGCCCAAATGCGTGAAAAATGGGAGAATATGTCTGATGAGGAAAAGGAAAAGCTTAGGGGCCGGACGCGCGAAAGAACTGTCTCCAGAAGTGAAGGGCAGCTCAATGCCATCAAAGCGATTGAAGGACAGCTTGAGAAGCTCAAAGCAACTATAGAATCGATGGGGTCCGTTCAGCAGGGGCAGTTTTCAGGGCTCTCTGAGGAAGAAAGAGCGAAGTTAAGAGAAAGATTTACGAAAGCTAATGAGCAGCGACAGACAGCGCTTAAAACGATTATAGAGCAAATAGCAATTCTACAGGGCCAAAGGCAACCAACAGCGGAAGGTCAGGAACTTATCATAGTAAACACGGGTGAGTTGAAGGCGATTCGCGAATTGGCATTGAGAGAAAAAGCTGAAGAGACGGCCAAGCATCTCGGAAGGATTGTTAAAGGCCAGGAGGCCTTTGAAGATAGGCCGCAGCGACCACGACTGCGACCGAGGCCAACCGCTCCTCCAATACAAAGGAACATGGCTCCAGACGCTAAAGGAGAGAAAAAGAAAGCGGTTAAAGAATGAGGTCGGGGGCACGCCAGAGTTTACATCAAATGGCTTTTACAACAAGATGCCAAACCAGTGAGCATTGTAGTGAGTGAAGCTTACGGTTGCTTTGTGGGTTATGCTGTTTTTTACTCGAGAAAAAGTTTTTATTTACTCGTGGGCCTTCGGTTTCCCCGTTGTGTAGAAATTTTTCGCTTTGGTCTGGTTTTTTTCGGAATCTCTTTAATTTTTAGTTTTCCTACAGTTGTTTTTTTCCGAGGCGGTTTTTTCGGTGTTATCTCTCCCATCAGCGTTAAAGCTTTGTTGCACACTTCCTTAATGGAGTTATTCTGGTGTTCGAGGCCCTGATGAAATACCTCTAAAGCCATTTTTTTCATTCTGCCGCGCATCTTTCTTAGTCCATAAGCTGCTGCATTTCTCGTCGTTATGGGGGAATCTCCAAACAAAACATCTTTTAGGATTTCTAAACCATCTTCCTGTATCCAGGATAAATTGAAACCGGCCTGCCGTCTAATTGAGCCGTTTGAGGAATGTAACTGGTCCCGTAGTTTTCTAAGGAGCTTTATGGACTCTTCGCTCTTTTGTTGGTCTGAATGTTTTTTACTATTAACCTCCATGTTGCCACCCATTCCTAAATATCAGCAAGTATATCTGAATTGTTAAAGGCGGTTTACTTTTCCTGGATACATTAGAAGCACATAAATTGGTAATAACCCTCACTGCGCTCTAAGCACTTACAGGTTCGCCTCCTGTGTTTTCCTCCTTCGAAAAGCCAGACTTCTTCACTTACCTCAAGAGGACATTCAGCTTTGCTGCCACATAGAAAAATCCCGTCCTTGGGCAAATGGCCCGGAACGAATGAATGGAGCAGAGCACGCTAAGATAATTTCTTCTAATCAAGGGTTCCTTATATTTACTACTTTCTAAAATTTTCATATGATAGAATGAAATTGTCAAATAAATTTTAAAAAAATTTGGTTTTTCTTATGGATAATCACCATAAGTAGCTATGTTTTAAAAACAGGCAATATCTAACGACCGATAATTATTGAATTTTACCGTAGCGGAGACCATAAATATCTTATTAACAGTGATATAGGGCAATCCGAGTGTGGAAAGATTTTTTTAATAGCGCGCTATTCCAAATGGCATAATCACAAATATGGTTTTGATTATTGCGTTTGTGATTGATGTGCTTATTCTCGAAAAGTCCGTTTTTTCGTATTGTTGCGTAGGTTTCCGGAAAATGCGAGGAAATTTAACTGATTGGTTGTGATTCTATAAAGGTGGATTGAATTTAAAACCTGCTAATATCGAACAAATAGACACAGATTACATAATTTACTAAAAAAGGCATTTTACATGAAAGGATTTATTATGGTTATGACAGCTTCTACAATGTTGCAGTTGGGTACGGTTGCACCTGATTTTAGCTTACCCGATACGAAGGGTGATGTTATCTCGCTCGATGATTTCAGGGATGCTCCGGCCCTTTTGGTAATCTTTATGTGTAACCATTGTCCTTTTGTGAAACATATTTTAGATAAGGTGGTTGAATTAGTTAAAGATTACCAGGGCAAAAAAGTTGCGGTTGTAGGGATAAATTCCAATGATGTGAAGAATTTCCCCGAGGACAGGCCTGAGATGATGGCAAAAGTGGCAAAAGAAAAGGGCTTTACTTTCCCGTACCTTTATGGCGAGACACAAGAGTTGGCGAAGGCCTATAAGGCGTCCTGTACCCCGGATTTCTTTTTGTTTGACAAAGATAGAAAGTTGGTTTATCGAGGTCAGATGGATGACAGCAGGCCCGGAAACGATATAGCAGTAACCGGTTCGGACCTTACATCGTCAATAGAAGCCGTTCTTGATGGAAAACAGGTCAGCGAAGACCAAAAAGCGAGTATAGGCTGCAATATAAAATGGAAGAGAGGTAACGAGCCGGCTTACGCGAAGTAATTATAAAAGCTGTGGTGAATCGGGTTATCTTTAAATGGTGTTAAACAAGGTAATTGTGAGGTGAGTTTATGGAAAAGCAAACAGGCTCAGTAACTATGAAGGGTAAGCCCTTGACGCTTTTGGGGAGTGAAGTCGAGGTGGGAGGTAAAGCGCCGGATTTTGAAGCGGTTGCGAATGATTTGACGACAGTAAAATTTTCATCATTCCGCGGCAAGGTTTGCATTATCTCTTCGGTTCCCTCTCTGGATACCAGTGTATGTGATACGATGACACGGCGTTTTAATGAGGAAGCCGGCAATCTCGGTGGGGATGTGGTTGTTTTGACTATAAGTATGGACCTTCCATTTGCACAAAAACGCTGGTGTGGAGCTGCAGGTGTCGAGAATTTGCAGACGCTTTCCGACCATAGAGAGGCATTGTTCGGCAAGGCCTATGGTATTCTGATAAAGGAGCTTCGGCTGTTGGCGCGGGCTGTCTTTGTAGTGAACAAAGAAGGTGTTATCAGGTATAAACAAATAGTAGAAGAGCTGACGAATGAACCGGATTATGAAGCGGCGCTGAAAGCAGCGAAGCAGCTATTGTAAGGAGTGAACGAAATGAGGATGCTCAAACCGAATGTCTATGCTGTCGGTGTAAACGATTGGGACAGAAGACTGTTTGATGCGCTAATTCCGCTGCCTGACGGCACGAGTTATAATGCATATCTTATCAAGGGCAGTGACAAGACGGCGCTATTGGATGCTGTTGACCCGACGAAAAGTGATGTGCTGATAGAAAATCTGGTCAAGACCGGTGTTAGCAAAATAGATTATATTGTTGCCCACCACGGTGAGCAGGACCACTCCGGCGGGATACCGGATATATTGACACTTTGGCCTGATGCGAAGATAGTAACAAATCCAAAGTGCAGGGGGATGCTTATCGATTTGTTGAATATCAGCGAGGACAAATTTATTACCGTCGATGATGGCCAGACACTTTCTCTGGGTGATAAGACGCTCCAGTTTATATACATTCCCTGGGTTCACTGGCCGGAGACGATGGGTACATATCTGCAGGAAGATAAGATATTATTTCCCTGCGATTTCTTCGGCTCACACCTTGCAACAAGCAGCTTGTTTGTGGAAGATGAGGCGGTTGTTTATGAGGCCGCCAAGAGATATTACGCAGAGATAATGATGCCTTTCAGGGCCGCCATAAGAAACAATCTGGAAAAGATTAAGCCGCTTGAGATTGAAATCATAGCTTCAAGTCACGGCCCTATTTATGATAGGCCGGAGTTTATAATCAATGCCTATAAAGACTGGGTCAGTGACAAGGTCAAAAACGAGGTGGTGCTGCCGTATATTTCGATGCACGATAGTGTAAGAAAAATGGTCGAGCATTTTGTCGAAGCTTTGATAGAAAGAGGTATTACTGTCAGACAGTTCGACCTTAGCGTAACAGATATTGGTAAACTGGCAATGTCGCTGGTTGATGCAGCAACGATAGTGCTTGGGTCGCCGACGGTCTTGACCGGTGCACATCCGAAGGTTGCTTACGCTGCGATTTTGGCGAATGCGCTTCGGCCGAAAACCAGGTTTGCCTCTATTATCGGTTCCTACGGCTGGGGCGGCAAAATGGTAGAACAGATAACAGGGTTGATTCCGAATCTTAAGGTAGAAATTCTTGAGCCGGTGGTGGCGAAAGGTTATCCTAAAGATGATGATTTTATGGCTCTGGATGGATTGGCAGATGGGATACTGGCCAAACATAAGGAGCTTGGAATTACTGATTGAAGGACATGAGAGAAAGTAGGGGAAATGAGTGTTGAATTTAATGCTTTCGAGGCTTTTCAGATAGCTGAACAAATCGAACGCAACGGTGCCAGATTTTATCGTAAGGCAGCAGAATTATTTGAAGATTCTCAGATTCGCGGAATGTTTCTCGACTTTGCCATCTGGGAAACCGGGCATGAAGAGGTTTTCGCTAATATGAGAAAGCAGCTTTCAGAACAGGGCCCGAACCAGCGGACATTTAAACCCGAAGAGGCACCTTTCGAGCCAAAGGCGATGGCCGGCCTTGCAGTGTTCGGCATAAGACCAGAGCCGTCCGATGAACTGAGCGGCAAGGAAAGCATTACAGATGTTCTGAAAATGGCTATAGCTAAGGAAAAGGATTCTATAGTCTATTATACTGGTTTGAAGGGATTTGTACCGGCTCAGGCCGGCAATGATAAAATCGATGATGTTATAAAAGAAGAGTTTCGCCACATTAGAATCCTGAGCCAGTCGCTTGAACAAAGAGAATGAGCCAGTCATTAGGATAATTAGCATCGCTGCTCATAATTTGTAAACGGATTTTGCAGGGAGGCAAGAAATGAAGCTGGCTGTATTTATCCCCTGTTTGTTAATTCTGTTTTTGATAAATCCCAACTGCTTTTCTCAGGTTACTCAAAATCCACCAGATTCTAATGCTCCATTGACATTGGAGGATTATCTGCAGCAGGCGGCTTTGAATAATGCCGGTCTTAAAGCTGCGTTTGAGCAGTGGAAGGCAGCATTAGAAGAAATCCCGCAGGCAGGGGCACTACCTGATCCGAAATTTACCTATGGCTATTATATAAGGGAAGTTGAGACGAGGGTCGGGCCTCAAAAGCAGAAGTTCGGGATAATGCAGGTTTTTCCGTGGTTCGGCAAGATTGAAGCACGTACAGACGCCGCTGCTGCTAATGCAAAAGCGACCAAAAAACGGTATGAGGCGACGAAGCTAAAGCTGTTTTTTGAAGTTAAAGATGCATTTTATGAATATACTTATCTTGCAAAGGCGGTAGAAATAGCGAGAGAAAATCTGGAGCTCATCGAGCACTTTGAAGAAGTTGCGCGAACGAAATATGAGGCGGCAACGGCGGGACATCCTGATGTGATACGCGCACAGGTAGAGCTTGCTAAGCTCCAGGACCAGTTGGAAAGTCTCGAGGATATGCGAAAACCGATTGTAGCCAGGCTTAATGCGGTTCTTAATCGGCGAAGCTTTGGAATGCTGCCGTGGCCTCAACGAGAAAAATTCAGAAAAGTTGAGATAGAACAAGAGCAGATTATAGAGCTTCTTAGACGAATGAATCCTGAGCTTGCTGCTTTGGATTTTGAAGTGGAAGCTGCTAAGAGCAGAGTGGAATTGGAGAAAAAGAAATTCTGGCCTGAGGTAGGTGTGGGCGTTGACTGGATTCAGACGGATGATGCACCTGGGGCAGGGGCAAGAGATAGCGGCCGAGACCCAATAATCCTGATGTTCACTATGAATCTGCCTATCTGGCGAGATAGTTACAAAGCTGCTGAGCTACAGGCGAAAGCAGAAATGATAAAAACATCGCAACAAAAAATAGAGGTGGAGAATACGGTTATTGCTCGTGCTGAGCAGGCATTGTACGATTTTAACGACAGCGGCAGGAAGATAAAGCTCTACGGAGATATTTTAGTGCCGAAGGCGCAAGAGTTATTGGAGGCATCTGAGCAGGCGTACAGGGCAGGGACAATAGATTTTCTCAGCTTGATAAATGCCCAGCAAAAACTGCTTGAGTTTAAGTTGCATTACGAAAGGGCTGTAGCGGACAACCAACAGAAATTAGCTGAGCTTCAGATGCTTGTTGGGGAACAACTGCCAGAAATAAATGAAGCAATTTCGGAGAAATAGCTCGAATTTTTGCGAAATTTGTCTTAAAGGAAAAATTATTCATCATTTTAGCTAAAAAAGTTCACTTTTTAATTGAACATAATTCCTACAGGAATAGTATAGAATATCAATAAAGGTGAATGATATGGAGCTAATGACTACGAAATCAGGGTTTGATCGAATGGCCAAGATAGCTATTTTGGTAATAACAGCATTCTTGGCCGGTTATTTATTGAGGTCAATTTTGAGACCCTTACCTGAGGAGCATTCCAAGCAGCATATTGTGTCGCAGCAGCAGAGCTGGTGGACTTGTTCAATGCATCCACAGATTCGCCAGACGAAGCCGGGTAAATGCCCGATTTGTTTTATGGATTTGATTCCTGTGTCTTCTGCTGAAGGCGATATTGGCCCAAGACAGATATCTTTCTCGCAAGAAGCCATCAAGCTGATGGAGATTGAAACTACACCTGTAGAGAGGAAATTTGTTACAGCCGAAGTCCGTATGACTGGCAAGGTCGATTACGACGAAACACGAGTAAAACATATAACTGCATGGGTAACCGGTAGAATCGACCGGTTGTATGTGGACTTCACGGGCATTACTGTCAAAAAAGGCGACCACATGGTCTATTTGTACAGCCCTGAATTATTGGAGGACCAACGGGCGTTGTTGGCCGCTGTGGAAGGGTCAAAGAGTATAAGTCCGGATAGCTCAGAGTTTGCAAAGAGACTAAAATCAGCAAATGTCGAGGCGGTAAAGAAAAGATTGAAATTACGCGGCCTGACAGATGAGCAAATCGAAGAAATCGAAAAGACAGGCCAGCCCGTTGACCACATTACGATTTATTCGCCTATAGGCGGGATAGTTATCCATAAAAATGCTACAGAAGGCAAGTATATTGATACCGGCACAGCTATTTATACCGTTGCGGACCTTTCCAAGTTGTGGGTCAAGCTGGATGCTTACGAATCGGACCTTGCCTGGATTCGATATGGTCAGGAGGTTGAATTTACGACCGAGGCCTATCCCGGAGAAATTTTCAAAGGCAGAATAAGCTTTATCGACCCTGTCCTTAATGAAAAAACAAGGACTGTCAAACTGAGAGTCAATGTTGATAACTCTGATGGCAAACTCAAGCCGGAGATGTTTGTAAGGGCGATAGTTCGCAGTCAAATTGCTCAAGGCGGCAAGGTTATGGCCCCTGAGATGGCAGGTAAATGGATATGCCCGATGCATCCGGCTGTTGTCAAAACCCAGGCCGGCAGTTGTGATATATGCGGGATGGATTTGGTAACTGCCGAGTCGCTTTTTGTCACGGCCGAAGTCCCTCAAAAACCACCTTTGGTTATACCTGCCAGTGCTGCTTTAATTACCGGAACACGTGCTGTTGTTTATGTCAAGGTCCCAAATGCGGAAAAGCCGACCTACGAGGGTAGAGAGATAATACTTGGCCCACGTGCAGGTGATTATTACATAGTGGAATCGGGCTTGGCCGAAGGTGACATCGTTGTGACAAATGGCAACTTCAAGATTGATTCTGCCCTTCAGATTCAGGCGAAACCGAGTATGATGAATCCCGAAGGGCGGGTGAAGTATACTGGTCATCATAGTCATTAAATCGAAAATATATCATTAAAAGATAGAAATTAAATTTTTTTTGAAAGGAGAACAAAATGAGAAGCAAAAAAGTCAAAACAATGCTACTGCTGCTTGCTCTATTGATTGCAGGATTGATTGTGGTAAATGGCTGTAAAAAGTCAGAACCGGCAGCACCATCAGAGCCTGCTCCGATGCCTGAAGAATCTAAAGAAGCTGCTGCAATGATTGAACAGACGATTTGCCCGGTGATGGCCGGACCCATCAACAAAGGTATTTTCGCCGAGTATAAAGGCAAGAAGGTCTATTTCTGCTGTGCCGGTTGCAAGGAGAAGTTCGAAGCGGAACCAGAGAAATATATTGCCAAGCTTCCCAGCTTAACAAATAAAATTAGATTCGAGTAACGATGGATGAACAGCTAAAAGATGTAAATGTCGGCTCGACAGGGTTGCTGGGTAAACTCATACGCTTCTGCCTTGAGAACAAGTTAATCATTGGCCTGCTCTTAATACTTGTTGTCGGATGGGGTGTTTACGTAGCTCCATTTGATTGGGAGCTTTGGGATTTGCCACGCAGCCCTGTGCCGGTCGATGCGATACCGGATATTGGTGAAAATCAGCAGATAGTTTTTACAGAATGGATGGGTCGTTCGCCTCAGGATATAGAGGACCAGATAACGTATCCGCTGACTGTTTCTCTGCTTGGAATTCCCGATGTAAAGACGATTCGCAGCTATTCGTTTTTGGGTTTTTCCAGTATTTACATTATTTTTAACGAGGATGTTGATTTTTACTTCTCTCGCAGCAGGATTCTTGAGAAACTCAACAGTCTGCCGGCAGGCACCTTGCCTGCTGGCGTTCAGCCGGCGTTGGGTCCTGATGCAACGGCACTTGGACAGGTTTTTTGGTACACCCTTGAAGGTCGAAACGAGCAGGGTAATCCTGCTGGTGGATGGGATTTAGATGAGCTGCGCGCTATTCAGGATTGGTATGTGCGGTATGCTCTGCTCAGCGCCGAAGGAGTTAGTGAGGTAGCATCCGTCGGTGGATTTGTCCGAGAGTATCAGATAGACGTTGACCCGGATGCGATGCGCGCCTATAAGGTCGGGCTGACAGACATATTCAAAGCTGTGAAAGAATCTAATATCGATGTTGGTGCGCGGACGATTGAGATTAATAAAGTTGAGTACGTGATTCGGGGGCTGGGTTTTATCAAAGAGCTGTCTGATATAGAAAAGACTGTCGTTAAGGTCAATGAGAATGTTCCGATTTATATCAAAGATATAGCGAAGGTGTCATACGGGCCGGCACTTCGGCGCGGAGCGCTTGATAAAGCAGGGGCCGAGGCGGTCGGCGGAGTGGTAGTAGTCCGCTACGGGTATAATCCCCTCGATGCCATCAAAAATGTAAAGGACAAAATAGAAGAGATATCGCCTGGACTTCCAAAGAAGACGCTGGCTGACGGTACGGTTTCGCAGGTGACAATTGTTCCATTTTATGACCGTACAGGTCTTATTTATGAAACCTTGGGCACATTAAACACAGCTTTGACCGAAGAAATACTCGTTACAATCATCGTAGTTATCGTTTTAGTAGTGCATCTTAGAAGCTCGATGCTGATTAGCGCATTGCTTCCCCTGGCGATACTGATGTGTTTTATCGCAATGAAGGTAGGAAAAATAGACGCAAACATCGTTGCACTATCCGGCATAGCGATTGCAATCGGCACGATGGTTGATATGGGGATAGTGATTTGCGAGAATATTTTGAGGCACCTTGATGAAGCAAAGCCCGAAGATAACAAGTTAGAGGTTGTTTATCGCGCAGCAATCGAGGTTGGTGGTGCTGTTCTAACAGCGGTTGCTACTACAGTAGTGGGCTTTTTACCGGTCTTTACGATGACCGGGCCTGAGGGGAAACTTTTTAAGCCGTTGGCGTTTACAAAGACGTTTGCATTAATAGCTTCGATAATAGTTGCTTTGACCATAATTCCGCCGGCTGCCCACGTTCTTTTTACAGCAAAAACCGATTTCAAAAAGATGAAACGTTATATCTTGGGGGCAGTATTAATTATCGTTGCTGTTGCTGCCGGTGTTGCACTTACCTGGTGGGCAGGTGTTCTTATAGGTGCGATTGGACTTTATCATCTTTTTAGAGAACGCATACCAAAACGGTTTGACAGTCGATTGCCTGTTATCGCTAACGCTATAGCTGTTGGTGTAGTCGGTGTAATACTTACGAGTCACTGGTTGCCTTTAGGGCCGGCGAATGGGCTGATTCGAAATCTTATATTTGTTGCTATTCTTATCGGAGGGTTGCTTGTATTTTTCAAGATTTTCCAAAGGTTCTATTCGCGGATTTTAGGATTGTGTCTTAGATATAAAAAGACGTTTTTGTTGATACCGGTCTTGCTAATTGTTACGGCTGTTTTTATATGGCGAGGTCTCGGTAAGGAGTTTATGCCGCCTCTGGATGAGGGCTCATTTTTGTATATGCCTACAACGATGCCTCATGCTTCTATCGGAGAGTGTCTGGATGTCCTGCAAAAACAGGATGTAGCTTTTGCGTCCATCCCTGAGATTGAATCGGTGGTTGGCAAAATCGGCAGGGTGGAATCGCCGCTCGACCCTGCGCCGATATCAATGGTTGAGACTGTTATAAATTATAAGCCGGAGTATATTATCGACAAAGATGGGCATCAGCTACGCTTCAAGTACGACAAAAAAACAAAACAATTTGTTCGTGATGAAAATGGCAAGCTCATATCTGACCGTCACGGCAGACCGTTTAGACAATGGCGAGACCATATTAAAAGCCCGGATGATATCTGGGACGAGATTGTGAAAGCCGGCCGGATTCCGGGCACGACCTCTGCGCCGAAACTACAACCCATTGCCGCACGCATAGTAATGCTTCAGAGCGGAATGCGTGCGCCGATGGGCGTTAAGGTCAAAGGGCCGGACCTGGAAACAATCGATAGGGTCGGCCTGGAAATCGAGCAATATCTGAAAGAAGTACCCAGCGTTGAGCCGGATACTGTAATTGCGGACCGTATAGTAGGAAAACCCTATCTGGAGATTGATATAAATCGCGAGTCGATAGCACGCTATGGAGTAAGCATCAGACAGGTCCAGGATGTTATTGAAGTTGCGATAGGCGGCAGGCGTATTACTACCACTGTTGAAGGTCGTGAAAGATATCCTGTCCGTGTCAGGTATATGAGGGAGCTGCGAGACCAGGTTGAGACGATGGGTAAGATTTTGGTACCAACAGCCGAGGGGGCACAAATACCGCTTATTCAATTGGCGGAGATTCGCTATGTCCGTGGTCCTCAGGCAATAAAAAGTGAAGATACCTTTCTGACGGGATATGTCGTTTTTGATAAAAAGGATGGTTATGCCGAGGTTGATGTTGTAGAGCAGTGCCAGCAGTATTTGAAGTCGAAGATTGCCAGCGGTGAGTTTGAGATACCTGCAGGTGTGAGCTACGACTTTGCCGGCAGTTACGAAAACCAGGTGCGTGCTCAGAAAAAACTTATGCTTGTTGTGCCGCTGGCGTTATTTATCATATTTATAATTTTGTATCTGCAGTTTCGTTCGGTAACAACAAGCTTTTTGGTCTTTTCAGGGATATTTGTAGCCTGGTCGGGCGGCTTTTTACTGATATGGCTCTATGGGCAGGATTGGTTTCTTGACTTTAACATATTCGGCGTAAATATGCGGGACTTGTTCGGTGTGCATCAAATCAATCTGAGTGTAGCAATATGGGTAGGTTTTTTAGCGCTTTTCGGTATAGCTTCGGACGATGGTGTTGTGATGTGTACGTATCTTGAGCAGTCTTTTCGCAATAAAAAACTCCAAAGCATCGATGAGGTGCGAAAAATGGTAATTGGCGCTGGGTTGCGGAGGATTCGGCCTTGCCTTATGACAACGGCGACGACTATACTGGCGCTGATTCCGGTACTTACATCGACTGGGCGGGGCTCGGATATTATGGTACCGATGGCGATACCATCTTTTGGAGGGATGACGATTGAAGTGTTAACGATGCTTGTTGTACCGGTCTTGTATTGCTGGATAAAAGAAGCTGGAGTTCGCAGAGCTGCTATCATACAATAAGAACGATTTTTTTCTTCAGTGAAAGGAAACGAAGAAATGGATATATTCGAATACGCAATGCAGATGGAAAAGGATGGCGAAGATTATTATCGTCAATTGGCACAACAGACTGAAAATAAGGGGTTAAAAACCATATTGTCAATGTTGGCCGATGAGGAAGTCAAACACTACAATGTTATTGAGAAGATGAAAACCGAAAAGCCACAGATGGTTGAAACGACCATTTTGTCCAACGCTAATAATGTTTTTGCTCAGTTGAAAGAATCGGATGAAAAGTTCGATTCTGACATCGAGCAAAAAGAGCTTTACATAAAGGCCCAGGATATCGAAAAGGAAAGCCAGGATTTCTATACGGAAAAGGCAAACGAAGTAAAAGAGGAGTATCAAAAGGTTCTTTTTCTGAGATTGGCTGAGGAAGAGAAAAGGCATTACTTTTTGCTGGAGAACATAGTCGATTTTGTATCTCGTCCGGAAACCTGGCTCGAAAATGCCGAGTTCAATCATCTTGATGAATATTAGGATTTCATAATCATTTGAATTTATTACGGGAAAACTAAGTTGTATCTATGCTTGGTAAGGAAGATATTTCAATTGTGCTGTGCGGCCAGGCGGGCCAGGGTATTCAGACTATTGAATATGTGTTGACAAGAGTACTGAAACTTGCCGGCTACAATGTCTTTGCGACGAAAGAGTTTATGTCGCGGATTCGCGGCGGGATGAATTCGACTGAAATAAGGGTATCTTCAGAACCGGTCAGTGCGGTTGTTGACCGGATAGATATTCTTATTCCGCTGGATAAAGATGCCATTGGGCACGTGAAAACAAGAATCTCAGCCGAGACGATAATCCTGGCGGAGACTGAAAATATAAGTAGAGTTTCCAAGCAGAGCGGCTGTGTTTGCATCGAGGTGCCTTTTACTAAAGTTGCCGCGGATATCGGGGACAAGATTTATTCGAACATCGTGGCGGTCGGTGTTATTGCCGGATTTTTGGGAGTTGATTTACAGTTATTGAATGATTACATCAGAAAATATTTCTCCAGGAAATCCGACGATATCATGAACAAGAATATCGAAGCTGCAAAGGCCGGGCATAAGCTGGGCTGTGATTTGACTGATTCGGGAAAGATTAAAATTGCTGTTAAACCGGATGCGAATATTAAAGACCAGATGCTTTTAAGCGGCGCAGAGGCCGTGGCCTTGGGGGCAATAGCCGGCGGGTGTAATTTTGTATCTTCCTATCCGATGTCACCGTCTACGGCTGTGCTGGTCTTTCTTTCACAGCACGCAAAGGAATTTGACATCGTAGCGGAGCAGGCGGAGGATGAGATTGCTGCAATAAATATGGCAATTGGCGCCTGGTACGCAGGTGCAAGGGCAATGGTAACAACTTCCGGCGGCGGTTTTGCATTGATGGTCGAGGGATTGAGTCTGGCAGCGATGCTGGAATCGCCTATGGTGATTCACCTTGGCCAGCGGCCGGGACCGGCTACGGGGCTGCCTACGAGGACTGAGCAGGGCGACCTTGAGCTTGCGCTCTATGCCGGACACGGTGAGTTTCCAAGAATAATACTTGCACCCGGGATGCTTGAAGAGGCATTTTCTCTGACCCGGGAGGCATTTAATCTGGCTGATAAGTACCAGGTGCCGGTCTTTGTATTAACAGACCAGTATTTTTTGGATAGTTATTATAACACAGCCGGTTTCGGCTTATCAGATATAAAGGCCGAAAGACACATTATTAAAACTGGAAAAGATTATCGAAGATATGAGCTTACAAAAGATGGAATATCGCCTCGCGGCATACCCGGTTATGGTCAGGGTCTTGTTTGTGTTGATAGCGATGAGCACGATACAGAAGGACACATAACAGAAGACCTCGAGTTAAGGGTCAAAATGGTGGATAAACGTCTCGAGAAAGGCGAGGCGCTGATAGAAGATGCGATACCGCCTCAACTGGTTGGGCCTAAGGATTACAGGACTTTAGTAATATGTTGGGGCTCAACTTATCACGTTGTTGATGAGGCAATAAAGAATTTAGAAAGGGACGATGTTGCTTTTCTTCATTTTAAGCAGGTGCATCCTTTGCCAAAGGAGACAGTAAGTTATCTTGAAATAGCCGAGAAAACTATTGCTGTCGAAAGTAACGCCACAGGTCAATTTGCAAAACAAATAAAGCTTCATACAGGGATAGATATTGACAAGAAGATTTTGAAATATAGCGGCCTGAGTTTCACGGTTGAAGAGCTTGTAGTAAAACTTGGCGGCCTTTTAGTTTGAGAAGTCGGCGATGGATATTAAAAATTTTGATATGGGTGATATTGATATAGCGTGGTGTCCGGGCTGCGGTAATTTTGGGATTCTCAACACGCTGAAAAAAGCCCTTTCCGAGCTGGATATTGAGCCGACGAATTTAGTTCTTGTATCGGGCATCGGCCAGGCGGCGAAGATTCCGCATTATTTCAGGACCAATATATTTAACGGCCTGCACGGCCGGGCACTGCCGCCGGCAACGGCTATCAAGGCGGCCAATCCGGCCCTGACGGTCATTGCCGAGAGCGGCGATGGTGATATGTACGGTGAAGGTGGCAACCATTTTATTCATACCATCCGGCGCAATCCCGATATCACCAACATTGTTCATAATAATATGGTCTATGGCCTGACAAAAGGACAGGCATCGCCGACGAGCCAGTTGGGTTTCAAGACGCCGGTCCAGGTAAATGGTGTATTTCTTGAGCCGTTTAATCCTATCGCAGTTGCTATCGCGCTGGATGCCGGCTTTGTCGCAAGGGCCTTCGCCGGTGATATGGACAAGACCAAAGAGATATTGAAAAAGGCCGTCACGCATAAAGGATACGCACTTGTTGATATATTTCAGCCTTGTGTCTCGTTTAACAAAATCAATACCTTTGCGTGGTTCAAGGAGCATACCTATTACCTGGATGGTTCGCATAAAGTAGGTGATAGAAACGAGGCCTTCAAAAAGGCAATAGAAACCGAGAAACTACCACTCGGCGTATTTTATACCAATGCGAGTAAAACTACCTTCGAAGAAAATATCGACACATACAAAGAGGATAGAAGGCCTTTATATGAACGTGAGGTGAATGTAGAAAAACTTCGGGATTTGCTCGAAAAATTTGAGACCTTGATTTGATAATTGCTGCTGTTTAGGCAGATAAAGAAGCGATTAGTGCGTAAGCATTTAATTAAAATAAAGAATATCCTTGATACGCTTTACCTCAGGTACAACCATCGTAAATGTATCAGGCCGGACCCGCTGCAGTTTGTGTATCGCTATAAAAAACCGGCTGATATGGAAGTGGCAGGGCTTTTATCAGCAGTTCTTGCATACGGCCGGGTCCAACAGATTGAAAAAGACCTCAATGACCTATTTTCGCGTATAGGGGCGAGCCCTTACGCATTTGTTCTGAATTTTGATAAGGCTCATAGAAAAAAGCTAAATAGCTTCAAACATCGCTTCACGACAGGAAAGGATATTGCAGATTTACTTGTAGTTTTACAAAAGGTCCTGCAGCAAAAGGGTAG
>Ga0315541_1002147_pt1 | contig 16938 bp, 12 predicted proteins | sample SalMarSW160190MG_FD_203095 | JGI IMG/M metagenome (GOLD analysis project Ga0315541, IMG submission 203095) | Salt marsh sediment microbial communities from the Plum Island Ecosystem LTER, Massachusetts, United States - Salt Marsh Sediment SW1601-190 ...
AAAAGTCCTGTAAAGAATCCGCTGGAACTATCCCTTGACCTCAATCCAGATCTAAAATTAGGTAGAATAAGAATACCGGGTGAAGAGAAGCCAACCCTTTTCTTTGGATACAATGGAGAAGAAGACCTTCACTTCAAGTTTACCGTCCCAACGATAAAAGACAGGGAATCAAGAATAGACAGGATAAGAATACTTGTTAATGGTAAATGTGTAGGAGAGATGTATCATCTCGAAGTTTTTAGTAATGTGGCAAGGAAGGCCTTTGAGGTCAAAAAACCCATTATATATCTACGAGCGGGACTCAGAACCTTCCTCAAATCAATGCTGGATAAGAAAGCAACGGATGAAATCGATAAAAAGACAGAGGACAAAAAACTCCTCGGGGCTGTCTTAAAATTCTTTGTAGATGTGGCAACCGATGTTACAGAGAGTGCAGACCTTAGATGCTGGAGGACTATGCCAGGGAATGCATATGTCGGGAGGATTGACTTACCTCCGGGCACCTATGATATCACATTCGAATATCTAAACGATAGGAAAAAAGTGATAGATAGAGAGTTAAAGAAAGGGGTAGAGGTAAGAAAGGGTGGATTAAACCTGATTGAGGGGGTGTCGTATCAATGACAAATAAAAGTTTCCATTCGATGAAAAATCTCTTGGAATTAAAAGCACTCTTAGTATTATTGCTATTCGGATGTGCCTCGGCAAAAGCAGAAAAAGGACTTCCCGAATGGATTAAAAATCCCAATTTTAGGTATCATGATGCACTCTATCTCACAGCAGTTGGGAGTGGTAGTTCAAGAGAAGAAGCAAAAAGAGATGCTATTTCATCACTCTCTAACATCTTCTCAGTAGATGTTTCTTTTGATAGAAGAATTATTGAGGCATACACTGAATCAAGGAAAGGAAGGGATATTGATGTTGCTCATTCCATCAATCTCCTCACCAGGAGTGCTCTAAAAAGCGAAAACAGATTGATCAACCTAAGAGAAGGTGAGACATTCTTTGATGATAAAACAGGAACATTCTATATGCTTGTCTTCATTAATCGCGCTGAAACAGAACCACTATACCTGGATGAAATAAAGAAGAATGACGAGATAACGGAAGAATACTATTATTTAGCCCAGGGTACAGATAATAAATTAGAAAAATTCATATATCTAAAAAAAGCCTTACAGGTAGCTTCCATAAATGAAGGGCTCTGTCAGGTCCATCGTATAATATCAAATATGGATGATACTCCTGCCCCATCTATCTCGAAACAAAAACTAAATATAGAGATCTCTGAACTCTCCCAGAGGATAATCACGAATATCAAAGTTACAGGAGCATATCCAGAAGAACTTTCAGGATTCCTGCGTGAGGTAATCCAGGAGACCGGTTTCACTACAGGCAGGGAAAGTGCGGATCTCATCATAAAAGCTAATCTCAAGATAGAACCCATTGACCTGCCAAGGAAGGAGGAATTCGTTCGCTGGAGACTCCTTATAGATGTTTATAATGAAATGACAGGGACCACTATGGAAACTTACACAAAGGAAGGACGTGAGGGGCATGTGAGTCTTGAAGCCGCAAGGAGTAGGGCTCTTAGAACGGTGCGAGAGACGATAATGAATGAATTTTATATTGAATTTAACAATTTTCTAAACAGGTCATTGGGTGAGTAGGCAAAGAAATCAATCTAAATATAATCTTCTGAATGAAAAATGAGCCTCGTCTGGTCATCTTTATAATAAAACGTCTTATCTTTCTTTTATTCACGATATCCGTCATTTTATCTGCAAGTACAGGGCCTACACAGAGGGTTACCACTTTCAGGATTCAGTTTGAGATAATGAAACACAGCGAAGTATATGAAATCCAAAAAATGGGTATTTGTGTAGAAGAATTACGTAATAACTGGGTAATTGCTAGAGTAAACGAAGAAGAAATTAGATTGTTGAGAGCAAAGGGGTATAAACCTGAAAGATTTATAGAACCACCCATTCGAACGGATGGATATCATTCGTATGAAAATATGATAGCAAAACTGGATTCCCTTGTAAGTCAATATCCAAACATCACAAAGAAATTCTCAATAGGACAATCATTAGAGGGAAGAGAACTCGTATGTCTAAAGATATCGGATAATCCAGAAGTAAATGAAGCTGAGCCGGAGACTCGATTCATAGGCATCATACATGGGAATGAACCAATAGGATGTGAACTACTGTTATATCTTGCTGATACACTCACATCGAGTTACAACAACAATGGGTATTTATCCGAACTGGTAGATAACAGAGAAATATTCATCCTTCCTATGATTAATTCAGATGGAAGAGAAGTAGGCTCCCGGTATAACGCTAACGGCGAAGACCTAAATCGAGACTTTCCCGTTCCTGATAGTTCCATTGGGGGCGATAATAACTGGGAATACGAGCCGGAGACCATTGCACTAATCAACTGGTCAGACACAATGAATTTTGTCCTATCCACCACATTCCATAGCGGAGCAAGGGTAGTAAACTACCAGTGGGATTATACACATGAAATTCCCCCTTTCCATTCACTTATAAGAGAAATATCAAAAGGTTATGCGCTCAGGAATGATTCAATGTTTAATTCTCCCGTTCCCTCGTATGCTGATAGTGGGGTGATACGGGGGTCTGAGTGGTATGTAATATCTGGCTCATTGCAGGACTGGTCCTATCATTATACGGATTGTATTGATCTCACTATAGAACTCAACCCGGAGAAATGGCCTGATTCAACGGAACTTCCAGACCTCTGGCGCCAGAATAGAAATTCAATTCTTTATCTTATCGAAAAAGCAGGGACAGGGGTTGGTGGAATTGTATCCGATGGAGAAACTGGAGAGCCTCTTTACGCAACCGTTCTGGTTTCCGGTTTTGATAAGGGAATAAAAACCGATCCTGATATTGGAGATTACCATAGGTTGCTTGGAACAGGAATCTATGACCTTACATTCATAGCCAAGGATTACTGCACATTGACCGTAAATAATTTAGAGATCCAGGGGGATTCACTTCTCAACCTCAATGTTGAACTCACACTAGCTGGAACCACGGCAATAGAAGAGCCAACAATTCTATCCATAAGTGCACCAACAATAATAATCCCTCAATCTTTCAGTGTAACACTGGGTATTCCCGAAACTGATTTTTATACCCTTTCAATCTTTGATAAGGTAGGAAGAAAGATAAGAAATATTTTTAAAGATAGACTATATCAAGTGGGCTTCTATGATGAACCAATATCAATAGAGTCAATCCCTGAAGGTATATATTTCCTCTACCTGGATTCCCCAAGTAAAAATGGTATAACAAGAAAGATATTAATTTTAAGCTTTGTCACAAGGTTGTATGATGAGTAGTTTAATAAAAAGTTGTTTTATGCTCGGTAATGTTATTCAGAAATCGCAGTCGATTTCCCCTGCTCGCCCCGTGAAATACTTCAGAGGAGTAATATGCATATTATTTCATGGGGCGAGGAAATCGCTGCTCCCGCTCTCACTCCTGCCCCATGGAATAGAAGAATATCTTGAAAGTTTATCTATTCCACGGGGTGAACTCTTTATGATTTCCAAAGGAAATCATAAATCCATGCCCGCTCAAGTTCCGAGAGGGTTTCTGAATACCATCACCTCGCATTTATCCCAGAAATTAATTGGCAAATGTATTAAATTTCTAAATAAAGATAAATCATATAACTTTGGGACACCGCCTAATTTTTAATTAATGAATTTCTTATATGGAAAATAGAGCAATATGAACTGGTTTTTAGTAGCTTTGGGAACTGCTTTTTTATGGGGTAATTCAGCGGTTTTAGCTAAGATTGGAACAGTTAGACTCTCTCCAAGACGGATGATCCTTACCGTTGGTGTTACTTTCTTCATATTCTATTTGATTATATGGAGATTTTTAGGGTCACCTTTTCCCCGGGGTAACTACCTCTTCCCACTTTTCTCTGAAGGTTGTGCTGCAATTGCTTTTATATTCTACTATAAAGCCCTGAAAGAAGGACCTGTTTCTCTCGTAACACCTATAACCTCTTCGTCGATCATTATCAGTGTCTTGATCGGTGTGTTTATCTTCAAAAATCCAATCACCAACATCCAGATTGCAACTATTTGTTCAATTACTGCGGGTATCATACTTTTAACAATAAAGGATTTCCGGTTTAACAAAGGCAGGTGGGTTATCCCAGCATTAAGCGCTATGATAGGATGGGGAATCTGGGGCGGATTCAGCGGAATAGCCGTCAGGATAGTAAAACCGATAAACATAAATCTTTTCTTTTCATTTATCACACTTCCAATCTGGATACCTTATTACCTGATTACCGGTCGGGGAAAGGGGCAAACAGAAAATAGGGCTACAACTGCCACCGAACCCCCTCCAAAAGATTTTCTCTTTGCAGTGGGAAGCGCAATAGTAAGCGGCACAGGTTCTCTACTCTTCTATATTGCAGTAAATCTCTCCCATGTAAGTCTTGTAATCCCTGTATCAAATCTCCATCCATTGATATCAATAATATACGACATTTGTAACCACAACTATCCCAAGTTCCACCAGTGGATAGGGATAATCCTTATATTAACGGGCTTATTTTTTATACAAGGAGGATAGATGTTAAAGATCAATGATATTTATATGGAGGATGGGGTCATTACCTCACCCGGGAAACCAGAGAGGGAATTCTCATTTCCGAAGAAAGAAATCTATCCCGGTTTCTGTGACTCTCATACACATTTCATTCAGCTTGGATTGAAAAATAACCAATTAATTCTATCAGAGGTAAAATCAAAAAAAGAACTATATGAAAGATTGAATGAGTATTTAAAGAAGAAAGATACAAAGGAAATTATCATGGCTCTGGACTGGGATGAAAGTGAGTGGGAAGAGAAGTTATTTCCGACGAAAGAAGAATTAAATAAAATATCGAAAGACCGTCCAATAATACTAAGAAGGGTGTGCGGACACATAGCAATAGTAAATGATTCTGCGCTTTCCCGAATACCTAAAGGGTGGGAAAGAATAGACCACGGGAAAGGAATACTTGAAGAGGATGTAGTCCTTAAGCTTAATGAAATATTCCCTCCATCTACGGAAGAGATAAGGAAGGCAGCCTTTCTCGCACAAAGCGAACTTATAAAACTCGGAATTACCTCAATCCATGATATAGTGATTCCAGAGTACTTTAAAGCATATCAAGCTCTTGAAAGGGTAGGAGAAATAAAACTATCTTTCTATTGCTTCATAGTAGAAAACTATATCAATGAAATGAAAGACCTGTCCTCCAGTGAGAAAATAAAACTTGCTGGCATTAAGGTATTTACTGATGGCTCAATAGGAGCAAGAACAGCTGCACTTAATAAATTCTCCTATACCTCGGGGAGTAAGGGTTTGTCACTGATGCGTAAAGAACAGTTAGAAAAACTAATTGAGTATTCGAATAATAATGGCTACCAACTAGCAATACATGCTATAGGTGATAATGCCATACAGACAGTGCTTGACGCGATGAATAAAAATCCCAAAAACAATCCGGCAAGGCATCGTATAGAACATTTCGAACTTGCAAGCAACAAACAGATCAAAGAGGCAATAGAAAAAAACATCCTCCTTTCAATGCAACCTAACTTTCTTAAATGGTCAAAACGCGGAGGATTATATGAAAAGGCACTGGGAAAAGATTACCCAGATAATAATAGACTGTCAATCATCCTAAGAGAAGGGGGGACAGTTGCCTTCGGTTCTGACGGCATGCCTTATGGTCCTCTCTTTGGGATAAAGGAAGCTACAGAAGCCCCATTCCCTTCGCAGAGGATAGAAAAAGAGAAAGCGATCAAAGCATACACTGAGGGAGGAGCCTACGCTTCCTTCATGGAAAAAGAGATAGGAAAGATTGAGAAAGGTATGAGAGCTGATTTAGTAGTAGTGGATGAAGAAGGAATTTATATGACGATAATTGACGGAAAAATTGAATATTGTAGAAAAAGTGAAAAGAATATATCCAGTTGACTTTTCGTGTATCTATCAAAAAATCAAAAAAATTTTCCCCTTGAATTATTATGGATTTTGATAATATATTATAAGGGAATCACTGTAATCTGTTAAGAACATTAAAGAGTTATTGAGAGAAGTCAATTATAAATAATAGCCATAAAGACACACGAAAAGGAGTAATGCGTAAATGAGTTCAAGGGTACATGAGAGGATACAGCAAGGAGGAAATGATTAAAAAATATAAAGATTTAGAAGACCTATACACCCATTCACTCGTTTCTCTATAAATTCTGTTTCTCTGTGGCAAAATAATAAGGGGAGGGAGTATGTTTGATAAGGTTAAAAAAAGAGATGGGAGAATAGTTCCCTACGATAAGGAAAAGATCGCTCAAGCAATTTTTAAAGCAGCAGAGTCCGTTGGTGGCACAGATATAGAACTGTCAAGAAAACTTGCAGACAAGGTAGAAGCTCGCATTGCAGAGCAATTGGGAGATGAAATTCCAGAGGTTGAAACCGTACAGGATGCTGTTGAAAAAATCCTTATAAAACGTGGGCACGCTGCTACAGCAAAAGCATTCATTCTATACAGACAGAAGAGGACAGAAATACGTGAAGCAAAGACTCTGCTGACAGGAGTTGAAGACGATATCAAACTAACCCTGAATGCGGTAAAGGTGCTTGAACGAAGATACCTACTTAAGGATTCTGAAGGAAGGGTTATGGAATCTCCTAGCGAGATGTTCCAGAGGGTAGCCAGCAATATAGCCCAGGCAGAACTAAATTATGGAACTGAGGAAGATGTTGAAAAATGGTCAAGGAAATTTTATGAACTTATGCGTTCTCTAATCTTCCTTCCTAATTCTCCTACTCTTATGAATGCAGGAACCTCCCTCCAACAACTCTCAGCGTGCTTCGTACTCCCCATCCCTGACTCTATGGAAGATATATTTAACGCTGTTAAATACACTGCCCTTATACATAAAAGTGGCGGTGGAACGGGTTTCTCGTTTTCTCGGATTCGGCCCTCTGAAGATATTGTAAAATCAACTGGAGGTGTTGCCTCAGGTCCTATTTCATTCATGCGGGTATTCGATGTAGCAACTGATGTAATCAAACAGGGAGGAAGAAGAAGAGGTGCAAATATGGGGATTCTCCGGTACGATCATCCTGATATCTTTGATTTCATTACCGCAAAAGACAGGACAGTTCAATTCAGTAATTTCAATATCTCGGTAGGTATAGACGAAGAATTTATGAAAGCGGTGGAGAAAAACGAGAATATCGAGCTAAAGAATCCAAGAAACAACGAAGTAGTGCGAACTGTAAAGGCAAGGGCTATATTTGACCTGCTTGTCTATAATGCATGGAAGACAGGTGACCCCGGAATCGTATTCTTAGATCGACTTAATAAAGATAACCCAACACCCCATATAGGCCGAATAGAGTGCACTAACCCATGTGGTGAACAGCCTCTTTTGCCATATGAAGCATGCAATTTAGGTTCAATCAACCTCGAAAAAATGGCAAAGGATAACTCGATAAATTACGATCTACTAAAGGAGATTGTTCATACAGCCGTCCGATTCCTTGACGACGTAATAGATCAATCAAAATTTCCAATAGAAGAGATAACGAAGATGGTAATGGCAAACAGAAAGATCGGATTAGGAGTTATGGGGTTTGCTGACCTATTAATACAACTTGGTATCCCCTATGATAGCAAGGAAGCTATATCTACTGCTGATGAAATAATTAAATTCATAGCAAAAGAAGCAAAGAGCGCTTCACAAGAACTGGCAGAGGAACGGGGAGCATTCCCGAATTTCAAAGGCTCAACATATGAGGTAAATGGAGAACCACCGATAAGGAATGCCACACGGTTAACAATTGCACCAACAGGGACCATTTCCATATTAGCGGGTTGTTCAAGTGGGATTGAACCTCTATTCGCTGTGGTATTTATAAGGAACGTAATGGACGGGACTGAGCTTCTGGAAACAAACAAGTATTTTGAGAGAATAGCAAAGGAAAGGGGATTCTACTCCGATGCACTTATGCGGCAGGTTGCACTTACCGGGAGTATAAAAAATGTGATAGGAATTCCCGATGGCATAAGTAGGATCTTCGTAACCGCTCATGACATTGAGCCTAAATGGCATGTAAGGATGCAGGCAGCCTTCCAGAAATGGGTGGACAATGCCGTATCCAAAACCGTCAATCTATCCTACTATGCTACTCCTAAGGATGTGGAAGAGATTTACCTTTTAGGATATGAACTCGGCGTAAAAGGAATAACAATATATCGCGATGGAAGCAAGGGAGAACAGGTTCTCTATAGAGGAGAGAAAAAATCACACCCTGAGGATTTCAAGTCCCGTCCTGGAATCGAACCTCCTCGAGTGGACCTGAGTGAAGGAATGTTAAAAGTGGATTCAGACTACTCAGGAGGGTGCGAGACCTGTGAATTCTGAACCAGTGTAGTTAATTGGTTAAATAGTTGAATAGTTAAATAGTAACTGATTTAAAATAATTACAATAATACTCATTAACTAATTGACCAATCGACTAATTAACTATTCCCCTAAACCGGAGGTTTAAGTGAAGATAGGCGTAATATCCGATTCACACGACAGACTTGACTATTTAAAAAAAGCTATCTCAATATTAAAAGGTGAAGACATATCGACTCTCATACATTTAGGTGATTACGTATCTCCATTCATAATACCACTGCTAAAGATAAACAAAGTATGGGGAGTCTTTGGAAATAATGATGGTGATAAATTACTTTTAAAGGAGAAGGCAGAAGAAATGGACATCAAACTCCTCCAGAGCCCAGCTTCAATTGAATTAGAGGGAAGGAAGATTGTATTTATGCACGAGCCCTCTGAAATTGGAGCATTTAGAAAAAGCGGTTTATACGACGTAATTCTCTATGGACATACTCACGAAAAAGCTATAAAAGAAAATCCACTCACAGTGAACCCTGGAGAACTTTGTGGTTGGTTAACAGGAAAAGGTACCTTTGCCATCGTAGATTTATCCACACTTTTAGCTGAATTTATTACGATTTAGTTAAAAGGCTCTTATAGAAAGACTCCGTCTCTATCGCAATATTCATCCAATCATAACGTTGTGCTGTCTTAATACCTATCTCTCTGATCTTCCGCCTAAGTGAATCATCTTTCAATATTGCAATCGCTCTTTCAGCAAGGGCATGTGGATCCCCTTTATGAAAAAGCATCTCATCAGTAGGTATTACCCCGCGATACCCCTCTATATCTGAAGCGATAGTAGGAGTTCCAGAAGCCATCGCTTCCAGAAGGACTATTCCAAAGGTTTCCCCTCCAAGAGCAGGAGAACAATAAAGATCAGCTGAACGATAATACGCGGGGACCTTATCACAGGGTACTTCTCCCTTAAACACAATTGAATCTCTAACCACAGGAGGGATATTTTTGGGAGGTTCTCCTTTCCCAACGACTATCAACTTAACATTCGGTAAGCTTTCCTTTATCTCCGGGAATGCTTTAATCAAGACGGGAAGACCTTTCCTTGGGTCAAGCCTCCCTAAAAACAGAATTGTGGGATGTTCAGAGAAACCTTTAAATCTTTCTCCATCGGGTTTAAAACGATTGGTATCGACTCCATTCGGAATAATCTTATAATTACACTTTGGGAAGTGTGGATATATCTCACGAAAGGCCTTATCTGAAACACATATAGAACCATGCAGTTTTCTCGAAATACTTGTAAATGCAAATTTCGCCAGTTTGTAATAATTAAAATCAGAAAAGGCAGTATGAAAAGTGGCTACGTTAACAGCATTTGAATATAGAAGAGCAAGGAAAGGAAGATTTGGTGCAAAAGGCCCGTGTGTATGAATTATATCAAAAGAGTTATTCCTTATAAAATTTCTTACTTCAAAAGGAAGTGACGGTGAAAAGGTCCAGATGACCTCACTCCTATTTGCCTGAAGCCTGATGCGACACCCCACCCTCTTAACCATTTCCTCTTGCTCAGCCTCGGGATGGCGAGAAGTCAGAATGACGACCTCATGGCCCAATTCTTTCAAAGCATGTGAAAGATGATAAAGAACCTCACTAACTCCGCCGGGGTCAGGGTAATAGGAGTCAGATACCTGAAGGACCCTCATATGATCCTAATGCAGCAATCACTGATGCAGGGTCAAAATCTACCTCATCTGGAGATAGGGCTTTCTCTATTTTAACCTGTTTATCCTCAACACCTGAATCACCTTTATCAACTACTGCTACGAATCCCCTTGAAACTATGACTCCGGTCATCCCACCCTTCAGGCGCACCACAGTACCAGGAGGATATATTCCCATGAGATTTATGAATACTTTCACCAAAGATGGATCATACACCTTTGTATTCAATACGATATTTTTAAGGGCTTCAAAGGGAGTTGTAACAGGCTGATAAAGCCTTGGGGTTGTCATTGCGTCATAAGAATCCACTATCCTTATTATCCGAGCAAACAGGGAAGGCTTTTTTACATTGATGTCAGGATATCCAGTACCACAATAATCTATATGGTGCTCAAGTATTCCCCTAACTGCGAAGATAGGTATTTCATCCATTCCCCTCAAGAATAGTATCCTCTCGGCTGACAGGAATGGGTGTTGTTTGATTTTTTCGTACTCAAGATTGGTAAGTTTATCTGGTTTATCTAAAATCTCACCAGGTATATCAAACTTTCCCAGGTCATGAAAGAGTGCGGCGATACCGAGTTCAATCAAATCCCTTCTCGAGAGCCCCAATTCCATTCCCATAGCAAGTGCAAGAATACAAACATTAACGGAATGATTAAGGGTATAAGATCCAATATTCTTAACCGTTGTTAAAGAAAGTAGATATCCAGGATCCTTTAGAACCAGTTCTGAAAATTTCCGGACTAATCTTCGTGCTACGTTCACATCCTCCGTTGAATCCTGGGCTACATTCTTAAGGTAGGAAATACCACCTAGAAGATTCTTGACTGCCTCTTTTCGGACAGATCTGGCCATCCCTTCCTTAATTTTATCGGAATCCGCTAATAATTCTATCTTAATGGATTTCACCTTTAACTCTTCCATCCTCTCTATCAATTTGTCAAATGATATTACGCTAGATGAGAGTGCTTTACCGAGAATATATACAAACGAGGTAATCTCACGAACCTCTGGCTCCTCAGTGAATATGATAGAACCTATCGAAAGATACTGAAAATCCTGAATCAATGCTCTGTGTCTACCCATAATTTCCATCCCCACTGAAATTCTCTTACCGTTTAGAAAGAGCTGATTGCCTCCCAGAGAGAGCTTCACAGTGGATAATTCCTTAAAGAGCTCTCCTAATATCTCTTTTGTCCTTTCTGAATGCAAACGAAGTGTTTTACTCCTACTCTGTGAGAGCCGAGCCACATGTATGGCTGATGAAAGGTATATTATAAAACTTTTAACGTCCTTCATAATCTTTTAAACTCCTTTCCACTGTCTCCCTTAGATATCTGGAATTCTTGTAACGAGAAATCAATGAAAACGCCTCTTCACTTTTGATCTTTGATAGAGCCTCAATCGCGAACTGTTTTGTTTTATAGAAATCAGGATTTGAAAGGTGCTTTTTCTTCAGTATATAGCTGAATACCTCAATAGTTTCAGGTATGTTCAATGTCGCAAGTAAATTCAGCAATATCCTTCTCTCTTCTTCCGAGAAAAACCAAAAATCTTTGGACTTTATCCTTTTTTCAACGATATTAAATTCCTCCATTCCCCAGATTTCCTTCATTTCTTCTAACGCAAGAATGCGTAAAGAAGGATCAGGATGCTCTACATACTTGACCATTTCCTCTCTAGGTAGAAGACTGAGTAATATCCTTTTCGCCTTCTTTTGCCCTTTTCTCTTAAGAAAAGGTTCTAAATAAGGTATATAATAAGGATCCCCTGTTCTTTCCACAATAGAAAGAAAGACCTGAAATGTGCTCCTTGAGGCAGATTCAAGCCGGGAGGCCAAGGAATCTTTATGATAACTAAAAATACCTTCAAGTAAGGCAATAATTGCTTCCCGCAATTCTTCATCTGTAGTAATCTCTAATACATTCAACAAATCATCAACAATTTCTACCCCCATAAAAACCAATAAGCTTAGCACCTCTTTCTGAATCCTCTTATCCTCAGCAGATGTCAAAGCATGTAAATATAATTCCTCGGCATTCTCTGAGGAGAGAAGGTCATAAACTTCATACAAGATCCTTCGCGCCTCTTCTCCCTTCTCTTTCTCTAAAAGATACTCCAATAATCCCTTCGATTTCAGGAGCATGGAAATCTCACCAGATGATATAAATTTATTAACAGAAGATTGGAAAAGTGAGAGAATCTGCATCCTCTTTTTTGGATTTCGTTCAAATTCTAGGAGATCACGAACACTATTGAGTAGTAAAACATGGGCATTCTTTCTGTTGATTTTTAACTTCGGGGTGTAAGTAGAAGCTGTGTCTTCCAACATTGTAAGGGAACCCTCATCCGTTGCGACAGGAAAAATAGATAATTCTTTAGCGGTAAGTTTTCTCTTACCTTTTACTATTTCCTGAATCCTAAATGAATCATACCCCTGTGTTTTCTCAACGGCATGGTACATTATATTCTCAAATTTCCCTCCCCACAAATCCTCCACTAAGCCGATATTGGATGTATATTCCTTTTTGGCAAGGAGTCCAACAAACTCTTCCAGCTCTTCTTTACTGATACCCTCAAGAAATGTAAAGGACCTTATTCCATTTCTGTAAAGGAATAGTGGTAAGGAAGTAATCCGTTTTGGATCTTCAAATAATATGTCAGAATCATGCATAACCTTATCCTCATTAATAATCAGAACAATGGGTCCAATTTCTTTCTGTGACTCTAAGAGAGCCGTATACGCTTTCTCGATAAATTCTTGAGTATCATCAAATGGCTTCCTTGACAATTTATAGTTTTTAACAGCCTTCATTAATTGCTGCACAAATGAATTCAAGTTCCGCATATTCTAATTCTATAAAAAAATGCCCAAAATTTCAACCCCTATTGATAGAAAAAGTCTGAAGCGGCAATTTAAGAAAGAATTCGCCATAAAGACCATGGAGTGCACTTTCCGCTTCTTATACGATTTTTGTTTCAATACTCCGTTTATCGCGGGCAGGTGCAAGCCTGCCCTTACTGCGTCGAGTCGGGAATGCCGTTCCTACTTTCTATGAGTGCTTGTTATGAATAAAAGATGATAAAGAAGTTGTTTTGAACCCTCTGTTGACAAGGAACATGTATATTATATAATAAGGCTATGAAAGAAAAAAAGAGGAAGACTCAGGAAGAAGAGTTTATTAACATAACCAATCTTATGTATCACATCGCCTTTGAAGATGAATTTCGCCGCGCAAAGGTTAAGATAGAAGCACTGGATAGATTCTTAGAAGAGGTGTCAGAGGGAACGATAAATGATCCAAAAGAATTCATTGAAGAAGGGATAAAGAGAACATTCACACTAGCTCTATTGTCCATCATAAAGGAAAAACTAAAGAGATTCGTAAATAAATACAGTGAACAAAAAAAAGGTAAAGCGGCATTGCTTGTCATAAACTTCCTCTATAGTGGGATTCCAATCTCACAAATCCCGTTTTTTATTGCAATATTTGTAAGGAGTGCTTCACAGAGACCTCTTTCTAAAAATAATAATGTTTGGAAATTACTTTATGAGTTTCTTCCAAAACGAATTGAGGAGGGCACAACTCGACTAATGGAAAAGCCAGAATTTACAAAAGAACTTAAAGATAAATATGAAGAGCACGACTCAGGTCTACTTATTCCTAAGAGAAGAGTCAAAACCAAAAAGGAATCCTCGAGAATAATCCTACCGGGTGAAGAATAACGCGAATGAATATACGTATGGTATATAAAAGGGGGTATGGAGTATGGAAAATAAAACAAATATCCCTCTCTGTATTTTCCTTTGTGTCCTCAGTGCCCTCTGTGGCGAATAAAGGAGGATGAGATGGCAAAGATTGTGATAGTAATGGGCTCAAAGAAAGATATCGAACATGCCCGGGGTGTAGAAGAGGTATGTAAGGAATTTAAAATCCCCTATGAAAAGAGGATTGCATCCAGCCATAAGACCCCTGAGAAGGTTCTATCAATAATCAAAGAATACGAAAATGAAACAGTCGTATTTATAACAATAGCAGGTAGAAGCAATGCACTGAGCGGAATAATTGATGGAAATACAACCAGGCCAGTAATAGCTTCTCCACCATATTCGGCTAAATTCGGGGGTGCTGATATTTTCTCCAATCTCAGGATGCCATCGGGAGTTGCTCCCATGGTAGTTCTTGGTCCTGAACAATCGGCGTTAGCAGCCATTAAGATTCTGGGATTACATGATGAAAGAATACAGCAAAAAGTATCAGAGTATCAGAAAAAATACAAAGAAAAAATCGAGCATGAAGATAGGGAAGTAAGAGGTGGGTAGCGTAAAAGACCTTATCATCATACAAAAACCAACTGAAGAGAAATCCGGGATAGGTCATTTCCAATTCTCTGATCGTTATTCAGTTTTTGATTGGGGAGTTATGCCCGATCTGATACCCCACAAGGGCTCATCCCTTGCAATAATGACCACTCATTTCTTTGAACTGCTTAAGCGGGAAGGTATAAAAACACACTACAGAGGAATTGTAAAAAATGAAGAAGTATTCCATTATAATAAGGCAAAAGAACCCTTTGATACAATTGAAGTGGAACTCCTTCGGGTTCTGAAACCAGGGATTAGAAATAGTGAATATGATTATTCCAGATATAAAGGCGATGATAAAAATTTCCTCGTTCCAATGGAATTCATATACCGTAATTCAATACCTGAAGAGTCCTCTTTCTGGAAACGATACGATAAAGGCAAAATAAAAATAGAAATTCCCGCGGATTTAAAGCCTGATGTGCCACTTAAAGAACCCATCCTAGATGTTTCAACGAAACTGGAAGAATCGGATAGATATCTCTCATGGGAGGAAGTAAAAAATCTCGCACAACTAAGTGAGGAAAGAATTAAGGAAATTAAGCAAATCTTGCTCCGGGTTAGCAAACTGATAACACAAGAAACCCACAGAGTGGGTCTTACTAACCAGGATGGAAAACTGGAATTCGGAATAGATCCAGATGGCAATATTATAGTTGTCGATGCACTTGGAACACTTGATGAGTGCCGTTTCTTATATGGAAGTATTGCGCTAAGCAAGGAGACTCTGCGGAAGTATTACAGAAGAACCGAATGGTACAAAGAAGTGGTAGGAGCAAAAGAGAAGAACAGAAAAGACTGGAAACCACTGGTTGAACTTGAGCCTCCACATTTACCGAAGGAATTAAAGGATACAGTCTCTAAGATGTACCAATCGGTGGCTAACTTAATTTCAGGTAGAGAATTCTTTAACGTCCCCCATGTAAAGGAATCGGTAAAAGACCTATCAAGGGAGTGCTAATATTTTAGGTTTTGGGCATTAGGTATTAGCTATTAGGCGTTCATTACTTTTCTAAACTTTTAACCCAAGACTCAAAACTTAACACCTAAGACCCAACTTAATCTTGACTTAGCAACAAAAAACACTATTATATAATATAAGTTTAAAAATCATTTAAAGGAGGTTGTTATGCGAAAATTGCTTATTTTATTTTTGTTTGTAACTCTTAGCTTATTAGCTTCTTCCAGGGTTCTACTGGAACTAAAACCCTCTATCAATGGAGCTATCAGTGAGTATCGTGTTGTTAAATCTTTACCCGGAAAATCAAAATCACAAACTTTCCTAAAAGGGTCCAAAGACATCGGGGATTATAATTATATCATCCAATACGATTCCGAGAACTGGGTATATTACTGTCCCAGACCTGCAGAAGACACATTCGCAGTAAGGTTTGTTCCCCCAGCAAGGTGTTCTCTTGTTGCCTTTACATGGATAGGTTATAACACAGAAACGGGTGCCGTAGGTGCTCCTGTGGATGTCTTTGTTCACCTGGAAAATCCTTTAGTTGATTACAGTACCTATCCAGGGATTGAGGAGTATGACGGTACTGAATTCTCTCCCCTTGGCAGACTTCTCTGGAGTGGTACATCGAGTGCTCCTGCTAATGCGGTATGGGATACTGTGAATATTGATCCAGGTGTTGCTGTTGGTGATACTACATTTTTCTGCGGTTATAGTGGAGTAAATCCTCTTGATACAATAGCATGTCTCTGTGAATCATGGAGGCCTATGCCTAACCCGATTGATGTTCATACCTACCAGTTTAATGCAGATGGAGCAGGTGGCAGTAGGGGTTGGTTTGCCTATTATTACACCTCCCAAGATGAGGCTTTACATGCTGGAATAAGGGCTTATGTATTTGCCTACTTTCCTCCTATACCAATAGTGGATGTGGAGAAACTACCATATTCATACACAACTGAAAAACGGAAAGTCAATATAAATTGCTATTATCTATGTGGTATGACCGAACCAGGTTTTGAAAAGGTAATTCTATATTACTCAGTAAATGGTGGTTCTGAGGACTCAGTAGTCTCACTTAATCCTGTATCAGGTGATTCTATGGATGGTATCTGGCAAGTTGACATTCCGTGGGTCTTAGTTGGAGATACTGTTGACTATTATGTTGTTGGTAAGACTTATAATGATAAAGCTGATACGTCTCAAACATATACATATGCTATTTTAGAAGGGACTCCTGGTAATTTCCTCTATATTAAAAACGACAATGACCCTGCAGATATATTCCCCGATTACTGGATGGATACATGTGATTTCTGGGATTTTGAAGAATATGGTAATCCTGACTCATCAGTTATTACTTTTTATAATACAGTAGTATGGAGAGACTGGGGATGTCTTTCATTAGGACGGGGGGTA
>Ga0315541_1002150_pt1 | contig 16921 bp, 31 predicted proteins | sample SalMarSW160190MG_FD_203095 | JGI IMG/M metagenome (GOLD analysis project Ga0315541, IMG submission 203095) | Salt marsh sediment microbial communities from the Plum Island Ecosystem LTER, Massachusetts, United States - Salt Marsh Sediment SW1601-190 ...
GTGAGATGTTCGGGTACTCGACGACCCTGCGGTCTCTATCCCAGGGCCGGGCCGTCTACACCATGCAGTTCGCGCACTACGAAGAGGTCCCGAAGACCAAGGCGGAGGAGATCATGGCCGCCTCCGGGTCCAACTGAGTCCATCCCCAGCAGCACCGTTCAAAACGAGGAAGAGCGATGGCTAAGGCGAAGTTCGAGCGGACGAAGCCGCACGTGAACGTAGGGACCATCGGTCACGTGGACCACGGGAAGACCACTCTGACCGCGGCCCTCACCAAGGTCTCCGCAGAAAAGGGCTACTCCACCAAGTACGTATCGTACGATGAGGTGGCCAAGGCGTCGGAGTCGCAGGGGCGTCGTGACGCGACGAAGATCCTGACGATCGCGACCTCCCACGTCGAGTACGAGTCCGACAAGCGGCACTATGCCCACGTGGACTGCCCCGGCCACGCCGACTACGTGAAGAACATGATCACGGGCGCGGCGCAGATGGACGGTGCCATTCTCGTGGTCAGCGCCACGGACGGCCCCATGCCCCAGACGCGGGAGCACATCCTGCTCGCCCGCCAGGTCAACGTGCCGCACATTGTGGTGTTCCTGAACAAGTGCGACCTGGCCGACGATCCCGAGCTCCTCGACCTGGTCGAGCTCGAGGTGCGGGAGCTTCTGTCGCACTACGAGTTCGACGGCGACGCCACCCCCATCATCCGCGGCTCGGCCCTCAAGGCCCTTGAGGGTGATCCTCAGTGGCTGGAGTCCATCGAGGAGACCATGCAGGCCCTCGACGCCCACGTGCCCGAGCCCATCCGCGAGACCGACAAGCCGTTCCTGATGCCGGTGGAGGACGTGTTTTCCATCACCGGCCGCGGCACCGTGGCCACGGGCCGTGTCGAGCGCGGCATCATCAAGGTCGGCGAGGAGGTCGAGCTCGTGGGGTTCGGCGCGAGCCGCAAGACGGTGGTCACCGGCGTCGAGATGTTCCGCAAGCTCCTGGACGAGGGGCGCGCCGGCGACAACATCGGCTTGCTGCTCCGCGGCGTGGGCAAGGACGAGATCGAGCGCGGCCAGGTGCTGGCCAAGCCCGGCACGGTGACGCCCCACACCAAGTTCAAGGGTGAGGTCTACGTCCTCACGAAGGAGGAGGGCGGGCGCCATACCCCGTTCTTCAACAACTACCGCCCGCAGTTCTACTTCCGCACCACGGACGTGACCGGCGCGGCGCACCTGCCCGCAGGCGTCGAGATGGTGATGCCCGGCGACAACGTGCAGATGGAGATCGAGCTCATCACACCGATCGCGCTCGAGAAGCAGCTCCGGTTCGCCATCCGCGAGGGTGGCCGCACCGTGGGCTCGGGCGTGGTCACCGAGGTCATCGAGTAAATGCAGGAACCGGCGGGGGCCCCCCGCCGCTCACTGGGACCAGAGATGGCAGACAGAATCCGAATCCGACTGAAGGCGTTCGACCACTGGGTGGTCGATCAGACCGCCGCCGACATCGTGCGGACGGCGCAGAAGACCGGGGCGACGGTGCGCGGGCCCATCCCGCTTCCGACGCGCCGTCAGCGCTGGACCGTGCTCCGCTCTCCCCATGTGGACAAGAAGAGTCGGGAGCAGTTCGAGCTTCGGACGCACAAGCGGCTGATCGACATCGTGGATAGCCGCCCGCAGACGATCGACGCGTTGACCAAGCTGGATCTCCCGGCCGGTGTCGACGTCGAGATCAAGGTCGACTGACGGAGGAACTCCGGAGATGCCCGGATTGATCGGTAGGAAGATCGGCATGACGCGGATCTTCGATGAGGAGGGGACGCAGGTCCCCGTGACCGTCATCGAGGCCGGTCCGTGCCCGGTCGTTCAGGTGAAGTCCCTGGGCGGGAACGGGGAGCGTGCGGTGCAGCTGGGCTTCGGTGCCCGGAAGGCCAGTCGCGCCCCGAAGGCCGAGGTGGGGCACGCCGCGAAGGCGGGCCTCCAGGCCGCTCCCAGCATCTTGCGTGACTTCCGCGTGGACGCCAACGAGAGCGTGGAGGTGGGCCAGCAGCTCACCGTCCTGCAGTTCGAGGCAGGTGACCGGGTCAAGGTCACCGGCAATTCCAAGGGGCGCGGCTTCCAGGGCGTCGTGAAGCGACACGGCTTCACCGGTCGTCCCGGCGGCCACGGCCACCCCCTGTCCAGGACCCCAGGTTCCATCGGGCCGGGCACCAATCCCTCCCGCGTCATCAAGGGGAAGAAGCTCCCCGGTCAGATGGGCGGGACCCGCACCAGCGTTCGCAACATCCAGGTGGTCCGGGTGGACGGCGAGCGCAACCTCCTGTTCGTCAAGGGCGGCGTTCCCGGCTCCCGCGACGGCTACGTTCTGATCTCGAAGTGAGCCATGTATAAGGCGCGCTACTACAAGGCCGACGGCAAGAAGGGGAAGGCGCGGGCCCTGCCCGACATCCTCTTCGACGGCGTGGTCAACGAGAGCGTGATGCACCAGGCGGTCACGGTGTATCTCGCCAACCAGCGGCAGGGCACGGCTGCGGCCAAGACCCGTTCCGAGGTCGCCGGCGGCAACAACAAGCCCTGGCGCCAGAAGGGTACCGGTCGTGCCCGGCAGGGCACGATCCGGGCGGCGCAGTGGGAGGGCGGGGGCATTGCCCATCCACCCCAACCCCACTCTTGGCGCAAGCAGCTCCCCCGCAAGGTGCGGGCTCTGGCCCGGCGCTCGGCTCTGAACGACCGCGCCGAGAACGACCGCGTGGTCCTGCTGGACGTCCCCGCCCTGAAGGGGCCCAAGACCAAGGACCTCCGCGGCCTGTTCGGGCCCATGGAGATCCCGGGGAAGGTGCTCCTGCTCACGGACGGGAAGAACGAGAACGTCTACCTGTCGGCCCGGAACCTCCAGGACGTGTCGGTCCTGCCGTTCGGCGATGAGTCCGTCTACGACGTGCTCTGGGCCCACACCGTGGTCATCGAGCGCAGCGCGCTGGACAAGCTGGGCGCGGCGGCCGCCGAGAGCGAGGAGGGCGCCGATGCGTGAGCCCCACGACGTCATCATCTCGCCGGTGGTGACCGAGAAGACCGCCGAGCAGATGGATCAGAAGAGCCTGTACACGTTCATCGTGTCGCAGGACGCCAACAAGATCGAGATCGGGCAAGCCGTGGAGAAGCTGTGGGACGTCAAGGTGGTGGACGTCCGCACCATGTGTTACCCCGGCAAGACCCGTCGCTCCTTCCTCGGCCGTATGGCGAAGAGCGGAGGCGCGGGCCGTCGCCCGTCCTACAAGAAGGCGGTTGTGCAGCTCGCAGCGGGTGAGCACATCGAGCTCTACGAGGTCGGTTGACCATGAGCATCAAGAAGTTCAGGCCGATGACGAAGGGCACGCGCTTCCGCACGACCCTCGACAACGAGGCGCTGACGCGGACCGTGCCCGAGAAGTCTCTCACCGAGTCCAAGTCCGCCTCGGGCGGGCGGAACCACCACGGCCACATCACCTCGCGGCGCCGGGGCGGTGGCCACAAGCGGAAGTACCGGATCATCGACTTCAAGCGCGACAAGCACGGGATCCCCGGCGTCGTGTCCGAGATCGAGTACGATCCGAACCGGTCCGCGAACATCGCGCTCGTCACCTACGCCGACGGTGAGAAGCGCTATATCCTCCACGCCAAGGACCTGGTCGTGGGTGACCAGATCATGTCCGGCCCGCAGGCGGACGTGCGCATCGGATGCGCGATCCCCCTCGAGTTGGTGCCGCTGGGCACGTCCGTCCACAACGTGGAGTTCAAGCCGGGGAAGGGTGGACAGATGGCCCGCTCCGCCGGTTCGAGCGTCCAGGTCATGGCCAAGGAAGGCGAATTCGTGACGCTGCGCCTCCCCTCCACCGAGATGCGCCGGGTCCGCAAGGAGTGCCTGGCCACCATCGGTGAGGTGGGCAACGCCGACCACGAGCTCACCAGCCTGGGCAAGGCCGGCGCCAGCCGCTGGCGTGGCAAGCGCCCGAAGGTCCGCGGCGTGGCCATGAACCCGGTGGACCACCCGCTGGGCGGGGGAGAGGGCCGGACCTCCGGCGGCCGTCCCCCGGTGTCCCCGTGGGGCAAGTCTGAGGGCAAGAAGACCCGGAACAAGAAGCAGGAAAGCCAGAAGCTCATCGTCCGCGGCCGGAAGCGCGGCAAGGCTACGACCTAGCCTTCGAACGGATAGCCCAATCGAGGTTTTGAGAAGATGCCACGGAGCGTAAAGAAGGGGCCCTACATCCACGAGAGGCTTCTACAGCGTGTGGAGGCCATGAACTCCCGCGGTGAGAAGAAGGTCGTCAAGACGTGGGCCCGTGCCTCGACGATCTCCCCCGAGTTCGTGGGCCACACCGTGGCCGTGCACAACGGCAACAAGTTCATCCCCGTGTACATCACGGAGAACATGGTCGGCCACAAGCTCGGCGAGTTCGCTCCCACCCGGCTGTTCCGGGGGCACAGCGGGAAGCTCTCCGACAAGAAGGCCAAGGCCGCGCCGGCCACGGCGTGAGGACGAGGTAAGCCATGGAAGCCAGAGCCATCGCCCGGCATGTCCGCATGAGCGCCCGCAAGGTGCGCCTCGTGGTGGACCAGATCCGCGGCAAGTCCGTGAATGAGGCCTACGCCATCCTGCAGTTCTCCAAGAAGAGCGCCGCCGGGCCTGTGGGCAAGACGCTCCGCTCCGCGGTGGCGAACGCGCAGGTCAGGGCACAGGGCGGCGGCGACGTACTCGACGTGGACGACCTCAGGGTGAGCGAGGTGTTCGTGGGCGAGGGACCGACCCTACGGCGGTGGAAGGCAGCGGCCCAGGGCCGCGCCGCTCCGCGCCGTCATCGTACGAGCCACATCACCGTGATCGTGGACAGCAAGGACGCATAGGTACATGGGACAGAAAGTACATCCGTATGGCTTCCGCCTCGGGATCGTGAAGGACTGGAGGTCCAACTGGTACGCCGGGCGTGACTTCCCGCGCCTCCTCAAGGAGGACGAGACGATCCGCAAGTACCTCCGCCGCCGGCTCAGCCATGCCGCGCTCTCCGAGATCGGCATCGAGCGCAAGCCGAGCAAGATCGTGGTGACGCTCCACACCGCCCGCCCCGGCGTGGTCATCGGGAAGCGCGGCGCCGAGGTGGACAAGCTCCGCGACGAGCTGGCGGTCCTCACCCAAGCCGAGATCTCCGTGAATGTCGAGGAGATCAAGCGGCCCGAGGTGGAGGCCTACCTGGTCGCCGAGAACGTCGCCCACCAACTGCGCCAGCGCATCTCCTTCCGCCGCGCCATGAAGCGGGCGGTGCAGTCGGCCATCCGGGCCGGCGCCGAGGGGATCAAGATCCAGTGCTCCGGCCGCCTGGGGGGCGCCGAGATCGCGCGCACGGAGAAGTACAACGAGGGCCGTGTGCCCCTGCACACGCTCCGTGCGGACATCGACTACGCCCAGCTGCACGCCTTCACCACCTACGGTGCCATCGGGGTGAAGTGCTGGGTGTTCAAGGGTGAGGTCATCGAAGAGCGGCGGGGCCGCACGTACTCCACGGGCGCCTGACCCGCTGACGAGGAAGAACGATGCTAGCGCCGAAGCGAGTCAAGTACCGCAAGCAGTTCAAGGGCCGGATGAACGGCAAGGCCACCCGGGGAGCGAAGATCTCCTTCGGCGAATACGGCCTGCAGACCATCGAGCCGGGCTGGATCAGCAACCGCCAGATCGAGGCCGCGCGTGTCGCGCTCACGCGCCACATCAAGCGCGGCGGGAAGGTCTGGATCCGCATCTTCCCGGATAAACCCATCACCTCCAAGCCCGCCGAGACCCGGATGGGCAAGGGAAAGGGCAACCCGGAGGGCTGGGTGGCGGTGGTGAAGCCCGGGAGGGTCCTGTTCGAGCTGGAGGGCGTGGATCTGAAGACGGCGCAGCGCGCCATGGAGCTCGCCTCCGCCAAGCTCCCCGTGAAGACCCGGTTCGTCGCTCGCGACGAGCAGCTGTAGGAGAGTCCGATGAAGGTGGAAGATATCCGCGAGATGGGAGCGCCGGAGCTCGAGATCCGGCTTCAGGAGCTGAAGGAGGAGCAGTTCAAGCTGCGCTTCCAGGCGTCCATGATGCAGATCGAGAATCCGAGCCTCGTGAAGAAGATCCGGCGCGACATCGCGCGCATCAAGACAGTTCTCCGCGAGCGTGAGCTCGCCAAGAACGGGTGACCAGGAAGACCATGAGCGAGAACCAGGTCCAGCAGAGCGAGGCCCTCGAGGCCCTCGAGGCCCCCGAGGCCCTCGAGGCCCTCGAGGCCCCCGAGGCCCCCGAGGCCCCCGAGGCCGAGAGCCGGAAGCGCCGCAAGACGCGGATCGGCGTGGTCGTGAGCCACACGTCCGACAAGACCGTGACCGTGGCGGTGGAGCGCCGCTTCTCCCATCCCCTGTACGGGAAGGGCGTGGGGCGGAGCAAGAAGTACCACGCCCACGACGAGAAGAACGAGTACAAGGCCGGCGACGTGGTCCTCATCATGGAGACCCGTCCCCTGTCCAAGACCAAGCGGTGGCGGGTCATCGAGCTCGTCGAGCGCCAGGTCTGACCGTACCGCCGATAGAACTGTCGAGATAGAGAGACACTGAGATGATCCAGCAGGAGTCGATCCTCCGGATCGCGGACAACACCGGAGCCAAGACGGCGCTGTGCATTCGCGTCCTGGGTGGCTCGCGCCGCCGGTACGCCGGCGTGGGCGACGTGATCGTCGCCACGGTGAAGGACGCCATCCCGAATGCGGGGGTCAAGAAAGGCGATGTGGTCAAAGCGGTGATCGTCCGCACCGCCAAGGAGACCCGCCGCAAGGATGGCACCTACATCCGCTTCGACGACAACGCGGCGGTGATCCTCAACCAGCAGGGCGAGCCCCGCGGAACCCGCATCTTCGGCCCGGTGGGCCGGGAGCTGCGCGAGAAGAAGTACATGAAGATCGTCTCACTTGCGCCCGAGGTGCTCTGATGGGTGCGCAGAAGATCAAGATCATGAAAGGGGACCGGGTGCGGGTGATCCGGGGCAACTTCCGGGACATGGAGGGTGCGGTCCTGGAGGTGCTCGTGGACTCCGGGAGGGTCCGGGTCGAGGGCGTGAACATGCGCAAGAGGCACTCGCGCCCGAGCCAGGCGAACCCCGAGGGCGGCATCATCACCTTCGAGGCCCCCATCGACGTCTCGAACGTCATGCTCATCGATCCGGCCACGGGTGAGCCCAGCCGGGTGCGCATGCGGATCGAGGAAGACGGCACCAAGGAGCGGATCTCGGTGAAGTCCGGGAATCCGATTCCCAGGCCTCAGTGACAGAGTATCCCAGTGATCGCAGACCGATCAGGTAGGGCAATGGAACCCAGGCTGAAGAAGCATTACGCGACCCATGTGAAGGCCAAGCTCCAGGAGGAGTTCGGCTTCATCAACCCGCATCGGATTCCGCGCATCGAGAAGGTCGTCCTCAACGTAGGGGTGGGCGAGGCGGCCAAGGACCAGAAGCTCCTGCAGAGCATCGTGGAGGAGCTCGGCGTCATCACGGGGCAGAAGCCCATGGTGAACCGGGCCAGGAAGTCCATCTCCAACTTCTCGCTGCGCGAGGGGATGCCCGTGGGCGTCTCGGTCACGCTGCGGCAGGACAAGATGTGGTACTTCCTGGATCGCCTCATCGCAACGGCGATCCCCCGCATCCGCGACTTCCGTGGTCTTTCCACGCGGTCCTTCGACGGCCGTGGGAACTTCACCATGGGGGTGAAGGAGCAGATCATCTTCCCGGAGATCAACTACGACCGGGTTCACAAGATCCACGGGATGGACATCACCATCGTGACATCCACCGACAAGGATGACGAAGCTTTCGCGCTGCTCCGCGAGATGGGCTTCCCCTTCCGTGGTCAGGTGCCGGTTCAGGTCGGCGCCGCTTAAGGCATCAGGAGAGAAGAGAGAATGGCCAAGAAGGCACTCATCGAGAAATCCAAGCGCACGCCGAAGTTCGCGGTGCGCATGCGGAACCGGTGCCAGAGGTGTGGGCGCCCGCGCGGGTTCCTCAGGAAGTTCGGCCTGTGCCGAATCTGCTTCCGCGAGATGTCGCTCCGGGGCGAGATCCCCGGCATCCGCAAGTCGAGCTGGTAGGGGGCCGCAACGGAAATGATGACCGATCCCATCGCAGACATGCTCACCCGCATCAGGAACGCCGGCATGGCGGGCCACAAGTGGGTGGATCTGCCTGTGTCGAAGCAGAAGATCGAGATCGCCAGGATCCTCGCCGAGAGCAGCTACGTCTACGCCCACAAGGTGCTGGACGACGGCAAGCACGGCGTCCTGCGTGTCTACCTCAAGTACCACGACGGCCTGCCCGTCATCCGGCACATGGAGCGGGTGTCCCGCCCCGGGCGCCGGCACTACGTGGGCGCGACCGAGATCCCCCGCGTCCGCAACGGACTGGGGATGGCCATCCTCTCCACCTCGGCCGGTGTGCTCTCCGATCGCGGCGCGCGTGAGCGCGGCGTCGGCGGCGAGCTCATGGCCCTGGTCTGGTAAGGGTTCGAACGATGTCGAGAATCGGAAAGCTCCCGGTGGCCGTGCCGGCCGGGGTCGAGATCAAGCTGGAGGGGCAGACGCTCAGGGCGAAAGGCCCCCAGGGCGAGCTCACCCTGAACGTGCATCCCGACATGAAGGTGACCATGGACGGCGCCGAGGTGCGCGTCGAGCGACCCTCCGACGGGCAGAAGCACCGCGCCCTGCACGGCCTGACCCGCACGCTGGTGCACAACCTGCTCGAGGGGGTGGCCAAGGGCTACACCAAGACCCTCGAGATCCAGGGCGTGGGCTACAAGGCCGAGCAGAAGGGGAAGGGCATCACCGTCACGGTGGGCTACTCCCACCTCATCGACTTCACTCCGGTGCCCGGCGTGACCCTCACGTGCCCGAACGCCACCACCATCGTGATCTCGGGGCCGGACAAGCAGGCCGTGGGTCACACGGCGGCGGTGATCCGCAATTTCCGGCCCCCGGAGCCCTACAAGGGCAAGGGGATCCGGTACCAGGGCGAGCAGATCCGGCGGAAGGCCGGCAAGACGGCTGGAGCCTGACGATGATCATCAAGCAGAGCAAGCTGAGGAAGAACCGGGGGCTGCAGCGCAAGCGCCGGCACCATCGCGTCCGGAGCAAGGTCGAGGGCTCGGCCCAGCGGCCCCGGCTGGTGGTGTTCCGGTCCCTGAAGAACATCGAAGGCCAGCTCGTGGACGACGGCTCGGGCCGCACCATCCTGGGCTTCTCCACCCTGTCCGCGGACATGAAGGACTTCAAGGCCGAGGGGAAGAATCCCCGGGTCGCGGAGGCCTTCGCCGCCGGCAAGCTCCTGGGGGAGAGAGCCAAGGCGCAGGGCATCACCGCCGTGGTCTTCGACCGGGGCGGGTACAGGTATCATGGCCGGGTCAAGGCATTCGCCGACGGCGCCCGTAAGGGAGGTCTGGAGTTCTGATGGAAATCAAGGATCGGAAGAAGCGGGAGGATCGACCCCGCCGTGAGCGGGAGCCCAGCGATCTCGTCGAGAACGTCATCCACATCAACCGCGTCGCCAAGGTGGTGAAGGGCGGCCGGCGCTTCTCCTTCTCCGCCCTGGTGTCCGTGGGTGACCAGAAGGGGAATGTGGGCATCGCCATCGCCAAGGCCAACGAGGTCTCCGAGGCCATCCGCAAGGCTTTCGAGCGGGCCAAGCGCGACATGAAGAAGGTGCCCGTGGAGAACGGTACGCTTCCCCACGAGATCCTCGGGGAGTGGGGTGCGGGACAGGTGCTCCTGCGGCCGGCGGCCCCTGGGACCGGCGTCATCGCCGGCGGCGCCGTCCGCGCCGTCCTCGATGCCGCGGGTGTCCGCGACGTTCTCACCAAGAGCCTGGGCACCAACAATCCCATCAACGTCGCGAGGGCCACCATGAATGGCCTCACACGTTTGGTCACCCGCGAGCAGGTAGCGGCGGAGCGCGGAGTGAGCGTGGAATCCCTGGGGGTGCGCCGTGGCTAAGAAGCTGGAGATCACCCAGATCCGGAGCCTGAGCGGGCGTCCCGAGACACAGCGCCGCACGGTGCGCGCGCTGGGGCTCACCAAGAATCAGACCAGCGTCGTGCACAACGACACGCCGGCCATTCGTGGCATGATCAACAAGATCCCGCACATGCTCAAGGTGCGGGAGATCAGCGAGTAATCCCATGGCAGAGCTTCACGATCTGAGCCCGTCGAGCGGATCCCACCGCAACCGCAAGCGCGTCGGCCGCGGCTCCGGGTCCGGGCTGGGCAAGACCGCCGGCCGCGGACAGAAGGGGCAGAAGTCCCGCACCGGCGGCGCGGTGAACATCCACTTCGAGGGTGGCCAGATGCCCCTGCATCGGCGCATCCCGAAGCGCGGCTTCAACAACATGAACCGGGTCGAGTACCAGGTCGTGAACGTGCGCGACCTGGACTCGCTGGAGGGGCAGATCACGCCGGAGACGCTCAAGAGAGCGGGCCTCATCGGCAACCTGCGCAAGCCGGTCAAGGTGCTGGGACAGGGCGAGGTGACCAAGGCTCTCGAGGTCGAAGCCCACGCTTTCAGCAAGAGTGCCAGGGAGAAGATCGAGGCGGCGGGCGGCTCGGCATCCGTCCTCGGTTCGAGTGACGAAGGCTGACCATGGCCAGCAATCCCTTAGCGAACCTGTTCCGGGTCCCGGAGCTCAAGGAGAAGATCCTCTTCACCTTGTTCATCCTCCTCGTCTACCGGATCGGTGCGCACATCACCGTGCCCGGGCTCGACGTGGGGGTGCTGCGTGAGCAGTTCGGCGCGCTGCAGAACTCCCTGTTCGGGATCTACGACATGTTCGTGGGCGGTGGCCTGTCCCGGGCCACCATTCTCGCGCTGGGCATCATGCCCTACATCTCCGCCAGCATCATGTACCAGCTGCTGGCGGCGGTCTTCCCCACCGTGGAGAAGATGCAGAAGGAGGGGGAGGAGGGGCGCAAGAAGCTCACCCAGTGGACGCGCTACACCACCGTCGCCCTCGCCGCCGTGCAGGCTTACGGGTACGCCGCGTTCCTGCAGGCGATCCCGGGAGCGGTTCGCACCCCCGGCCCGCTGTTCGTGTTCAGCACCGTGCTCGCCCTCACCGTGGGCGCGGTCTTCGTCATGTGGCTGGGCGAGCAGATCACCGAGCGCGGCATCGGGAACGGCATGAGCCTCCTGATCTTCTTCAGCATCATCGAATCCTTCCCGGCTGCGGTGGCCCGCACCTGGGAGTCGTTCGTGCTGGACGAGATCGGCGCTTTCTCGCTGGTCGCGCTCCTGGCCGTGGTCGTCGGCGTGAGCGGAGGCGTGGTGGCCATGACCATGGCCTCCAGGAAGATCCCGGTGCAGATCCCGCGCAAAGTCGTGGGCCGGGGCCGCATTCAGGAAGGCCAGAAGAGCTTCATCCCGCTCCGCATCAACTCCGCGGGCGTGATGCCCATCATCTTCGCCCAGTCGTTCATCGTGGTGCCCGGCACCGCGGCGGCCTTCGTTCAGTTCGGGCCGCTCCAGACGCTGTCCGAGATCTTCCAGCCCCAGACCGCGACGTACTACATCACGTACGGGCTGCTCATCCTGTTCTTCACCTACTTCTACACGGCCATCATCTTCAACCCCATCGACCTGGCCGAGAACCTGAAGAAGCAGGGCGCGTTCATTCCCGGCGTGAAGCCCGGCGCCCGCACCGCCGAGTACATCGATCGCGTGCTCACGCGCATCACGCTCCCGGGCTCGATCTATCTGGCGATCATCGCGATGCTGCCGTTCTGGATCTTCGACATCTTCAACATCCAGACCTTCTTCTTCGGCGGCACCAGCCTTCTCATCGTGGTGGGCGTGGGTCTCGACACCGTCCAACAGGCCCAGCAGCTCCTGCTGCTCCGCCACTACGACGGGTTCATGAAAAAGGGACGGGTCAAAATGAGGGGGCGCACGCGCTACATGTAGCGCTGCGCCTGGAGAGATATGGTCGTCATTCTTTTGGGCCCCCCGGGGGTCGGTAAGGGCACCCAGGCCGTCCGCCTGGCGGACAGCGTCGGGTGGGAGCACGTCTCTACGGGTGACCTCCTCCGTGCCGCGCGCAGGGCCGGAACGGAGCTGGGTCGCAAAGCGCAGGCCTTCATGGACGCCGGGGAGCTCGTCCCCGACTCCCTGATCCTGGACCTGGTCCGGGACCACCTGAAGGGCATCCCTCCCGAGGCGGGCATCCTCCTGGACGGATTTCCCCGCACCACCGCCCAGGCCGAGGGCCTGGATGGCGTGCTGGAGGCGGTGGGCCGGCGCGTCGACCAGGTGGTGGTGTTCGAGGCGCCCGACGAGGAGTTGATCCGTCGTCTTTCCGGGCGCCGGAGCTGCCCCGAGTGCGGCGCCGTGTTCAACGTGCACTTCACGCCGCCCAAGCAGGAGGGCATCTGCGACCGGTGCGGAGCCGCGCTGGTGCACCGCGCCGACGACAAGGCGGAGACGGTCGAGAACCGGTTGAAGGTGTACGCGGCGCAGACGGAGCCCCTCATCGAGTGGTACGGCCGGTCCGAGGCCGCCGTGGTGGCGGTGAGCGCCGAGGCGCCGGTGGACGACGTGCAGCGCGAGTTCCGCAAGGCCGTGGGGCACTAGGACGGCGCTGTGATCAACCTGCGCAGTGCCGAGGAGATCGAGGCCATCGCCCATGCCGGCGCCATCGTCGGTGGTCTCTTCGAAGCCGTGCGGGAAGAGGTGGTGCCGGGAGTCAGCACGCTGAAGCTGGACCGGTTCTGTGAGGAGTACATCGTGTCCCACGAGGGCGCCGTTCCGGCCTTCAAGGGATTGTACGGGTTTCCGGGGAGCGCGTGCGTCTCCATCAACGAGGAGGTCGTGCACGGGATCCCCAGCTCCCGCCGGATCCTGAAGGACGGGGACATCGTCTCGGTGGACCTCGGGGTGAGGATGGCGGGATGGTACACCGACTCGGCCCGCACCTTCCCGGTGGGGGAGGTGAGCCGGGAAGCGCAGGCCCTCCTGGACGTGACCCGCAGGGCGTTGGACGCCGCTGTGTCGGCGGCGGTGCGGGGAAACCATGTGGGAGATATCGGGGCGGCCGTCGTGGATTCCCTGGACGGGGGCCCCTACGGCATCATCCGCGATCTGGTGGGTCACGGCATCGGGCGGGAGCTCCACGAGGAGCCGCAGGTTCCGAACGTGGGGCGTCCCAAGCACGGGCCCATGCTGCGGGAGGGGATGGTCCTGGCCATCGAGCCCATGATCTCCGCGGGCTCGGCCGGCATCAGGACGTTGGACGACGGTTGGACGGTGGTCACCGCCGACGGGAGCCTGTCGGCCCACTTCGAGCACACGGTGGTCATCACGACGGAGGGCCCGAGGATCCTCACCGGGGATGGGGACGTGGCGGGGAGCGGCGGTGAGGGTTCTTGAAGGGGTCCTGACCCCTGGTTATACTATAAAGCTCTACCACAAACTCATTGTGGAGATGGAACCGTGAAGGTCCGAAGCAGCGTCAAGCCGATCTGCGAGCACTGCAAGGTGGTCCGCCGCCGTGGGGTGGTGCGCATCATCTGCACCCGCAACCCCAAGCACAAGCAGCGGCAAGGATAACCCATGGCTCGTATAGCCGGCGTAGATCTCCCGCGCGGGAAGCGCATCGAGATCGCCCTTACGTACATCTACGGCATCGGTCGCGCTCGCGCGTCCGAGATCCTGCAGGCTTGCGGGGTGGATCCCAGCCGCCGGACCCAGGATCTGTCGGACGACGACGTGAACCGTCTCCGGAAGGCCATCGAGAACAGCTTCAAGGTGGAGGGCGCCCTGCGCACCGAGACGTCCATGAACATCAAGCGTCTCATGGACATCGGCTGCTACCGGGGACTGCGGCACCGCCGCGGGCTCCCCGTGCGCGGCCAGCGGACGCACACCAACGCCCGCACCAAGAAGGGCCCCCGGCGGGCCATCGCGGGCAAGAAGAGGGCTCCGAAGAAGTAACAGGGTGCCCGGGGGATCGGTCCCCCGGCACCGGTGACACGGCGTAGCCCGGACGCCTCAGGCTCCGGCCCGCCGCGTCTTCGTTGTAGAGACAAGCACCAGGCAAGGATACCGTGGCGAATCCGAAACCCCGTACCAAGCGCACCAAGCGAGTCGTGGAGGCCGAGGGCGTCGCGCACATCGCGGCGACCTTCAACAACACGATCATCACCATCACGGACCGCGCCGGCAACACTGTCGTCTGGTCCAGCGCCGGCAAGGCCGGCTTCAAGGGCTCGAAGAAGTCCACGCCCTTCGCCGCCACCATGGCCGCCGAGGTGGCGGGGAAGGAAGCCGTCGGCCTGGGCGTCCGCCGAGTGGACGTCCTGGTGCAGGGCCCGGGCTCGGGCCGGGAGTCCGCCATCCAGGCCCTGGCTGCCGCAGGCCTCTTCATCAAGTCCATCCAGGACGTCACCCCGCTGCCGCACAACGGGTGCCGCCCGCCGAAGAAGCGCCGCGTCTGAGGAACGAATAGGAAATGGCTCGCTATACCGGACCCGCCTGCAAGCTCTGCCGCCGAGAAGGCCAGAAGCTCTTCTTGAAGGGGCAGAAGTGCTACACCGAGAAGTGCCCCGTCGAGCGCCGCGCCTACCCGCCGGGCCAGCACGGCCCCGCCCAGGCCCGCCGCCGTAAGCAGTCCGATTATGCCACCCAGCTTCGCGAGAAGCAGAAGGTGAAGCGCATCTACGGCCTGCACGAGAAGCAGTTCCACAACCTCTTCGAGGCTGCGTCCCACCTTCCCGGCGTCACCGGCGACAACCTGATCATCGGCCTCGAGTCCCGGCTGGACAACGTGATCTTCCGCCTGGGCTTCGCCATGAGCCGGAACGCGGCCCGGCAACTCGTCCGGCACCGCCACGTGGAGGTGAACGGGCGCATCGTGGACGTGCCCAGCTTCCAGGTCTCGTCCGGGGACGAGATCGCCGTGAAGCCGCGGTCCAAGGAGCTCTTCCCCGTCCAGGAGAGCCTGGAAGCCCGCACCCGGCCCAGCCTGCTCGAGTGGCTGGCCCTGGACGAGAAGGCCAAGGTCGGACGGATGGTCCGGCGCCCCACGCGGCAGGACATCCCGCTTGCGGCGCAGGAACAGCTCATCGTCGAGCTCTACTCGAAGTAAGCCAGGAGGAGATTGTGGAGATCGATCTGACTGGGTTGGTGCTGCCCGAGCGCGTCGAGGCCGCCGAAAAGTCCGCCGACGGCCGCTCGGTACGCTTCGTCGTCGAGCCCCTGGAGCGGGGCTTCGGTCATACGCTCGGCAACTCCGTCCGGCGGGTGCTGCTCTCCTCCCTGCGTGGGTCCGCGGTCTGGGCCTTCCGCATCGACGGGGTGGTGCATGAGCACCAGACCATCGTCGGGGTCGTGGAGGACGTCCATCAGGTCATCCAGAACCTGAAGGCGCTGGTGGTGTCGATGGACCCGGCGGTGGACGACGCCATGCTCACGCTGCACGTGAACAGGGCCGGCGCCGTGACCGCCGCCGACATCCACCCGCAGAGCGGCGTTCGCATCCTGGACCCGACTCACCACCTGTTCACGCTCCAGGAGAAGCGGGACGTGAACGTGGAACTGCACGTGAACAAGGGCCGGGGCTTCGTGCTGGCCGACCAGCACGCCCTCCCTCGCGGTGCGCCGGTGGATCTGGTCCGCATCGACGCCATCTACAACCCGGTGCGCCGGGCCAACTTCACCGTGGAGGAGACCCGGGTCGGGCAGCGTACCGACTTCGACCGGCTCACCCTGACGGTGGAGACGGACGGCTCGCTGGATCCCGAAGGCGCGGTGGCCTACGCCGCCGAGCTGGTGCGAAAGCACCTGGAGTATATGCTGTACTTCGGGCAGGGCGGCATGCCCGAGGTGGCCCCTCCCGGGGCCGTGGCGGTGCCCGAGCGGCTGCAGGATCTGTTCGCCCGTCCCATCGAGGACCTGGCGGAACTGTCCGTGCGCTCGCGCAACTCGCTTCAGAAGGAGAACATCCGCACGCTGGGCGACCTCGTGCAGCGGTCCGAGGAGGACATGCTCCAGATCGAGAACTTCGGCAAGAAGTCTCTCAAGGAGATCTCGGACTTCCTGGAAGAGCACGGCTTGCGGTTCGGAATGATGCTCGAGGCGGGCGACGACGGTCGCCTCTTCTTCGTCGAGGAAGAGCCGGAGACGGCTGGGAGTGGTGAGGAGTAACCATGCGGCATCGCAAGAAGGGGAGGAAGCTCTCCCGCACGTCGAGCCATAAGAAAGCCACGATGCGCAATCTGGCCGCGAATCTCTTCCGCCACGGCCGCATCGAGACGACGACGGCCAAGGCGAAAGAGCTCCGGCCGTACGCCGAGCGGCTCATCACGCTGGCCAAGCGTGGCGATCTGCATGCCCGCCGCCTGGCCCGCACGAAGATCCAGGACCGCGCGGTGCTGGGCTCGCTGTTCGACGACATCGGGCCCCGGTTCGCCGAGCGCCCCGGCGGCTACACCCGGATCCTCAAGGTGGGGAACCGGAAGGGCGACGCGGCGGACATGTCGCTCATCGAGTTGGTGAAATAACAATCCCGCCTCCCCCGAGGCGATACAAACGCAGGAATCCTACGATGGCTCGAGTGTGCTCGGTGTGCGGCAAGGGTCCCGGAAGCGGGAACTCGGTGAGCCACGCCCACAACAAGAACAAGCGCCGCTGGCTCCCCAACCTCCAGACCGTGAAGATCCAGGACGAGGACGGAACGCGTCGCCGGGTGCGCGTGTGCACGTCGTGTTTGGCGGCGGGGAAGGTGAAAAAAGCGCCGGCGACGGGGGTGACCTCCTAGGCGGCCGGCCCCACCGCTCGCGGGTCTTCGAGAGCCTCCCGTCGTCGCGGCGGGGGGCTCTTTGCATGGGTGCGTGGGCCGGGCCGGGGGGCGCGCCCCTTCGAAAAC
>Ga0315541_1002152_pt1 | contig 16904 bp, 10 predicted proteins | sample SalMarSW160190MG_FD_203095 | JGI IMG/M metagenome (GOLD analysis project Ga0315541, IMG submission 203095) | Salt marsh sediment microbial communities from the Plum Island Ecosystem LTER, Massachusetts, United States - Salt Marsh Sediment SW1601-190 ...
AAGGAAAGTGAAACTTCTATTTCTAAGGAGGAAATAGCGGTGAACAAGAAAGTGATTCGCATATCGATACCGGTGTTGGTTTTGTCTTTCTTCCTTCTGTCGACTCTTCTCTTGGTACAGGACAGAGACGAAGTTTGGGCTGGAACCACGGGGAAGATAGCAGGAATAATAAAAGACAAAGATACCGGCGAGCGGCTCCCCGGGGTGGCAGTGACAATCGTGGGAACCACCATGGGAGCGGCTGCAAATGAAAAGGGCGAGTATTTTATCCTGAATGTGGTTCCAGGAGTCTACACGCTGAAGGTCTCTCTTATCGGTTACACTTCGGTGGACATTGACCAGGTTTCGGTGTCGCTGGATTTGACCACCACCATCGATTTCGAGCTGACACCCCAGCCGCTGGAGGTGGGAGGCATCACCGTAACTGCGGAGAGACCTATCTTCGAACCGGATTTGACTTCCACGGCACACATAATCACCTCTGCAGACTTAGTCCACCGTCCGGTGATAAATACGGACGGGATCGTCTACCGCACTCCCGGAGTGGTGTTCGACCCCATCGGTGGCCCCATCAATCAGGGAACCCAGGGAACCGTGCTGGGTAATGAAGGGGACCGGGTGACCGACACAGCCAATCCGGGGATAACCTTGAGAGGTGGGCGTCCGCAGGAGGTGGTATACATGGTCGACGGGTTGTCCATCACCGATCCCATCCTGGCGGGTCAAGCCACCAATCTGAATCATTTTACCATCTCCGAGGTTCAGCTGATCACCAGCGGGTTCAATGCGGAATACGGCAACGCCATGTCCGGCATCATCAATTACGTCACCCAGGAAGGTGGGCCAAAGCTCTCCGGAAAATACCAGTATTCCACCGATGCCATTCTGGGGGACGATTATGATCTCGGGACCAACGAGCATTTCTTAAGCTTGAATGGTCCTGTGCCCGGCACCAGCGGCAAGCTCGGCTATTATTTCAGCGGCAATCTGTATCTGACTGACGATTGGGGCCCCCGAGTCCACAAACTTCCTCACCACCAGCAGCAGACCTACCGAACTCAGGGCAAGCTAACTTTCAAACTCACCCCGGCCATCACCTTGCGCAGCGGTGGCTTCGTTAACCGAAGACAATATGAAAGGTATAACCACACCTGGCTGTACAACCTGGAAAGCTACAACGCCACCCTGGAAAAGGCCAAACAGGTCTATCTGTGGTTAACCCACTCAGTCTCCAAAAGCACGTTTTACGAGGCCAAGCTCGGATACTTCAGCAACGACTACACCATAGGCAGACGCCTGGACAGAAACTTCTTGGAGCGCACCGCTAATGACCTGTACCCGGACGACCCGGAAGCGGCGGAAGCCTTCATTGCTGAACACGAGGGCGATATCTGGGACGGCGATTGGTGGACGGACTACGAATTCTGTGAACCTACGCCTGATACGAGTGAGTGGCGGAGATACCGGGAGCGGAGGCAGGAACAGAACTATCCTTTGGCCGTGGACAATCTGTTTTGGTCGCACTACGATACCCGATCCTATGAGACCAGAGAAAGTAACGTCATCACGGCTAAGTTCGATATCGTCAGCCAGGTGGACTTCAACAACCAGATCAAATCCGGAGCTGAATTCAACTCTTACAAGATCACCAGGCATTACAACAGCCTTCCCTGGGATGCTCAACCTTTCATAGACATCTATGAGTTCAAGCCCAAAGGCGGTGCCTTCTATGTCCAGGACAAACTCGAATTTCAGGGGCTCATAGTCAATGTCGGAGGAAGAGTCGATTATCTGAGCAAGGAAGCAAAGGGTTGGGAAAACGAGAGGGACGTTCCAACCAGACCCGACTTAGAACCTGACAGCGGACGAACCGCCGAGTCGGACGTTAACATCGACTTCAGTCCCAGATTGGGAATCTCTCATCCTGTTTCCGACAAGATGACCATCTTCTTCAACTACGGCCATTTTGTTCAGGAGCCTCGTTTCAGAGACTTGTACCTGTCCCTGGCTCCGAACCTGCAAAGAGCCAATCAGCAGGTGGGGAATCCCGAGTTGAAAGCCAGCAGGAACATTCAGTATGAGCTGGGCCTGACTCGCGCGATAACCCGCGATATGAAGTTCAACGTTACCGCGTACTATAAGGACGTCTACAACATGACCCAGTTCGAGAGGATCTTCATCGTGCCCCAGCCTTATGATGTCTATAAGAACTTAGATTACGCGAACGTCAAGGGCATGGAGGCGACGTTATCCAAGCGGCCCAGGAGGTATTTGGCATTCGACCTAAGTTACGTTCTTCAATTCGCTCAGGGCACCAACTCCGATTCGCGTGACCAATATGAGTATCATTCTCGTGACGCCACAGACCCGGTGACCGGCTTGCCCCGGGTTTTCCCGCAGAGCGTCAACGCCTTGGACTTTGACCGAAGGCACAGCATCGTGTTACAGGCGGACTTCAGATTCCCAGGAGACTTCAAGTGGTTGGCCTTGAGGGGCTTTGGTGTAAACGTCATCTCCGAGGCCAACAGTGGTCTCCCCTACACCAAGAGAGACTATCGGGGCAACCGAATAGGGTCCCCCAACGAGTACCGTAAGCCTTGGACCTACAATACGGACCTGACGGTAGACAAGAGTTTTGACATCTGGGGAAAGGAGATTAACGTCTTCGTGCAGGTGTTCAACCTGTTTGACAAGATTAACGTCTTCGACGTTTATCCTGCCACGGGCCGGCCCGACGATGATGGATTTAGCCTGGATCCAGCGACCATACAGGCCCCGGGAGAAGACGAAGATCACGAATACTGGGATTGGATAAAGGAGAAGGATACGGACGGAGACGGAGAGATCAGCGCGGAGGAGCAGGCCACAGCGTATGCCAATGCCTATAAGCTCTACGCCAAGGATCCCATGAACTATGGGCCTCCCCGACAGATCAGCGTGGGCGTCTACTTCGCTTTCTAAGGCTCGGTTCAGTTATGAGGCAAGAATTCATTCAAAGCATGAATCTTGAAAAGGAGATTTGACATGGAGAAGTTCAAAAAGAAAGGTTCACTGTTGGCTGGGTTTGCCCTCCTGTGCCTCCTTCTCTTCATTCTGATACCTTTACAGAGTGAGGCCCGAAGAGCCAGTCAAGGAGTTCCCCCACCCTTAGCTAAGGCGGCGCAAACCGAGCACTCCACCAAGTACATAAGGCATGGCCTGGACGTCAACGATTTCAGAGTACCCTTAACCAACTATGCCCCCTTCGGGCAGTTCATCGATCTGGGATCTGCCGGAGGTGAATGGCCCAAGGGCTCTAACGAGTTCTACATTTACGGCGCCGGCATATGGGTAGGCGGAACCGTCAACGACCGCACCATGCAGACCTTCAATTTCAAAAACGCGGGCACCAAAAGGGACACCATTCTTTACGGAACCATAACTGATCCCCGTGTGGTGATCGGGTACAACCCCAGCGGAGGGGCGGAGGAGTTCTCCGGACTGACCGATATATTCATCAGCGACCATCCCGAGGATTACGACGATCCTGATTTCTGGCCCCTGCGCGACGATGAGGGAAACTCGGTCATACTTGGTATTGAGGACAGCTATTGCGAATTCGATGATCAAGACATTCAAAGATGGGACACCGGTGTGAACTCCAATGCAGGAGACGGAGTCGACATCGCCAAATATGGCTTGGGAGTTAAGGTCATCCAGCGCACGCATTCCTGGAACTATGAGAACAATAAGACCATCCACTTCTTCGTCTACCAGATAGTGAACATAAGAGAGGATAGGGCACCCATAAGAAACTGCTATGTTTCTATCATGTGCGACGCTGACGTGGGACCAACCGCCAACGACGATAAGGTGGGATTCGATGCCAGCCGGAATCTGGGCTATGCTTACGACTCCGACTTCGCCGAGCAGGGATTCGCCAGAATCCCGGGTTATTTGGCCTACAAGTTTCTGGAAAGCCCGGTGGCTAACTATGATGTGGACTTTAACGGGAATGATATGATCGACGACGATTCCGTGGAGTGGAATGACGTGTGGGTAAAGGACGTCAGGAAGGGATCACCTCTGGGCCTGACCTCGTTTAAAACCTCGAATCTGCAGTCCGGCGACCCCGACACCGAACCCGAGAAGTACATCATCATGGCAGGACACGAGTATCCGGACGTGGGAGACCAGGCTTACGGTCCCTTTGATCTGGGAACCGGAGACACCCCGCAAGACCAGAGATTCTTCCAAAGCACCGGACCATTCTTCCTGGCCCCCGTTGGCGATACTCTAATCGACACAGTCTGGGCCTGGGACCCAGCTGGCGACAGTCTGAAAATAGCCAGCGAGGACACGATCGCCGGGGACACGGTAAGAGTGGTTGTAGCGGTTATGATGGCTCCGGATGCGGAACAACTTCCCGTGATTGCAGACATAGCTCAATCCATTTACGACATCGGCTTCGTTCTACCCCGGCCGCCGGATCATCCCAATGTCACGATCGTTCCGGATGACAAAAAGGTCTACATCACCTGGGACGAGGTGGCGGAGCTTTCCCAGGATCCGTATTTCAAGTTCACCGATTCCACCGAGCACCCACTGTACGATCCCAATTATTTGGAGATGGATTTCGAGGGATATAAGCTCTACCGAAGCAGATCGGGACTCCCCGGTACCTTCGATCTTCTGGCCTCCTGGGACAAATCCAGCGTCACGCCACGCCATGTGGACGTCGAGCAGCTCTCCGGCCTCCCGTTTGAAGGCACCGTCAGCTACGATCAGCTGAATACCGAAGGGTATATCCTGGCTTATGGCGGAACGGCACTCTTCGCAGGTCATCAGTACCTGGTGCAGATCAAATCTGACAGTTCATTCGCCGTCACCGACCTGACCCTAGGAGTGAACATTCCGGTTACTGAGGAAGAGGATCACTGGTACTCTACCGGAGAGCCGCCTTATGAATTTGAGCTCTTCGATGCGGACTTCTGGAGTCGGAGTGACTCGGCTGGTGTGGCCAATGGCACCCACGACAAGTATTTCGACGGCTGTAATCTCTTGGTTGGCGGGATGGTGATCAATTTCACCGGAGATGATGCCTCCTATGTTCCGACGCAAGACATGATATTCAAGATCACCGGACATTTAGAAGAACCCGAAGGGGATAATCCAGGGTTGGGACACGCTTATCTGGATACTGGATTGATTAACGGAGTCACCTATTACTACGATGTCATCGCCTATGATTTTCAGCCCTTCGCCTCTCCTCGCAGCCTGGCAAACGGTATCAGAGGGATAACGGTGACACCGCGTTCCAATGCTACGGGCCTCTCCTCGGCCACTGTTCTCGAGCTACAACACACTGGAGGAGGGGGTGACGGGTCCGTAACCGCAGAGGTGGTCAACCCGCTGGAGGTCACCGGACACGATTATAAGGTGATATTCGACGACAGCACGTACGGTTACACCATCTGGCATCTGATCGACGTGACCGAGGAGGATACTGTGTTGAAAGATCAGATCAACCAAACTGGAGACGACGACTACCCGGTGGTGGATGGGCTTCTGGTCAGGGTGGCAGGACCTGCTTTGGGCGTTAAGTCAGTGGCCGAAGTGCAAAACGCTGCTGGACCCGTGGATCCACCTGATAACCTGAATTACTCGCTGAACTCAACCAGGGATTGGTACATGGACCCAGGCGGCGACGCGTCCTTCAGCAGATATTCCTGGCACGGTGCTAACACCCACGATTACGAGATCAGGTTCGTGCAGGACGCCACCGGGTACTGTTGGGATTGGTATGGTGCAGGAGACTACTCATTCGTCGCTCCATTCCAGGTGCCGATTGAGTTCTGGGACATAGGAATTGGCACAGTGGATGACCCGTCAGACGACGTGAGGATAACCTTCATGATCATTGATGACGACGGCAGCAACACTTTCTCCTGGGGAGACGGTCTTTACATCCTGGACATCCCGTATGACGACGTGGCCTGGACCACTCCCGATATAACCTCGGGTGACTATGTCGCTGACGGCACGCATTACGGGCGATTCTGGTTCTACGACTACTCGGGCGAGTTGGCTCGACCGGATGCTGGAACAATAGTGAGGGCTCTCACCAACAAAATCAATACTTCAGCGGACATCTTCACCTTCTCGACCAAGGCGACGACGATTTCGAGCGATCTGGTGGATCTTGATGATATCAAGGTGGTTCCCAATCCCTATATCGTGCGAAACATGTGGGAGCCCAGTCGCGATTATTCCCGCATCGCTTTCACCCATCTTCCCGACAAGTGCACCATAAGGATATACACTCTCTCCGGCGATCATCTCCAGACTCTGGAGCATGAGAGCGCGACATTTGACGGAAACGAGAATTGGGATCTTTTGACCAAGAACAGCCAGAAGATCGCAGCCGGGGTCTATATCTACCATGTAGACTCGGAATACGGAGAGAAGATCGGGAAGTTCGCGGTGGTGCGATAATCGACAAAAAAGTAGAGGAGGTAAATCGAAATGAAAAGATTCCTTGTGCTTTCGGTGATGATAGCGATCCTGACTTTTGCGGGTTCGGTCCCGGCTGCGGAGTTCGACAATCTGGGGACGTCTGGCGCGCAGTTTCTCAAGTTGGACGTGGACGCTCGAGTAGTGGCTTTGGGCGGCGCCAATGCCGCCATAACCCGGGGAGCCATGGCGCTCTATTACAATCCCGCAGGCATAGCTGACATGGATGAGAACAGCGTCGCTTTCAGCTATACCGACTGGATTGCGGACATCAAATACAATTACTTTGCATACGCCAGACCGTTACCGGGCTTTGGAAACGCGGGAGTTCATGTGGCCGTCTTGACCATGGGTGACATGGAAAGGACAACTCTGGAAGAACCTGACGGAACGGGAGAGATGTTTGGCGCCAACAGCTGGGTGGTGGGAGTGAGCAACGCTCACCAGCTGACCAACCGCTTTTCCTTCGGGGTGACTGCCAAATACATAAGAGAGAAGATCTCCGAGCTTTCCTCGGGAGCCTTCGCTGTGGATGTTGGCACCATCTATTACACCGGTTTCAGAACGCTCAGAATAGCCATGTCCACCCGAAACTTTGGCACGGATTCGAAATACGGGGGAACCGAGCTGGAAACCACCTATGATCAGGATGATGATCCCACGACCTCTCCGGTAGAGATAAGGTTGAACACCCAATCCCATTCCCTGCCTTTAACCTTCCGGTTAGGGGCAGCTTACGATTTTGAATTTAACGAGGACAGCAAGCTTCTGGCTGTATTGGACGGATACAACACCCGGGATCGGGGCCAACAGGGGAGCGTGGGGCTTGAGTACAGCTGGCAGGATCGCCTGGCCGTCAGAGCGGGATATAAGATAAGAACCGATGAAGAAGGCATCGCAGTAGGCGGCGGCTATGATTTCGACATCCCCGAGTTCGGAACCGTCGGAATCCACTATGCCTGGGCAGACCTGGGCAGGCTGGAAAACGCCCATAGGTTCAGCCTGGTGATGAACTTCTAAGGTCAGCGGTCAAAAATACGTGCAAACAAAACGCCAGTCTTCTTCAGTAAAGGAGACTGGCGTTTTACTCTCAGCAAAAAGTCTTACTGTTTCGTCTACTCTTTCTTGCCGTCAGAAAATAGAGAAAAAGAAACTCGGTTCAGAACAAATATACTCCCTCTCTGCAGGATCTTTTTGCTTATCTGTTTTTACTCCCCGAAAGGCGTGAAGCATTCGGGAATTCAATCTCTTCTGCTTCTTGTCAGGACCTTCGAGAAACGGGTCATCTCTTCCAGAACCTTTCCCGTTCCTCTGACCACGCAGGTTAGAGGATCTTCTGCAATGTTTATGGCTAAGTTGGTTTCCTCTCTTAGCCTTTTATCCATTCCTTTCAGAAGCGCTCCACCCCCGGTGACGACTATTCCCTTGTCCAGAATATCCGCTGCCAGCTCGGGCGGTGTTTCCTCCAAGGCCTGCCTTGCCGCCTCGATGATGGAATCCACCGGTTCGCTTAGAGCCTCCCTGACTTGTACCGAACTTATCTTCATGGTCTTAGGAATTCCCGCCACCAGATCCCTCCCTTTTATCTCCATGCTTTCCTCCTCATCCATGGGATAGGCGGAGCCGATTTTCATTTTGATCTCTTCTGCCGTCCTCTCCCCGATCAGAAGGTTGTAGTTCTTCTTCAGATAAAGCATCACCGCCTCATCCATCTCATCCCCACCGATGCGAATGGAGATGTTGTTGACGATGCCGTTCAAAGCTATCACCGCTATCTCCGAGGTTCCTCCACCTATGTCGATGACCATGGTGCCAGAAGGAAGGTGAACCGGCAATCCCACGCCAATGGCTGCGGCCATGGGTTCCTGAATCAAAAAGACCTCCCGTGCCCCGGCATTTTCAGCAGAATCTCTCACCGCCCTCTTTTCCACCTCGGTTATCCCCGAAGGAACGGAAACCACGATGCGGGGCTTCATCAGGTATCGGTGCCTGATCACCCTACGGATGAAATTCGACAGGAGCCTTTCGGTAATCTCAAAGTCGGCTATAACCCCGTCCTTCAGAGGTCTTACCGACATTATCTCCCCTGGGGTTCTCCCCAGCATCTCCTTGGCTTCGGCCCCAACGGCCAAGACCTTTTTCGAAGCCACCTCGATGGTTACTACCGAGGGTTCGTTTAGCACGATCCCCTGCCCCCTGACAAAGACCAAGGTATTGGCAGTTCCTAAGTCTATTCCAATGTCGCTGGAGATCAAGTCAAGAAAACCCATCATGCCTCCAAAATCAAAACGCAAAATGTAAAGGTAGAGATTGTAATCACTTCAATCCCCATTTTCGGATTTTGTATTTCAAGTGTTGGTTCTAGGTTTTGCCTTCTTCTTCGTCCTCTCCAAAATAGATGAATCTGTCAATCAGGCGCACCCAGTCGCTCCATTTTTTTCCCTTGATTTTCTGTGTTTTAATTATGTGAGAAAAGGCATCCGCCTTGGCATCCAACTCGTCCGCGTAATGCAAAATTACCGCCTCGATGGTTTGCGGTACCACGGGCGAGGCCATCTCCAGTTGTCCCTGATGGGACAAAATCAGATGCTTAAGCTTAAGCGCCAGGTGTTGGGGAAAGTCCGCTATCTTCCGAATTTTCCTGTCGATCAACTCATCTCCGGAGACGACGTGACCCAGAAGCCGTCCCTCATCAGTGTAATCGAAGAATCCACTGACGGAGTAAGAATCAACCTTTCCAATGTCATGTACCAAGGCTCCGGTAATCAGAAGATCTCTGTCCACCAGATCATACATCTCCGCCGCCTTTTGGCATATGGAAACGACCGCTAAGGTATGCTCCAAAAGGCCGCCCAGACGGGCGTGATGCCACAACTTGCCGCCCGGGGCACGCATGAATTTCTCCATCAAGGAAGAATCTTCCATTAATATATCCAGCAGTTTTCTTAAGTAACGATTCTCAATAGTCTGAACGGTGCGTCTGAAATCATCATAGAGCAGCTTAAGATCTCTTTCTGAGGTGGGCAGGAAATCAGCCAAATCAATCTCGTCGTCTTTTGCTTTTCTCATCCTATCTACCTTAAGCTGAGGTACCTCCTTATAGGTGGTCACCCAAGCTTTCACCTTCACGACCTCCCCTACTTCGGCCCTCTCATACAGCTGGTCTGAATTCTCCCACACCACGGCATCGATCCTTCCGGACCTGTCTCCCATCTCCAGTTTCAGGAATCTTTTCCCCTCATATTCCTTGAGCTCCTTTTTCCGTAGCACAAAGAACTCGGCCACCTCCAGGCCCGGCTTCAGATCTTTGACAAACGAAGTCTTCATCCTCCAGCTCCTTTGGCTCGACAACCTCACCCAAATCTGCGGCTAAATAATATACCGTGAAAGGCCTTCCAAAGTCAAGTACAAAAATCCTTGTGAAAAATGCAGGCTCAATTTATATTGTCATTTAAGGATGATAAACATGAAAATACTATACCGTTACATTTTCAGAGAACACGTGGGACCTTTTTTCTTTGCGCTTTTTGTCATCTTCTTCATTCTCATCATGGATTTCATCATAGAAATATTGCAGATGGTCATTGGCAAAGGTTTGAACGCCTTTATCATCCTTCAGGTATTCCTTCTGAACCTAGCCTGGATGGCGGCTCTGGCGGTTCCCATGGCGGTCTTGGTGTCCACCCTGATGGCATTCGGAAGGCTCTCGCAGGACAACGAGATCACCGCCCTCAAGGCAAGCGGAGTGAGCCTTTACCGGGTAATCATGCCGGCTGTTGTGGCCTCCGTATTCGTTGGTCTGGGGATGGTGGCGTTCAACAACCAAGTTTTACCCGAAGCCAACCACAAGGCTCGGCTTCTGACGGCAGATATACAGCAAAAGCGGCCCACCGTGAATTTGAAAGAAAATGTTTTCATGGACGAGATTCCCGGGTATCATATCCTGATAGGGAAGGTGGATCAGCGATCCTCTGACGTGGAAAACATCACCATATACGATCAGAAGGACCGGCGTCTCCCTCGTACCATCATCGCTGAAAAGGGCAAGGTGGAGTTCACTCCGGATGGCAATACCCTCATCTTTCGTCTATTCAACGGAGAGATTCATGACCCTGACGAAAAGGATCCCACCAAATATCGGCGGGTAAGCTTCAATAAACAGGTCATCTACATTCGTGACGTGGGAGACAGATTGGTGCGCACCACCTCTGAATTCCGCACCGATCGGGAAAAAAGCGCTCAGGCGATGCTTGAGGACATCAAAGAACTGAAGACAAAAGTGAGAATGTCACAGAGTCAAATCATAAAGCCGGTGAATTTAGCTGTATCCCGTGTCTTCCAAGAGAAAACACCGATCTTCTCAAGAGACCTCCCCCCCTTGGAGGAAAACGAAGCCATAGAGTATCTGATAAAAAGAAACCGGAATCTCTTCAGCCAGCTTTCCAGCGAAGGACAAAATATCCACAGTCAAAAAAGACAGATAAGTAGTCTATCGGTGGAGGTTCACAAGAAGTATGCTCTGCCTGTCGCGTGCGTGGTGTTCGTCCTGGTGGGAGCGCCTTTGGGAATCATGGCCAGAAAAGGAGGCATGGCGGTCGGCCTGGGATTGAGTCTGGGATTCTTCGTTCTCTACTGGGCCTTCCTGATCGGAGGAGAAGAATTGGCCGACCGGCAACTCATCTCTGCCTTTTGGGCCATGTGGTCCGCCAACATCTTAATCGGGGGAGCGGGAATCTACGTACTAATAAAATCTGCCAGGGAGACCACCTTCATCTCCTGGAGATGGACCGAAAGACTCTTGCCCAAAAGATTCAGAAAAGCTTAAAGGTGGCCTTTCTCAAGGTACAGAGAAGTAAAGGTTCAAATGCGCATACTGGATAAGTACCTCATTCGATTATTCATCTTCTCCCTGATCTTCAGTCTGTTTGGTGTATGGTTGACCGCCCTGATCGTCGATCTGGTTGAACATATCGACACCTTTATAGATAAGCATGCTTCTTTGTTTTTGGTGGCCAAATACTACGCTTTTTGGTCCCCCTACATGCTCGCGTTGACTATCCCCGTAGCTGTTTTGCTCGCCTGCATCTTTTCGGTGGGTCAGTTGGCCAGACACAACGAACTCCTTGCCATCAAGTCAGCCGGTATCAGTCTTTACCGGATTCTATTGCCACTTTTGATTTTGTCAGTTGCAATCAGCTTCTTGACCATGATTTTCGGAGAGATCGTTATCCCGGTAGCCAACAAAAAGAAGGAAGAAATCAGAAGCTTCGAAATCGGTAGAAAATCCCAAGACACAGACATCCTCAGACGCAATATATTCGTCCAGAGCGAGGATGGCAGGATATTCCATTTGGAAAACTACAATATCCGAACAAAAGAGGGGAATGACGTCTTGGTACAGAAAATCGTAAAGAATAGACTGACAGAACAGATAGAAGCCGAAAAGATGGGTTGGCAGAACAATGGCTGGTTGTTCGAGAACGGCAGGGAACGAATCTTTCCCGACTCTCTGAGCCAAACCGTAGGGGAAGAATACAGAACCTTTGACAGGCTTTTTCGTGCCGACATGAGAGTAAAACCGGAGGCTTTTGCCGAGCGTCAAAAAAACCCAGAGGAAATGGGCTATTTTGAGCTGGCCAAATATGTGAAAATCAGAAAAAGAGCTGGCGCCGAGGTCTTGAAAGAACTTACGGATCTGAATTCGAAGATATCCTATCCTCTCATCAATTTCATTATTGTACTTTTCGGTGCGCCAATCGCTGCGAATCCTCGCCGCAGCGGAATGGCGGTTGGCGTGGCCCTGACTTTGCTCATAGCTTTCTGTTCCTACGTGATCATAAAGGGAGCCCTGATTCTCGGATACAGCGGAACATTATCCCCCACCTTGGCAGCGTGGAGCGCCAACATTCTTTTCGCCGTCTTAGGAATCGTGCTTTTGATCAAATCAAAGAAATAGAAGCTGGCAAACAGATTACTGTGTGTGTAAACACACCAGATAACAGAAACTGGCAAGTAAGCGAGGAATAATACGATTGTGAGAATATACAAGGATCAAGATGCGGACCTGAAATACCTGAAGGAAATGCCCATTGCCGTCATCGGATATGGGAGTCAGGGAAGAGCACAGGCCTTGAATCTGAAGGATAGCGGACTTCAGGTAATAGTTGGCTTGCCCAAAAATAGTCAGAGCACAAAAACTGCCCGAAAGGACGGTTTTGAAGTTTACCCCACCAACCGTGCGGCGAAGTTGGGGCAAATCATTTCCGTGTTGGCCGCGGATCACTTACACAAAAAGATTTATCGTGACGATTTGAAAAGAAACCTGTCCGCAGGCAAGACTCTGCTTTTTGCCTGCGGGTTCTCGATACACTTCAAGCTCATACTCCCTCCGAAAGACGTGGACGTGACAATGGTTGCTCCTCATGCTCCGGGGGAGGTGATGAGGAGGTTTTTCCTGGAGAAAAAGGGGGTGCCCTGCTTCATTGCAGTTGAACAAGACTACAGTGGGAAGGCCAAAAAAAGAGCTTTGGCTTATGCCAAAGCTATCGGATGCACCAAAGCAGGCGCTGTCGAGACAACTTTTAAAGACGAAGCCATCGGCGACCTTTTCGGGGAACAGGCAGTTTTGTGCGGAGGGTTGACCCAGCTCTTGAAGGCGGGTTTTGAGGTTTTGGTGGAATCGGGGCTTTCCCCGGAGAATGCCTATTTGGAGTGTGTGCATCAACTGGATTATATCGTCGACACCATCAAATCCCATGGAATAGCCGGAATGTTCGACCGAATAAGCAAAACTGCAGAGTATGGTTCATATCTTGTGCGGGGCAGAGTGATCGGCGACCGGACAAAAAAAGAGATGAAGAAAATCCTAAAAGAGATCGAGGATGGATCATTTGCCAGAGAGTGGATCAAAGAGTACGAAAACGGCATGAAGAATTATGTCAAGATGAAGAGGACTCATTCCGAGCATCCAATTGAGGGAATAGGCAGAAAAATCAGGGACTTGATGAAGTAGCTCGGGTTCCTCGCCAAAGGCGAGATTCCCGACACCTTTTCAGTCGGGCAGTCCAGATGGACACCCCGGCCCACCTTGCTATGCTCTCTAAAGAAAAACTAAAAGAGCTCAAAAAGCTCAAAACCAAAAAGGGACGAAAGACCCAGAAGAGATTGTTAGTCGAAGGACTGCGTCTTTGTGAGGAGGCGGCAAACTCAGATTGGGAGATAGAGTTCGTTCTTTTCGCACGTTCGTTTCAAGACTCAACTGCCGGGAAGGAGCTTCTGAGAGAATTTCAAAGGAGAAACGTCAGGAGCATTCCCGTAAAAAGTGAAGTATTGAAGAAACTCTCAGATACGGTCACTCCTCAGGGAATCATTTGTGTGGTCAAGATCAAAAAGTTCTCTTGGGAGCAGGTTTGGTCAAAATCTTCCAGTACCCTATTAGCCTTGGATGAAATCAGGGATCCGGGAAACGTGGGGACTTTGATAAGAACCGCGGATGCATTCGGAATCGATGGCGTGATCTTGTCAACTGAGACCGTGGAATTATACAATCCTAAGGTTGTTCGCTCGACCATGGGTTCGATCTTCCATCTGCCGATTTTTGACGAGGTCGATTTAGAAGAGACTATTCTCGAGCTTAAGAAACGGCATTTTAGAATTTACGGAACTGATTCAAAGGAGGGTCAAAATTTCGACCAATTAGATTACTCCACAAGAGTCTGTCTTCTTATCGGGAGCGAAGCAAAAGGTTTGAGCAGAACACTATCTCGCCTTTCGGATGCAATAATTAAAATTCCCACCTGTGGCAAGGCGGAATCGTTGAACGCCTCAGTGGCCAGCGGAATTCTTTTGTACGAAATAGCAAAAGGAAAACGTCGGAAATCCAGTTCTCGTAGGTGAGGCCCACCAGCGGGAGGCAAAAATGGGAGCAAAAAATTAGTTCTTGACAAGATTCACAAGCCGTAGTACAATACCGCCGAGGTTGGGTCACATAGGATGCAAGCTTTTTGGTGTTTGCGTATTTTGCGAATTGACCAGGGCGGACTGACCTGTCGAAAAAAAATACACCTCCGGGCCAAAAACTCCAGTTTGATTTGTGACTGACCGATATTCACAAGGGGGGGAATATCAGGTGAGGAGGGTGATATGAAGGTTCTGTTCAGAGTTGTGTTTGCCGCGTTACTGGTGATTCCCACAGGGTCAGCCATCTGGGGCCAGCAGGACCAACCAACCGATGGAAATACGCCTATTTGGCATCGAGAAGATTTAGACAAGTATTCTTTCCCCTTTTACAGAACTCAAGTCACTCTTAATGGCCACCGCCCACCCTTCTACGAGGACTCGCTGCCGTTAGAATACATCGCCTACACCAAAGAAGTCAGCGCTTGTAATCTCCGTGTCTATTGCGACTTCGATGGATTTCGCAATGAGTTTATTTTTTGGGGCCCCCGCTTCGGAGCGGCCACCAAGGCTGAAGGCATTCGCACCACCGATTTCGACGAGAACCTGCTGGCAGAAGCTCGTATCTCGCGGATAATCCGAAATGAGGACCAGAAGATACTGAGAATCGAGATCAAGGAATACCATTATGATTCTCAAGGAGAAGTGATGTTCAAGTGCCGAAGCCAGTTCGATCCTTCCAACGGTTTCAAAGTGCAAGAGACCGAGGTTAATGGCACGAAAGACAGAGAGTATTACTTCCTCTGGCCCATAAACAACTTCTGCGATTAACGCACTTCGTCCGCTCTCCCCCATCATCAGTCGATACAATAGAGAATCGTCGAGTAATGGTTTCCGCGAAGCCGGGCCAGCAAGGGTGCTCGCCCTACGGGTCCCTTGGTTCAGGCGGGCGTTCTTCACCCGCCGTTCCTTTCCTGTTGGTGAAGAACACCAACTGGAAGCGAGTGTTTACGAGAAACTCTATAATGCGCCGAAGGATATTGCCTGACGTAGACGGGGCTCCCAGCCCCGCCGGAAGCCGGGTGGGCAGCGGTGCGCGCCCTATGGTCTATTCCTTATGGCCCAAATCACTCTTGTCTGGGGTTCTTTTGCGGCTCAGGATGATCAGCAGACAGCCACCGATAACGAACACTCCCCCTATGATCTCCCGCAATGCAGGCGTCTGCTTGAGAGCAAGAATGGCCATTATCGCCACGAAAACAGGCTGGCTCTGGTTAATCAGGGCAACCTTGGATACTTCGATATGTTTCAAAGCGACAAGGTAAATGGGACGGGTTAAGATCGGACCCATGATGGCAATTATTATTACCCCCCAGAATACCGAGCCCACCCCGGTAAAGGAAGTCCCCACAAAAGCTACAGCAACCCAGAACATAACTGCACTAACCAGGTTGCGCACAAAACTTAAGGTCAAGGGATCGACGTAGCGCACTGCAATTTTGGCAATAAACTCCGCCGTGCCAAAGCAGACCGCACTGAACACCACCACCCAGAACCCGGTCGAATATTCCACCCTGAGCGTAAACTTCATCAGCACGATTCCAGCCAATGCCAGGATCGCCCCCAATGCCTCCCCTCGTGAAAAACGCTCTCCCAGAATTACGATACCCAGAAGAATTGTAACCAGAGTCTCCGTACGGTTGAGAAGCGAAGCCAGGGTGGGGTCCATCATCTTTATTCCGATCCAGTAAGTCCAAATCGCAGCGAAAGCCAGGACGGTAAAGGTCAGAGTCCATACCCATGCTTTTCCATTCAAGGCGAAAATCCGTTTCCACCGTTTTTGCGGAATCACGCACAGCCCTAAGACAATCGCTCCTATAGGAAAAACCAGGGCGTTCAATGCGAGTGGAGAAATGCCCTGAAGCGTCCACTTGCCGGCTACAATTGCCACCGAGGCGAAGACGGCAGACATGCCGGAGAAGAGATAACCTAAGGATATGTTTGCGTTACCCTGATTTTGTGATGAATCGCGCATTCTTTGTTGAGTCAAAAGTCAGCTCTTCATTACAGGTTTTGGGTCTACTATAGAAAAGAAGTGAGGGTTTTGCAAGAGATTATTGGAAATGTAGTCTGGATCGGGTCTGATCCTTCGGCTTCGCTCCCTTCGGTCTGAGCCTCAGGGTCCAAGACAGGATGGTGAGCCTGTCGAACCATGAATCAGACCCCTACAGATGTAGGGGCGCCATTCATGGCGCCCGTTTTTTTGACGGGATACAATCCCGTTAGGGCGGGGGTTGTACCCCCGCCCTTCCAACCGGACAGGGGTCCAACCCCTGTCCGAACCAAAGGGTGTCCTGCAATTCAAAGGATTACAGATTCTTTCTTACTTCGTCAAGAGTGGTCTTGGCCTCTGGCGCCATTTTGAAAAACTCGGTTAGCTTTTCGCAGGCGTAGTCATCGCAATAGGCGCAGTTCTTCACTTTCTTATCTAAACCACACTTTCTTATTTCACAGAC
>Ga0315541_1002156_pt1 | contig 16889 bp, 16 predicted proteins | sample SalMarSW160190MG_FD_203095 | JGI IMG/M metagenome (GOLD analysis project Ga0315541, IMG submission 203095) | Salt marsh sediment microbial communities from the Plum Island Ecosystem LTER, Massachusetts, United States - Salt Marsh Sediment SW1601-190 ...
AGGACGGTGTTTTACTGTGTGCTTTTCCATCACATTGACAGCTTCCTTAAGGCTTATGAGTCAAGATTTGAGCGTGAGTATGGTTATCTCCGTCCCATTATTGAGGAAGTGATGGACAAGTATCTGGACTGCGGCAATCCTAAGTGTGGATTCGCGCGGATAAGGTGTTCTGATTGTACGAGAGAAAAATTACTGATGTTTTCCTGTAAGACCCGCGGATTCTGACCATCTTGTCATGCCAAGCGTCGTGAGGAATGGGGTGAATGAATGCGGGAAGAGCTTACGAGGTCTTTTTGCTTCTTCTTGGCAAACAGTTGATCAACCGGGACCTTGTAGAAAAGATATTGCTCTGGCAGCATACTGGATTCAATGTGCACAGTAAAGTCAGGGCCCAAAATAAAAAAGAGGCCGAGCGGATAGGTAAGTATATGATCCGACCTATCCTCTCGCTTAGACGGCTTTCCTTGGATGAGGCGCAAGGGCAGGTAGTCTATCAATACGGAAAGCACAGCGGAGAGACGGAGTATATGAATTATCTAGAGTTTATTGCCCGGGTTACCCCTCATATCCCTGACAAAGGTCAAGTGATGATCCGTTACTACGGCATATACGCTAACGCGCATCGGGGAAAAAAGAAGAAAGCAAGAGTTGAACCTTCCTGCCCCCTTATTATTGAGGATGAAGCCTCATTTATGCCTTCTAGCGGATGGGCCGACATGATACGCAAGGTCTATGAAATCGACCCTCTCCGATGTCCAAAATGCGGGGGGCAGATGAGAGTGATCGCTTTCATAACCGATTATTCCGCAATGGACAGGATCATCACCCTTCTCAAGCTCACTTTTCATGCCGAACGCCCTCTCCCCCACCCCGAGTTCTCCAGCAGGAACTTCTGATCGAAGCTGAGGAGAAGGGATGTGTGAGTATGCTTATGATGGTCAATTCCCATATAATTCATTTGTGCACCTCCTTTTTTTAGATTTGACCTTGCGGGTAGTCTATCATACAATCGACTCCCGCATGAGGTGCATCACATCATCATGTTACCTATCAATTTCTGGGCATGGAGTTTGGAACCACCCTTACCCCTCTTTTATTGATCTGGGGATATTGCCCCTTCATTAATTTTAGTAGCCCTTCTTTTCGTTCCTTTTGCAGCTTATACAGTCAAGAAATTTAATAATGTGCATCTGAAATTGATTTTGGGAATAGCTACTCTAATACTTGGATTGGTTACTCTGGGGAAATTATTTCTCTAATACAACCTGTTTATCTATTTTTTAATTTTTTATTTAAATTAGAAATAATACCGGAAGCGCAGTTCAAGCCGAAAATCGTTCTGTTTTTCCCTGAATTCCGTACCTTTTTTACCCAATAGAAATATTGCTCTGGCCCGCAGTTCAAGGTCAGTGACCGGAGAATAGAGCAGTTCCGGAGCAAGGGAAAAACTTCTGTCTTTTAGGTTGCAGATACTGGTAAGTGAAGGAGTAAAATAAAGTATATTAAACGGTTCCTTCTGGCTAATGCGTAGATAGAGGTAGTTTCTTGCTGGAGTAAATTTACGGTAATCAGATAAAGAAGAGGCCAGGCGCAGATCGTTTTCAGATCCTGTTTCCAGAAACATTTGATAAGCCCTGTCGATTGCCCCGTAATAATTTTCCATTTCCTCTTGGGAATAGCCTTTTCCATTCCGATAATATTCCAGAAAAAAAGTGGTGTTGGTTTTAGTGAGAAAGCGGATTCCTAAGAGATAACTGCTGCCGGCTTCCTCTTCGTCATAGGAAATCCCTGCTTCATCAAGGATTTTTTTGGGATAACTATTTATATAAGCCCACTCTCCGTGAATCTCAAAATTAGAAGCAATATTACGGGAAAAATCAATCCCATAGCGGGACGAAACTCCCGGACCGGAAAGAAACAACATGTCAATATCCGTATCAAACAACAAAAAGTAAAACTTTCCTCCGAAATTCAGAGTGTTTAAACTGCCTGCCTTACTGTTTACATGCTCAAAAATCGGGAGCAGGACCGCAGTAACAGTCAGTGTTTTCAGCTTTCCAGAAAAACTTTTTATATAATCGGCAGAAAACACTGTAAAGCCTTCCAAAGCAAGGTCTGGGTCATCGGGGTTTTTAGGATTGTCAATAAATGCGACCGGATTCCAAGCATAACCTTTCCCCCACTTCAGGCGTTTTTTCCCAATACTTATCTGAAAATGCAGGGAAGGTCTTAGCAAAAGATATCCTTCATAAAGGATGGTCTTATTGGACCAATCCGGATCAAAATAGCTCAGGTCCGTATTAAGACGCATCTGGGCTTTTGCTATGCCTTTCTCAAAGCTTAAATCCAGCAGGGCTTTAAAATTATATTCAGAAGCAACCTTGCTTACTGATCTACCATAAAACCTCAGTAGATAAAAATAAGAATCCTGGTCTAGCAAAGAAAAGACCGGCCTTGCCTCCAAGTATCCGCCGAACTGAAAAGCCTTCTTTTCTATCTCTGAAAGGTCAAAAAAGTATTCTTCCTGGGTATAACCTGTCCGCAGGAAAAGACAGCATACCAGCAGGAAGATACTGAGATATTTCACTTTCGTAATGTTTCCATATTTGGCATAAAGGTCATGGTAAAGACCTCATCTTTAAATTCCCTCTTTTTGATCCCGGCGAAAATCATGATCGACTTATAACCCTCATGCAGGGGGCTGTCTGTTTCCACTACTGAAGGCCGGACAATGCCCCCGCCAAAATCCTTGACCTCCTTAAAATAAATTGTCTTTATCAGCATGTAAGCTTCAGTCATACATTCTATCTTATCAGGCAGGATGCGTGTTTTATCCACCCAAATCCGCAGCCGGTCATAGGCAACAGTATTTGTTTTGGCCTTAAGGTGAAGGAGTAACTTTTTGTCCATGTCTTCCGCTTTTTCCACATTGTACTCAAAAGCATAATCCAAGCGGAGAATATCAGCGTTATTGAATACCCCTCCTACTACTGACTGCATGCTGGTAATCCTTACTGGTTTCCCAACATTGGGTATATAAAGCCACATGTTCTCATCCAGCCGCAAAGTGCTGCGCCCTTTTTCGCTAGCCGGCGATATAAAAAGAGCTGCAACCTTATCCGTACCCTTTTTTACTGTGAACAACACGAATTCTTTTTTGCGGTCGTTAGGTTCAATATTGATAAGTTTTCTATACGACTCATAGGATTCAGGGCTCAAGTTTCTATCCAATTTTTTAAGAATTTCATTCCCATCAACAGCTGACAGGGGTATAACAGTAATAAGCGCCAATAAAATAATATTAAATCTATACATCTTTATACTCCATAATTATTTTTTTTTCATAGGCTAAAGCCTGTGAAAAGTGTATCCGCTTATACATGCCTTAAAGCATTGATAGGCTCCATCCTTGAAGCTTTATAAGCCGGGTGTAGTGCTGCCAGCACTGAAACCACAATTACAATGCCTGATATCAAGAAAATCTGTCCCATTTCGAGACGAGGTGAAAGGACCAACCCTACCTGACGGCCGAAATTAAACGATATCCCTACTGCATTAATGGCATAAGTCGCTAGAGAAGTAAAAATAATTCCGACTATCGTGCCAAATACACCCAGGAAGAGTCCCTCGATTAAAAACAAATAAAGAATCTTCCCAGGTTTAGTACCAATAGCTGCCATAGTACCTATTTCCCTTATACGTTCAAAAATCGCCATTATCATAACATTCATAACACTTATCAACACTATGGCAATAAGCATAAGCTTTATGAAAAAAGTCATGATATCTATCATCTGGGCAACATTATAAAAAGGGGATAAATCCTCCCAAGTGCGAACATCAAAGATCGGTTTCCCAGCCTTGTTGGTCTCTTCGGAAAGAGCTGACGTGAGGCCGGCACTGACACTTTTCAGCTTATCAAAGTCACTCAGCCTGATAGCGACTTCGCTTATCTCCAGCTGCTCCATGCGGAGCAGTTCTCTCGCATCATCAATGTGCATATAACCATCCCTTCCTCCGGGACCAGTAACGCTCTCAATAACCGCCCCTACTCTGAACTGCTTTCCGTTTACAGAGCCATCCCGGTTGGTAGCAATGATCACAATAGTATCTTCGAGCTTGACTTTCATTCCTTTGGCCAGGAGTTCGGGTATAAATATTTCGCCTTTCTTTATAACTTTTTCCCCCTCTTTGACCCTGCCGGAAAGAAGCGGGGCAACTGCTGTTTCCTTATCAGGGTATACTCCGTTAATTCTGATATTGGTTGTTTCCATAAAATTGCTGAACATTCCGGCAAATTTAATCCTAGGCGAAAAAGCTTCTATTCCGGGTAATGAATTAATCGCCTTTTCCAGCTTTTTCATATTTTCCGGGCTTAAATTTAGAGTCAAAGGCAGACTGTCGATAGAAGCCATATAGCCTTGTTTGTGAACCTGAATATGACCTAGCATGGAATCTGTTATCTGGCTTACCATAAGATTCTTAAAAGCGTTTGAAGAGGATACAAATACAAGCACAAATGTCACACCCACAGCAATTAAAGAAGATGTCAGCAGGGTCCGTCTCTTATATCTCAACAGGTTTCTCACCGCGATCTTTACCAGCTTAAACATGACGGCCTCCTTCTCCAGCGGCTTTTCCGGTAATCATGCCATCTGTTAGAGTATAGATAGTCTCAACTTCTCTGACAATCTTTCTATCATGGGTGGAGAAGATAAAGGTCACTCCCAATTCATCTTTCATTTTATGCATAATATCGATTACCATGAATGCGGTTTTGCTGTCCAGATTAGCGGTTGGCTCATCAGCCAGGACCAAGCTCGCGTTGGTTACCAGAGCCCGGGCAATAGCCACTCTCTGTTTCTGCCCCCCCGATATCTGGTCAGGATATTTATTTTTTTGATCAAGCATATTTACTGTATCCAACAGCGATAAAATCCTTTCTTTTCTTTCTGCTGCAGCAACATTCTGAACCACCAGTAACGGATATTCCACATTTTCATATACAGTCAAGACCGGCATCAGGTTAAAATCCTGGAAAATAAAGCCCAGGTTTCTGCCCCTGAAATCAGCCGCCTCTCTCCTGGAAAGCCGGGATATATCAGCTCCGGCTACCGTTAAGCTGCCTGATGTGGGACGGTCAAGACACCCAATGAGATTCAGAAGCGTTGTCTTGCCGCTTCCTGAAGGGCCCACAAATGAGAGAAAAGATGAAGGCTCAACAGTAAAACTTACAGACTTCAAGGCTTCTACCTGCAGTTCCCCCAGAGTATATACCTTGGTTAAATCTTGGGCGGAAACCAAACTCATTGTTATCCTCCTAACCAGCATAAAATCTTAAAAGAGAGCATTTTACTATTTTTTTGGTTATAACAAAATACAAAGTTTTTTTAAAACACAGAGAAAAAAGTAAGAGAAAGCATAATTGATACTATTGTATATAGTTACCCGTAAGATAACCTGGTGCTGGGCATAGTATCCAATAGAAGTCTTCTTGCCGATTTTAATCATAAAAGTAAACAGCAGTTTACATCTTCTAACTTCTACCTAAAGCCTAGCTTAGCTGCTAACAGGGGAATACAAGGCAGCTAACCCTTTTGGCGTGTTTCTTGAATCACAATCTCTGCCATGGGCAGGGTATATAGTCAGCGTCATCCGGAGAGGACGGTGTTTTACTGTGTGCTTTTCCATCACATTGACAGCTTCCTTAATGCTTATGAGTCAAGATTTGAGCGTGAGTATGGTTATCTCCGTCCCATTATTGAGGAAGTGATGGACAAGTATCTGGACTGCGGCAATCCTAAGTGTGGATTCGCGCGGATAAGGTGTTCTGATTGTGAGACAGAAAAATTACCGATGTTTTCCTGCGAGACCCGCGGATTCTGCCCCTCTTGTCATGCCAAGCGTCGTGAGGAGTGGGGTGAGTGGATGCGGGAAGAGCTTACGAGGTCTTTTTGCTTCTTCTTGGCAAACAGTTGATCAACCGGGACATTGTAGAAAAGATATTGCTCTGGCAGCATACTGGATTCAATGTGCACAGCAAGGTTAGAGCAGAGAGTAAAGAAGAGGCCGAGTGGATAGGTAAGTATATGATCCGGCCTGTACTCTCACTCAGAAGATTATCCCTGGATGAGGCAAAAGGACAGGTAGTCTATCAGTACGGAAAGCGCAGCTCAGCATGGCAGCTGAGGAAAGATCAGAATATATATGAAAATTAAGAGTTATTGATAATCAGTTCAGGGCAAAGTCTATCCAATAAAGGCTTTTTACAGGTGAATTCTAAAAGATTCTTACTTTCCTGCGGATTTCTAGTTGAAGTATATGTTTTTCCTAGGTATTATTTTTAATGTAGTTGTTTAGTAGGTGAAAGTTTGATGAAATTGAGGGAATATCATCATCAACATAAAAAGCAAATTTTTATAGTTCATAGATGAGAAACCTGCTTGTTGGAAATGGCGTAATCATCCAATATGGCGGAGAAGCATATCTTAATTCGAGTATTGTGAATCGCGCTCTTGAAAACATCCACAGTGGGCGATTCCCTGATCATCTCTATCCGAAGGAATGCGCGGATTTTGTGTTAGCTTTACAAAAGGAGCATGCTCGAGCTTTGCGTGGCGAGTACGATGAGTATGTTTTCACGTCCTACGACCGTTCCTCGCTGGAAGACTTCAAGCGAAGGTACTCGACTGCGCGTTCCTACTCCGTTAACGAAATTGGATTTGAGGACTACTTCCTACTTTTTGAACTTGTCCATAATAAGCTAGGCATTGGAAATCCAGATCGATTCAACAACCGCGGTGTGCTGAAACGAATGTTCTTAGATGCTGTCTACAACGGCGGGGAAATAGAGAATGTTTACCGGAACTTCCCTCCACGTTTTGTGGCGTGGCTAAAGGAACACAATCAACTATTTACGACAAACTACGACAGTAATCTGGACACAGCATACGGCAGTGACGTGGACCATCTTCATGGTTCGTTCCGCACTTTAAGTGAAACGTACGATCTAAACAGTTTTAGGAATCAACTTAAGGATGATCTTCTCGATGGCGAGCAGGTTGATCCAAATTATCTTTATCTTTACTCAAATTGCCTTATGTCCTACGTAGGTGATCTCAAGTCCACCTCAATGGCTCAATCATCTCTCGCGAACAGAGCCATGGAAAAGTTTACTGCCTCATACAAAAGCGACCCTTCAATTCGGAAACAAATCGATAAATGGGACGACAGCAACGTATTAGTAAAGAGGCTAAAGGAAGCAATAAAACTGAAGGTCAAACAACCTGAACTCAAACACAGTGAGCAATATCCGCACAACAAGCTTAAACAGATAACAGGTTCTTTAGAGATTTTTGGTTTGTCCCCAAACAACGACGGACACCTTTTTACTCAGATACTTGCCAACGACCAAATCTCCGAGATTCGATTTAATTATTTTGGCAAACAAGAGGCTACTGATGCTGAAAGATTGTTTCAGTCAAAGACGCTTACAACGAAAGACGTCCGAGAGCTTTGGGCGGAAATGCAAGCATCATAAGCCAAAGTGAACGATAACAAAGCGGTCAACGGGAGCGACTACTATTCCATCGACTCAATTCATAAAATGTTAGAAAGCTTTTCAGTAATTCGAACTGGTTCCTGTTAAAATATTTAATAATAAGTCCTCCTCCTCAGTTTTCACACTTGAGGTTTGAAGATAATTCAGTTATTCTATTGTCCAAGGAAAACAGTATGGATATAAGGGAAAAAGTTCAGACAGCTGCTCATCTTCTATCTCAAGCAGATAACATCATTGCCTTCACAGGATCCGGCATATCATCCGAATCAGGAATTCCCACATTCCGCGGAAAGGACGGCTTATGGAAACAATTCAGAGCCCAGGACCTCGCGACTCCCAGCGCCTTTTCCAGCGATCCGAAACTTGTCTGGGAGTGGTATGACTGGCGGAGAAATATCATCGCAGACAAGCAGCCGAATCCGGGCCATAAAACCATTGCGGAATGGAAAAATCTCTTTTCCTCTCTTTATGTCATAACTCAAAATATAGACGGACTTCACCAGAAGGCCGGTTCTGAAAACATCATCGAACTGCACGGAAATATCTGGAAGTTAAGATGCACCAAAGAAGGAACCGTCACTGAAGACCACTCCTGCCCTCTTAAGGAGATCCCTCCTAAATGCACAAAATGCGGAGCTCTGCTGCGGCCTCATGTCGTCTGGTTTGGAGAATCTTTGGATATGGAGCTTCTGAGTGAAGCTGTAAAACTGTGCTCAGAAGCAGACCTGATGCTCGTTATCGGCACTTCATCCCTGGTGTATCCGGCCGCCTCCATTCCTATGACCGCTGTGGAATCAGGTGTCAAGGTTATAGAAATAAACCCGGATTCAACCCCTCTCACACCCAGAGCCGATACCAGCATAAGAAGAAAAGCTGGAGACATTCTCCCTGAAATCTCAGATATTTTCAACGATATAATCCGACAGACTGAAGGAAGAAAAAAATGAAATATGCTTATTTTGACACATCTTCGGGAATAAGCGGAGATATGACGCTGGGAGCTCTTCTGGACTTAGGAGCTGATGCCGAAGCATTTAAAAAGAAAATGGACTCCCTGAATCTTCCCGTTGAGATCGACATCAAGGAAACACAAAGGTCATCCCTAAGAGCATTAAAAGTGGACGTTTCCGTTCAGAGAAAGGAACACATATCAAGAAAATGGGCGGACATTGAAAAGATCATAGAGAAGAGTCTGTTCTCGAAAACGGTAAAACAAAGAGCGGCCCTTATATTCAAAAACCTCTTCAAAGCTGAAGCCAAAGTGCACGGAAAAGACCTCGCCTCAGCTCACCTTCACGAAGCAGGGGCTGATAATGCCATTATTGATATAATGGGCACCTGCTTTCTGGCAGAACAGCTCGATATAAAGGAATTCCACTCATCTCCCTTAAATCTTGGAGGCGGATACGTTAAAGCAGCCCACGGCATACTTCCTGTTCCTGCTCCGGCTGTTGCAGAGCTTCTTAAGGCTACCCCTGTTTATTCCGCACACGTAAAAGAGGAACTGGTCACCCCTACCGGAGCAGCCATAATCGTATCATTAGCCAAAGATTTTTCTCTTTTTCCCGAACTTAGCTATAAAAAAATCGGCTGCGGTGCCGGCGGATTTTGTAAAAAGGATATTGAGCTGGAGGCATAGTGGATTTAATGTACACAGTAAAGTCAGGGCAGAGAGTAAAGAAGAGGCCGAGCGGATAGGTAAGTATATGATCCGGCCTGTACTCTCACTCAGAAGATTATCCCTGGATGAGGCAAAAGGACAGGTAGTCTATCAGTACGGAAAGAACAGCACAGAGTCAGAGCATATGGATTATCTGGAGTTTATAGCCCGGGTTACCTCCCATATCCCAGAGAAAGGTCAAGTGATGATCCGTTACTATGGTATCTATGCTAACGCGCATCGGGGAAAAAAGAAGAAAGCAGGAGTTGACCCTTCCTGCCCCCCTATTATTGAGGATGAAGCCTCATTTATACCCTCTAGAGGATGGGCCGACATGATACGCAAGGTCTATGAAATCGACCCTCTCCGATGTCCAAAATGCGGTGGGCAGATGAGAGTGATCGCTTTCATAACCGATTATTCCGCAATGGACAGGATCATCACCCTTCTCAAGCTCACTTTTCATGCCGAATGCCCTCTCCCCCACCCCGAGTTCTCCAGCAGGAACTTCTGATCGAAGCTGAGGAGAAGGGATGTGTGAGTATTGCTTGTGATGGTCAATTCCCATATAATTCATTTGTGCCCCTTCGTTTTTTAGATTTGACCTTGCGGGTAGTCTATCATACAATCGACTCCCGCAGGAGGTGCATCACATCTTTATGTTACCTATAAAGAGATAGAAAAAGGACAATTCGAAAATATTGGTTAAATAAATACTCATTATAGTTGAAGGATTATCATGGATTTAGATTACCTCGAACATATAAAGAAATATGCAATAATAGCAATGTTTTCCGATGATGATTTAATGGATATGTTAGTTGTGAAAGGGGGGAATGTTTTAGATTTAATTTATGGAGTTGCCGCGCGTTCTTCAATTGACATAGATTTGTCGATGGAAACTGAATTCGATGAAAAAAATCTTGATGTTATTGAGGCGAAAATTAAAAAAGTTCTTGAGGATACCTTTCAAGAAGCTGGATATATTGTATTCGATATAAAATTTATTGAGACACCTCAAAATGTAACTCCTGACCTAAAAGACTTTTGGGGCGGTTATGAAATTGAGTTTAAAGTCATTGAAAAAACTAAACATTCAGACTTAAAAAACGATATAGTTTTCTTAAGACGTAATGCATTAGTTGTTGGACCTAAAAATAGGAAAAAATTCTCTATTCAAATAAGCAAGTTTGAGTTTTGCGGGCAAAAACAAGAGTATGATATAGAAGGCTATAGGATTTATTTATATTCACCTGAAATGATTGTATTAGAAAAGATAAGAGCTATCTGTCAACAAATGCCAGAATATAAGAAATTGGTAAAGAGCAGTCATCAAACAGCAAGGGCAAGAGACTTTGTAGATATTTATTATATTCTAAAGAAATACAAAATTAAGATAGATTCAAGGGAGAATATTGAATTATTGAAGTGCATATTTAATGCAAAAAGAGTTCCGCTTGAACTAATAGAAAAGATTAATGATTATAAGGAATTTCATCGCCAGGATTTCGAAGCTGTGAAAGATACAGTGAAAGCAGGTATAAAATTAAAGGATTTTGATTTTTATTTTGATTATACAATTCGAATTTGTACAACCTTAAAGCCCCTTTGGGAAAAATAGACGCCATTTCTTTGAATAGCTCATATTTTTCATCTGGTGAGTTAAGTAGAAATCATATTTCATTTCAAATCTTTGCATCAAATTAATCTGAGACTCTTTGTAAACTTTGGCTTTATCTAAGTAAAAACCGATAGCCTGATGATAAGGATATATATAATTCAACTTTTCTAACATAGCTGATAATTTATTTATTGATACTTTTCCATGTGCTAATCTGTATGCTTTTAGGACTTCAAAAACTCCCCCAGAATAGACAGGTCTTATTGCAATATCAATGAGAGTCCTTTCAACATTTGTAACATAAATTTTCTCTCCATTTGAAGTGGATGTTTCTATGACACCTAGTTTTCCTGTAAACATCCCGTTCAAGAGGCAAATTTTATAGTCCTTATAAGTAGATATATTTTGCGTTATTCTCCATGGACGCATAAAAGCTGATTTAATTCTTTGTTGAGAAAGGCTTCTATCTATTCTAGATCTCGCAGGTTGCTCAAAATTTACATAAAGGGTTTTTGGTATTTGCTCAGTGAGTTCTTGTAGATAAACGGCAGTGTAGTGGGTGAAATATGAGTTAGGTTTAAGAGATGAAACTATCTTAAATATTGAAGCATCACCCCAGATGTATCGAATCACATTTCGGTTTGGAAATTCGAACTTTATAATTTTTAGCTTTGTCTCTTTTATCAAAAAATCGATAAAATATTGACACGTGGTTGAAGCACTTACTCTCCAAAATTCCCTATTCTCAGAAAGTACTTTATCAATTTGCTTACGAGAAAGCACATTATAAGGAAGACCCTCAAAATGATTTTTTATATCACGTTTTGCTATCTTTAATCTTGATATTCTCATTATTTTTCTTATAACAGTTAAAAAATTTTAAGCTATTAATCAATTATTAAAAATTATTAAAATAAAATGCTAATTTGTATATATACAAATTAGCACATAATTCTATTATTGTCAAGAAGAATTTTGTTAGAATTTTAAAACGATTAGCTATAATGTAGTATATATACTACATTATAGCATTTCTGTCAAATATATTAAAAATATTAAGGAAGTAATTGTCTCTGCACACGCTTACCTGAATAGGATTGATTAATATTGAAGTCATATGTTGTATATATACATCATATAATATAATATTCAATAATATTATTCATTTTAATAAAGAAAGCGAAGTTGCTGAAAGATATCTTGACTGAGGCAATCTGAAATGCGGCTTTGCGCAGATCCAGTGTGGAAATTGTGATACTGAGAGGTTAATTATGTTTTCATGTAAAAGCAGAGAATTCTGCTCCTCCTGTCATGCCGAATGCCCTCCCCCACCCCGAGTTCTCCAGCAGTAACTTCTGATCGAAGCTGAGGAGAAGGGAGAGTATTCCTGAGAGCCTCAATGGCTGCTTCTTCTCGATTTCAGCGGTTAGGTCTATCTTATAAAGGAGCGTTTTGCTGTTTATGTAGCCTTGGCTCTATTTGCTGGCAATTGACCTTGCAGTTTCTCGTGTGATATTGTCATCCTAGGATGTCAGCAGATAGAAATTGAGGACAATTATGAGGGGTTTGTGGCGAGCACTAAAAGGAAATCTCTATATTTTCATTGAAATAGAATAATAAAATTGTTGATATGAATTGTTAATATTTGCTAACATTTGTTAAGAGCAAAAAGAGATTAGGTTGAAATCGAGTAAAAAAATAATTAGAAGTTTTTATATTTTTTGGATAATCTTTCTCTCTTTCTGTGCTCCCAGAAAAGAAATAGATATAATAGCGCCAAGACAAGCAAAATATGGCGAGAAAACAAATAAAATAGATTTTCTCATCAGAAAAGCAGATTCTCTTACTAAAAGAGGAAATTATTCCTCTATGAAAGAGGCTTTCCAAATCTACCAAGATTTTATATCATTACCTGCCTTTTGGAAAGAATACAAAGAAAAAATCCTAAAGACAGTAATGCTTTTGGCTCTTCGAGAAAAAGAACTTGGAATATTTAATGGGGAGTATTTCAAAAAAGCTTCAGATTTAATTAATAACAACTTTTATCCATCTGATTTTCCCTATTATTTAAAACTTATCGAATTTATTAGAACAAAAACTAAAGGTGTAATTATAGATGTGGTTAAAGACTTTTCGAACATAAAAAAAGCCATTAATTGGATAAAGGAAAATGAACTGCTGATTGAGAAGCTAAAAATAAAAGCAGAAGGCGATGAATTTTTTGCCTATCTTTATATTTCTGTTAATTCTGCTTTATTTAACATTATTAAGGAAAAACTTGCTGTGAGGCCTCTTTTTACTTAGGAAATATTTATGCAAAGAAACAAAATCAGGAAAATTCAGGCCGTTATTTTGAAAGAGCAGGATTCTGTTATGAGAGGATTGAGAAAGTCATCAGTGGGAAAATTAAAGAAATTGAAAATCTTTCGATTTTAGAAGAAAGAAAAAGAAAGCTCATTTTGAGAAAAAAGAGACAACTAAGTAGAACCAGCCTGAAAAAAGCTACTGCTTTCTTCAATGCCGCAGCAGGATATTTTAATGCAGGAATGAAAGAAAAGGCATTAGCCTTAGCTCAGAAGAGTGCTTCACATAGCTACTTTGAAGAAAAAGCTAAAGAATTAATAAAAAGAATAAAATTTAAGGAGTAGCTATGAAATCTAAATTTGTGCTTATTGGTTCCTTGTGTGTTTTATTCTTTTTATTTCAAAATTGTACCCAAAAAACACACTCCAAGAAATGGCAAGGAACAATTGAGGATAAAGAGGGAGTGAAAGTTGTTAAGAATCCAGAAGAGCCGATATATAATGAGGACATCTTTAGCTTGGAAGAGGAGTTAACTATCGGAGAGAAGCAAGGGAATGAAGATAATATGTTTTCTGCAGTTAATCATCTAACAGTGGATGATGATGAAAGGATTTATGTTCTTGACTATAAAAATGTTCAGGTCAAAGTTTTTGACAGGGATGGAAAATATTTGAGTACCTTTGGACAAAGAGGGCAGGGGCCAGGGGAGTTTTTCAGGCCAAGAGGGATTTATATTACATCTGAAGATGAAGTTATGGTATATGATATGGGAAATCGTTCTTTTATATATTTTTCCAAAGAGGGCCAATTTTTAAGTTCATTTTCTACAGCGAAATTATCTTTGATGGGCGCAAGAATTGATTCGAAAGGAAATATTATAGGCGATGTTTTTTCAGCTAATCCTGAGGATCGATCCTTTGTGCTTAAAAAGTTTGACTCCAAACTGAATGAACTTTTTACCATAGGATCTTCACCCTTATCTCCTTCTGGAGTATTTAAAGTTCCCTTACCTTATTGTTTCTGGCAAATTACAAAGGATGATCATATTGTTTTTGGTTATACAAAAAATTATGAGATACAAATAATGAATCCTGAAGGAGAAGTGATAAGAAAAATCAGCAAGGAATATATTCCTGTTGAATTTACAGATAAAGAAAAGGAAGCAATCCTGGAAAATAATCCGCTTAAGCTGAAGATTGAATTCACCAAATACCACAACCCATTTTTGAGATTCTTTCTCGATGATGAAGATCGGCTGTTTGTTCTTACTTCTGAAAAGGTAGAGAACCAGGAAAGCTATTATTATGATATTTTTGATGCAGAGGGAAAGTACATTGCCAAAGTTTTGTTTAATATCAATTCGTCACTGTTTTTTAAAAAGGGGAAGCTTTATACCATAGAAGAAGATGAAGATGGCTATCAGTATGTTAAAAGATACAAAGTTACCTGGAAATTATGACCTTTCCCACACCCAGAAGCCAAATGGCTTGGTAGGTAAGGCGAAATGGCTGTTATGATGCGACAGATGTCCTAAAAGCTAGTAGCAGGTATGGAGGCCTGATTGAGGAAACTTCAATAAGTGTGAATATTTATGAAATTAAATAGTGAAATAAGAATCTTTTTTCCAAGAGGCTATTAATACAAGTATGATGATGGTAAGATAACAATGCAATTAATATTAAATATTTGATTGAAGAAGAAGAATTTCTTCTTGAGAAAAATGAGAAAAAACTCCATTAAATATCGTATCTATGATTATGCAAAAAGTAGATACTATTTTAGTATAAAAGATTTGCGAAAATTCCTTGAACAAAATAATACTAAATATGCAAATAATAACCTAAAACAGTCTATTTACCGCTTAAAGCAAGATAATATCATTTATAAATCAGGGAGGGGATGGTATTCGACTATAGAAAAAGAATTTGTTCTAGACACAAATCCTGTAGAAAAAATTATAAAACAGATGGATAGCAATTTCCCTCTACTTGAATTTTCCTGCTGGAGCACAGAACAACTAAAGGCGTTTTTCCACCATTTACCAACTCAATTTGTTACATTTATTTATACAGATAAAGATTTTTTAGAATCCGTGAGAGATTTTCTTGAGAGTAATGATTACAACGCGTTTCTCAATCCACAAAAAAAAGAAGCTGAAAAATTCGTAAAATTTTCAGGCCAAAATGCTGTATTGCGACCTTCTATCGCTCATAGAGAACCGAGAAATAAACACTTCGCCAGGATAGAGAAAATAATAGTCGATTTGTATATCGAATCAAATAAGCTAGGGTTTATTGATAAAGAAGAATACAAGAGAATTGTTGAAAATATAACATGCAATTACCGCATCAGTCTGTCAGAAATGCTTGATTATGCTCACAATAGAAAAATCAGGAATAAAATAGAAAGTATCGTTACAGAGATTTTTGTGTATACTAATGCGACATTTTAATAGAATGTCGCATTAGTATACAATTAAAAATGATCAAAAAGAAATGTTTTGAGATCGAATACATCAGAGAAAAAAGCCAAGATATAAAGACAGATCCTATTCTTATAGAACGCGTAATCTATGCGTTTGGACTCCTTGCCCTTTTAGTCAAAAGCAACATTCCCCTAGTTTTTAAGGGGGGAACAAGCTTAATGTTATTAGTCCCTAGATTCAATAGACTCTCTATAGACCTTGATATTGTTACTGAGGCAGAAGACAGAACTTTGAAAAACACCTTCACCAGCATAACAGAAGGAGGACTGTTTAAAAGGTGGGAAGCGGATACAAGAAGTTCGGACTTAGAAGTACCTAAGAGGCATTTCAAATTTTATTATGACTCCCCGATTACAGGAAAAGAACTTTATGTTCTTGTGGACATTATACAGAGCAAGCCCGATTTTCCTTCCATTGTTAAAAAGCCAATTTTACATCCAATCTTTGAAGTTGAAGAAGAAATTGAGGTATCAGTTCCTTCAATAAATTGCATTGCTGGCGATAAATTGACTGCTTTTGCTCCTAAAACTATAGGGATCCTTTTTGGCAAGGAAAAATCAATGGAGATAATAAAACAGTTGTTTGATCTAGGAATTTTGTTTGAACTTATATCGGACTTAAAAGAGGTTTATGATTCATACTTAAACATTTCTAAACTGGAATCTCAATATAGAAACCTGGATGTGCCCATCGAAGCATTCTTTGATGATTCGATAAAGACTTCTTTTCTTCTCTGTCAATCAGGTTTTAAAGGATGTGTCGAAAACGATGAAACCAAGGAACTTAAAAACGGTATAATGAGGATAAAAAGTCATATCTTGGGTGGTAAATATTCTTTATTACAGGCAAAAGTTGATGCTTCAAAAGTTGCTTGTCTTTCATCCTTGATGAGAGATGGCCGATTAGATGTTGATATTGAAGAAATAAGAAGAAATAGAAAAAATTTGGACAAAATAGCCAATGTCAACCTGACTAGTACCTTTAGCATTCTAATCAAGCTCAAAAAGATATCGCCTGAAAGCTTCTATTTATGGGCTGTTGCGTTAAAAATGATATAAAATTTTTATGAGATTGCTTCGGCGCTTCTGGCTTCGTATGTATGAAAGCGTTGCATTTGTCAATATATAAAATTGTAAAAGGCAAGGACTTTTACACAACTTGCGGTAAGGATAAATGCATAAGTCCCGGTAAGTAGAAGTGCATAAGCTTCGGTAAACAGGAATACACATTTTCAGTGTGCTGGAAATGATCATGCCTC
>Ga0315541_1002165_pt1 | contig 16846 bp, 17 predicted proteins | sample SalMarSW160190MG_FD_203095 | JGI IMG/M metagenome (GOLD analysis project Ga0315541, IMG submission 203095) | Salt marsh sediment microbial communities from the Plum Island Ecosystem LTER, Massachusetts, United States - Salt Marsh Sediment SW1601-190 ...
CTCCATATCAGCGACAATGCCCCCCATTCTGGATTCAATATCCTTAGCTATCTCCATGACAGCTTCTGAGTCATACTCAGTAATACGCTTTCGCATAACTTTCATGTCATCTGTTGTTAATTTTAGTAAGTACCTTAATTGTTCCCTTGTCATCATTCTCATTTACCATCCTTTCTTAACGATTAGCTTTCACTACGGCTGAAAGTGTCTTAGCGTCATTTACCTTGAGGTTGTATTTAGTACGCGATTGATGATGATGTACCGACTCATCTCTATCGGGGCGTAGCATGTTAAAACCAAGACTATCAGGGTGCTTAGTTATGACCGATTCTTTTCATCTTCTTATCTACAATCAGTCCTTTGTCTGGACGGGGTTAGGATTCTTCCATTGGGCTGCGATTACTTGAGGCGTGGTAAACTGCGCTCATAAAACTACCGCCGCAAGCTGCTTCTAGCTCCTCACGGCACGCATCACAATAATAAGGTGCGTAAGGTGCTCGTGGAGCAATATGAATGTCTTCGTATTCTTTACCACAGTGCTTACATATTTCCTTAGTTGTTTCTAGCATTACTCTCCTTTCCTCAGTTCCTTAACTCACGCACCCGGACCGGCAGATGTAGCGGGTCCGTTGGGTATAGTGCCAGCCTGCTGTTGAGAATGTGAAGGCTTATAGCCTGGCCGATGGTGAGCTTCTTTAGCTCTGCCTGGCTCTCGTGTAGCCTTTTACTACACTCTATAACATTATAACATAGGCTCACACGTGAGTGTCAAGTCCCCCTAGACTTATTACGCATGATTGGGGCTGTACCCCTTGACAACCTTGCTACAAAAGGTATAGACTGTCCTGGAAGGATAAAGTTATGCTTTATGCCTTCCTTTAGCCCCTGCTGAGAGAACTTTATCGTTTCGGGCTTCCCGGGGCTATGTAATTCAAAGAGAGGCGAAGCCCCTCTTAAACATCGTGGGACAATTTCTATGGTGCAGGTAAACACAGCAGGAAACTTTGAGGGCGGAGAGACCGGGGTTAAGCGGGAACCCCGTCATGTAGACAGGGGTTGCAAGCGGGCCCGGGAGCTGGGTTATTACGGTCTATGTCTTGAGTGTCCTTTCCCGAAATGTCTTGAAGAGCCCGGAAACAGTGTCGAAACGGCGAGAAAAGACATCAGAAACCGCGAAATTATAAAATTATTGCGTGACGGGAAAACAAAAAAAGAAATTGCTGAAATATTTGGGCTTAGTCGAATAACAGTTAATGGAATAATCGAAAAACACCCGCTTTTAGCCTCGAAATAGGTCTAAGACTTGGTATCGACCTACTCCCAACCTACTCTAAGATTGGTTTAGACTTGGTTTAAACCTACTCCCAACCTACTCTAGACTAAGTCCAGGCATAAAGGAAAGGAAAGGAAAGGAAAGGAAAGGAAAGAGAAGTAAAAGGACCACTCCCTGGGAAATATCTTCTACAAAAGAAATGCCCGGGACTGGTCTGCCCCGGGCATGAGGACGATATTCAATTGTCGCGGGGAATTAGGCGTCATCGTATAGGCTGGGATTAACGTCTCTTGGTATTTGGTAAACGTTATATGTCTCATGGGGTCTAACCGTTACAGTACCAAGAAATTCAAAATCTGGATGCTCATTGGGGAGAGTGCCGGTACTATCAACGGTTGCTGCCTGACCGTACAGGCGATGTGTAGCCTCAAATACTGACTCCCCTCGGTTGCAGCTGTAGCCGGGTGTGCTAGCTATCATTGTTATCCTCCTTTCTTTATCCCAATAGGGCGAGTTGCAATTGGGGCAGAATTTGGGTGGCTTAGTGTTCCGAGGGTGCCACTCATGCCCACAGCGCAGGCATTTGAGCATAGTTAAATTGATTTTGGGTTTCATTTTCTATTTCCTCCTTCTCATTAATATTATCATACTTTCTTTATCCCACTCATTAATATTATCATAACTATATAGGTATGTCAATAGGTTAAAAGGTTTTAATTATAAAGATTTCATAAAGGTTTACCACTTTATCAATATTTATCACGAGGTTTTTCTCATGCTTACTCAAAAACAAGAAAATTTCTGCCTTAATTATTTTGAATACGGTAATGCTAGTGAAGCAGCTTTGATAGCCGGTTATTCAGCAAGGTCTATTAGGAATATTGCCTCGGTAAATCTAACAAAAGCTAACGTCCAGGCACGCATTCAGGAATTAAGGGATAAAGCAGCCAGCGAGAAGATAGCCGACTTCAGAGAACGTCAGGAGATACTAACTGAGATAGCCAGGGGCAACTTAATAGACTACCAGGAGTCGGGTGCAGACGGAGGGTATCTTTCTATAGGCAAGGAATCACCGAACACAAGGGCTATTAGTGAGATAACTTCCCGGACTGAGTACGATAAAGAGGGGGCGGGGGCTGCTCTGGTTACTAAAGTTAAGCTCCATTCTCCTACTCAAGCCATAGACCTATTAAACAAGATGGATAAGATATACACCGAAGGGGCTGCGATAGTTAATAACAATATCAATATAGACAAGGCGGTTATAAATGCAGGGGAACGCCTCGAAAATGCAATTACTATGCTCTCTGCCAGAATCAGAGAAGACGAAGTTCCAGAACAATCTGAGTGATGAAGAGAAACTCGCTCTACTTTATGACTGGGAGAAATGGGCTAGAGTCAACCAGTTACCACCGGTAGGAGATTGGTTCATATGGCTTCTTCTGTCGGGTAGGGGTTTCGGGAAGACGAGAGCGTTGTCTGAAGTTGTCAGGCAGTGGGCTAGTGAAGGTTATACACCGATAGCTCTGGTAGGGCAGACAAAAGCCGATGTTAGAGATACAATAGTAGAGCTTGGTGATTCATCTATATTAAAGATATCCCCCCCCTGGTTTATGCCGGAGTATGAGCCTTCCAAGAGGCGTTTAACGTGGCCTAACGGTGTCCAGGCTGTTATCTACTCAGGTGATGAGCCAGACCAACTCAGGGGTCCTCAACATGCAAAAGCAGCAGTTGATGAGCTTGCGAAGTTCCTATATCCTCAACAGACATGGGATAACCTTTTGTTGGGACTTAGGACTGGAAAAAGCCCTCAATGTGTTGTGGCTACTACACCGCGACCTATAAAAATAATCAAAGAACTGATGCAAGATTCAATCCGGGGTGACAAAAGGGTTACGGTAACACGGGGACATACGTTAGATAATAAGTTCAATCTAGCTCCCCAATTCCTAAGTCATATCATTCAGAAGTACGAAGGTACGCGTTTAGGTCGGCAGGAGCTAGCCGGTGAGATACTCTCTTCATTGAAAGGATTAGTTTATGATGCCTTCGACTCGGAGGCTTGTATAATCCCAAGATTTGCTTTACCTCAAGAATGGCCGAGGTATTTCGGTCAGGACTTCGGGCGAGTTAATACGGCTGCCCTCTGGTACGCAATGGAGCCGGGAACTGGATTTCTCTACTGCTATAGGGAATATTTGCAGAAGGCGAGTCTAACCAAGCACGTTAAATCCTTTCAAGAGTCAAGCAAAAATGAGACCTTCAGGCGAAAGGTCGGTGGAAATCTTCAAGAAGAGAACGTAAGAGAGGCTTATTCACTGGCTGGTTGGCATCTTACCGAACCGCGTCATTCTAACGATGTAAAAGCCAGAATAGTAATGGTGAACTCTCTACATGCCCATAACAAAGTATATTACTTCAGTGACTTAGCCGGCGTACTGGATGAGAAGATGTCATTTGCCTACGAAGTAGATAAAGAAGACATGATGCAGGAGAAGATACACAATGAGTCCTCATTCCACTATATGTCGGCGGAGGGTTACATACTCAGTGAGATAAGTCCGGTAGAATCCATCGACTCACAGGATAAGAAGCGTGTAAAGAGTTTCCAACCATATTCACCAGGAGGATAAAATGACGAAGATAGGCAAAACAAAGCTAAGGATGTCAAGTGGCGAGGTGAGGACGTTCAAATCGGAAAAGGCCAGGGATGATTTTGAGAAGCTTGCACAGGCTGTAAAGCATGGATTTAAGCCCACACGGAGGAAATAATGCCATTAGACTATGATGTTACCGAGCAAAAGAAGAAAGTAGATGATATAGAGAAGTACCTGGACCCTCTTATAGAACGCTTCGATGAGGATTATCTGAAGCGGTATCTGCTTGAAGAGTTCAAAATAACAAATGATAAAGGGGCATTCGATAGTGTAACCTCGAACCTATCGAGAGCGGAGGCTGATAAACTCATATCATCTCTAGCCACTGCCGAGGTATCAGTATCTCTATCTCAATTAGGGGCTAATGCTCCACGCAGGGAGAAATTGCAGGAAACTGAGGACTGCGCTAACGGGTTTATCCGCATGGCGAAGCAGGCTTATACTGGTAGTTCTTGTGAAACGGACCTGCATAGTCTCAAGAGCTTCTACCAGGTCGTAAGGGGATGGACGGCTGACCGACTACTTCTTTATGAAGATGATGATGGAAACACTATTTGCGACTGGGCTGTTTGGGATATTAGAAACACGCGATGGATTGACGGTAAGAAGAATCCAATCTATGTCTGCTATATCTCGTATGAAACAAAAGAAGGGATTGAATTAAGGTACCCTGGCTGTAACGCTAAACCGAACTCTCAAGGATTTATCAAGGTCTATAATGTCTTTGATTGTTCTTCCCCGGGGGAAGAAGCGGAAGAGGGTGTCTTTATCGATAAAGATTGGGTAGAAGAGCCGGATGGGATAGGCTTAGATTATATTCCTGTAAGAATAAAGCCCGGTAACTTCTCACCCTTAATAAACGGGGAAATAACCAATAGTATCAAGTATGTAGGTGAAAGCTGTTTTGCTACAAACAGGGGCGTTTACGACTTGCAAAGCGAACTTCTTACCTACGGTAAGACGAGGGCGGGGATTGAGTCCAGAAATACATTAAAGCAGATTTACGATAGCAAGCAAGACCCCGTACCACCGGAGAAGATGAACATGCCTATCAAGAAAGGGGAGAATATTCCGTTAGACGCAGGGAAAGGCCAAGACATAGAGCCTCTCGAGCTCGTAGGGAATGGTGATAATATTGATAAGATGACAGTATTAACGCAGCGTTTACTCTCTATAGGCGGTGTAGGCGAGCTAGTCTTAGGTCTAGCTCCATATCCTGAGACGGCGCAGGGAACGGAAATCATTGCCCACATGACCATGAGCAAGTTAAAGCCCTTCCAACTGGCATTGGAGCGTGACTATGAGTGGGTAGCCTCGGAAATCGTGAGTCAATATAAGGGTGGTGAATATTCTCCGGTAGAGTTCGAGGCATCGGGTTCAAAACGATATAAGGTTAAAGCCAAGCCGGACAATATGATAACTGACCTTCCCTTTTCTTGCCGGCTTATACCCGACATATTGAGAGATAAAAATATGTTAATGGGTATATTTGCCCAGGGTGTGCAATCAGGTGCATGGTCACGGAGGACTGGGAGAGATGAATGCCAATTGGTGAAAGACCCCGACCATGAGGAAGAGCTTATATCTATGGAAATGCTTGAAGGTGATGAAAGGTTAGCCAAACTTAGTGCGGCCATAGCCTTGATAAAGGATGCCGGGACGGATAATTCAGCAAAAGCGACTTTAAGCAGAATAAAAGCGAATATACTCATTCAAGAGGTTATGTCTATGGTGCAAACTCCCCAAGCAGGGAATCAGCCAGGGATATCTGGTGTTCCGAGAGCAATGCCACCCTCATCAACTAATGGAGCTATGAGAAACACGAAAGTGCCTGCCAATGTGCGTGAAGAGGTTAGAGCGAGAGGTTAAGTATGCCTGATTATCGCGACTTTATAAAACTTCATAATGAAGCCACAAAGGGAGCATCAAGTGAGGAGAGGGCTAATCTTGAAAGAAAGGGATGGTATTATGAGCCATCTTTTGGTTATAGCGGGGCGCCGTCTACTCAGGAAGAGGAGCATTGGATACTGGATTTCGTTCAGCAAAATATGAGAGCACCGACTGCACAAGAGGCTCAACAGTGGAGAAGCGGAGAAGATACAGGTGAGTTCCATTATAGCCCTGAATCAACAATGGGTAAAATGGGATGGGGTGGCCTAACTTTTCAAGATTATCGTCCTTACCAAAACATTACAGCTTACGGGCCGGGACAAGGTGGTTTAGTACCTGAAGAGGCCTTACTTATCACAGATGAAGAGGGGAATCCTATTTTTCGCACTAACAATCCTGAATTATCTCAACCCTATGTCAACGCAGGACATTATTACCCAAGTTCTGGATTAACAGGGGGGTTTCCTGCAAGCGATGAGCTTTTGGCCGAGTATTATCCAGAGAGAGAGAAGTTAGAAGTTCCGCAATGGACAGAGCCTAAGTTTGAAGATATGCAGCCTTCTTATCAACTTTATCAGGCTCAACTCTCTGATTATCTAAGAGATGCGGTTAAGAAAGACTACATGGATATTGAGGAAGCCCGGACTGACTATGAAACTTCAATGGCTAAATTGGAGAAACTTTATCAAACTACCCAGATGTCGGTCGAAGTCTACGAGCAAAGTAAAACCCGCCTTATAGATAGAATTACTGAAATATTATCACCGCTTATGACATCAGTCAAGGCAGAATCTATCTTAAATCAGGCAAACGAGATGGTAGGTCTAGGGATGGTTTTTACGGAACTCCCCCTTTTTAACGAAGTGCAAGGCTATACAGGCAATGAGTCGTTAAAAGTGTTTCAAGATTATATCAACCAGAGGAAGACAGAATTTCAGGGTTTGGAACAGGGCTATTCTAAAAAACTTGAGGATTATGAGAAAAGAAATATACAACACACCGGAGAAGTCGCAGCTACTCAAGGTGAATTCAAGGAGATAACAGGTAAAATCAGAGCGGAGTTCATTGATTATATAAAAGGATTTTCCGAGCCGGTCACGAGGTGGCTTAGGGATAACGAATATTACCTTTACTATCAATGGATGGACGAAGGTGGCGATAAAGAATTCATGCAATGGCTGAGGGAGTATTTAGGAAAATGAGGTGAGTTCAAGAGTGCTGCGGGCCAAGAATATATGTGTTTATACTGTGGGTGGAGAGGCCAGCCTATTCATTACATTAGTGATTATGTTGATGCTGTCAGATATACTTATTGCCACCCATACTATTGGGAGACTCTCGCGGCTGAAAGCTAATCTATCTCGTCTTAAAAATGGAGGATAATATGTCGAATAACCCTGTAGGAACAACGTTAGCAGATATGCAGGCAGGGATGGGGGCTTGGAAAAGCGGAGGTATAGAAATCTTAATGGCAAGGGAGGCGGAAGAGAGAAGGAAGCAAGCGATGATTTCCGACTGGCTTAACTCCGACCCTAACCTTGCATATCAAGCACGTCTTGGTCAGTTAAGACCCGGATTAAGTGACTTCTTCGGCTCTCAGCTTGGCACATATTATAACCGCTATCAAGGGGAACTGGCTAATGAAGCTAGAGTTTCCAGTGAACTGCCAACGAGGACTTTCTCCTCATTTCTAAATCCAATAAATTTCGAGCAGGAATATGCGGGGCTTTCTCCCTATCGTAGAGGGTTCAATTTATCAAGGTCAGCCCCTTCAGCTAGATGGTTAAACTGGTGATAATATTATGACTTACTTTGACTCATTTCTTCAAAAGAATAAAGAGGAAAGCATGGATTTGGAGCGCATACTCAAGAGAAACCCATGGCTACTCCAAAATACACCGCCCGTTGAAACGGGGGTGAGTGCAGACGTGACCGCTCCATACACCCCCGAACTGGCAGAGAGAGCGGAAACTTCTATGCTTCAAGAAAGAGAAGCCTCTGAAATATCCATGTTGAGAGATAGACTTACCTCCGATGAGGGCATGGATATAGAGGAATTCAGAGGGTTGGGTCTGGATGAAGAGTTATTGAGAGAAAAGGGTGTACTCAAAGGCAATGAAGTAATAGACCTCATTCAAGGTAAAAGGGCTGCCCCCGAATATGCTCCCGATGTTGAAATACCCCTTCATGGCTTCTCGGTAACTACTCCAGGAGAGAAAATATCTGAAGGCGAGATAGAATGGGGCAGAGTTGGTATAAGAAAACCCTCCAGGGCAATGACACCCATAGAGACAATGATTTCCAGTATGCCTGAAGGAATACACAAAGACATAATCTCGACTGTCAATGCGCCTCTATTCAATATAGCAGGAGTAGATGTCTCTGCACCTGATATTGCTGGTATAGCCTTGATAACCTACGGTGGATATCAAGCTGCAAAGATAGGTTGGGATGCTTTCTTAAAACTTTCAGTCGGTAGAAATCTCGATAGTTGGTCGAAGAGCGCAGGCATAGAATTACCCAAAGACACTAAGTCCAATATGGTGACCTATCTTTACGCCAGATTACCGAAGAAGTGGCTCAGTCAGCAGGCGATTAAAACCCTATTCAGACCCACTAAGGTCGGAGTCCAGTTCAAGGATGCAAATGTAGTCAGGGAGGTAAATGAAGAAGTTACCGCGCTGGTAAAACAATATGCCCCTCAAATAACGAAGTTCACAGCTACGAATGTAGGAATACCAGGCCAGACCATAACACAAGCTGAAATCATAAAAGGTATGCAGGGTATAGTCCCTGAGACAGCCGAAGCAATAGGCAAAGGCAGGATGGAACTTGCTAAAGAACCCTGGCAGATGACGCAGGCTGAATACATCAAAAAGAATATGGCTGAAAGACTACCGCCCTCAAAAAAAACTAGTGCTTTGACTTTAGGCGCACGTGCAGACCAAGAGGGGATAATGTGGTTTAGATTGGCGCATCAACATGCCGTAGGGAAAGCTCTCTCCGAAGGAAAGCCAGTACCGCCTGAAGTCTTGAAGTATTACCCTGAGTTGGCAAAAGCGGGAGAAGTAGAGAAGCCTAAGATTGACGAACTGGAAATAATGGCTAATCAAGTAGGGCAGGCAGCAGCAGAGAAAAAGATAGGCACAACCCCTTATGAGGAAGGCGGGCGGGCTGTAACACCCGCTAAAGAGGCAGAGAGAGTACCTGCACCTGTTACCCCAGAGGTTACAAAAGCTCCGCCGAAGGTAAAGGATATTCAGGAAAAAGGTAGAGTCGCTCCGAATACTGTTAAAACACCGATTGAAAGGCGTAATGAGGTGCAGGTACTCATTAAGAAACCCGCAAAAGAATTACCTAAAGGTACTACCAAAGTTGAACTACGACAGGAATTGGCAAAGCTCAATAAAGAAATACTACCTCAAGAAAAGGCTCTCCGCCAGCAGATAATGGGGATATTGAATACTAGAGGTATCCCTGCTTCTCAATATAGAACATTATTTAGAGAAAAGGGTGGGAATAGTTACCTCACCAATATAAATTACGAAGGTCTTGATAAGATACTCGCCAGAGTAAAGACAGTCAGGCCGAAATCTATTAGAGGCAAACACGTAGTGACAGAAGGCACGGAAAAGGCAATCCAGTCACTTAAAAATGAACTAGTATCTCAGGGTAAGTTTTCCGAAGATGCTTATCAGAGATTGATGGATATCAATAAGTTAAAAACAGATAAATATGAATACTCTCAAAGGTTTATTACCGAGAGCGAAGGTAAGGAATTAATCAGGGCAATGAACCGTGAGGCCGAAGTCGGTTTAATAGAACACGATACAAGAGTCGCCGAAGCCTTGAAAGATAAACCTGAATTATCCAGCGTCATTGATGGTATTAAGGGCAGAATAACCAAATCACTCCCGCCTAAAGACGTTGGAGTAAGCCCTCTTTATGACATGCCGATTTATATGCAACGCCTTCAGGAACGCACTGAAAGCCGTATCTACGATGTTTATAAAATGGCGAAGGATATTACAGATGAATCTGACCGCAAATCCGAATTGATGGACGAAGTGCTGGAAAAGATTACTCCTAAGTTTAAGACCATTGCGAAGGACAAAAAAGCCCTTGAAAGGATTAACCAGTACATAGCCTCACAAAATAAGATGGGGCCGGAAATGCCTGAAGATATTACCGATGTAGAAATATTGATAGCCGACCAGATATCTAAAGACCTTTTCAGTTATGAAAACGATGTACGATTTTTCCGGTTTACCAAGTCATATTATAAACGAAACGGCAATGTCGATTTGATACAAGATGATATCCCCAATGCGCCAAGAGAGGATATTAAAGAATCTATCAAATTCTACGAAACGAAAGGTGCCGGAGGTTTAAGGGAATATCTCGATACTAAAGACTGGGGTGTTATCAAGAGTGGCTACGAACCCCACATCGCTATAAATCCAAAAATACAAGCACACAGGATTAAGGCAACCGTAATGGGTTCAGGCCGACTAAAGAGTCGAGAAGGTGTCGATTTCGCTCCTCACGAAAAGAATATACTTCAGCGTAGAGCTGCATATATCCGACAGATGGAAAACCTGAAATTAGAACCATATTTTAGGGAGATTGACAGGATATTTCAGAACGATGTCGCTACAAAATTAAAGAACACTTCAGGTACGGCTCATAATATAGAAATGTGGATGCAGGAAGCGAAGGGCTATTATCCTCAAGAGATATTTGCGGTAATTGCCATGAGGATGGCCGGTTTCTCGTTCAGCACACTAGCTCTTTCACCGCACATGTTTATCAGAAACCTCTTCCAAAACCCTGCACTACACCCGGATGTCGGAGTGTTCTTCGACCCGCGAAACAGGATTCTTGCTCCACAGGAGCAAGAATACGTCAAAACTTATGTCAGCCAGTTCAAGGCCGTTATGAAAGAGTGGCTGATGCAGGAAGGGATGGGTAATACAGCTATTGAGCGAGCTCTGAAAAAGATATCATATTATGGAAAATCAGACCAGATTAACAGGGATATCCTAGCTGTCTTCGCAAGTCTTAATAAAGCTGAGAGAGCATTATTCCAATATCAGAAGGACGGGAATGTAAAGAAATTCATAGACGCCTCCGGCATGAACGATATGTCGCATACGGAGCAGGTAAGAGTATTGGAATTGTTAGCTCAGGATAAAGTCGGTTATGGTCTAGAGAGTATCGAATCGGTGACTGGCGGGGAAGCCGCCGTAAGAGAAATTGCCAATTTTGTAACGACTAGGACGCATTTTAGATATAAAAGGCGTGACCGTGCCCCTTTAGAAATGGGGATTTCAGGAAGGATACTCGGTAATCTGGCGACATTCCCTCGAAGCGTTGCCCAGAAAATGTACCTCCACTTTGAGAAATTAAGGCCGGGTTCCAATACTTCCCCATCCATGAAACGCAGGGCGTTAAAGAGCCTAATAGCTGCCGCTGTTGGCATGTACCTAGCTGGAGAAACATACCGCAAAGTTACAGGGAAAAAGAGAAATCCCTACGACCTTTTCTCAATGTTAATGGGTTGGAGTCCTGGTGGTCTGGCCACAGGTTCGATAGAAGCAGCAACAGCCGTAATGAATGATATAAACGGCATAATGCACGGCGAAGAGTGGGCGATGGACAACCTTGTAAAAGACGTTCCAAGAGCTGCCGATATGTTTATACTATTCTACGGCAGAGTTATGGATATTCTCGAAGTTGCCACAGAGCAACAGTACCTTGACAGGAAGATACTCAGGCAGGTTAAAGAGATATTTGATAAGACATACGAACTCAACTCTGAGTTTTACGAAAAGGAACGCAACTGGTACGAGGCAATCCAACACGCTCTATTCGCGGGTGAAGCATCCGACCCTACCATTAATGAAGTCGCTTTAGAGTCTGTAAACGAAGCTATTGCACAGCTTGGCGGAGAAGATACCTTAACTAAAGAAAAGGCTTTGGCAAACGCTAGTATTGATAAGCGTCTTGAACTTGAGGATAAAGATTGGAATTATACAATGTCCGACCTCGGTGCTGACATTGGGAGTGCAACCTATAAATTAGAGCCTGATATGAGAACAACAGACGAGGGTTTCAATAAACTCGTTGAATATTATTGGTCGTACAAAGAGCAGAGAGATTACTATTATGACGAATTAACATCGGCACAACAGAAAGAATACAAAGATTCTCACCCTGAGTTCGTGGCCGACATGGTGATTTGGGGAACTTGGTCAACTATTTATGATGATGAAACTGAAGCTAGAATACGTCAATTAATGGAAGAATATGAAATACCTCCGAGTTCCATACCAGCACTTAAAAGAGGAAAAGAAGAAGGGAATAGAACAACCAAGCCTTCCTACCCCACGTCTTTTGAGGATATTCTCACTGGAGGGCAGGGGGATAAGGGCGGAATGCCATCATTTGAAGAATTACTCTCAGGTATTAAATAGAAGATTAAATAAAGAGGAGGAACAATAAATCATGGAAACCGAGGAACAGACTGGCGTTGTGGAGGAGACAGCTTTGGAAGATGAGAATACACCCGAACCAGAGAACGCTTCAACCGATGCGGAGGAGAATGTTTCAGAGGAAACAGAATCCGAGGAGACTAAAGGCGAAGAGGATGCAAAGCCGGAAATCAAGTATTCCGAGGATGACTTAATAAGTGCCAGGGATGATGAGAGGAAAAAATCACAGTCCAATAAGGACAAGGAATTAAAGCCTCTATATGATGAACTGGAAACAGTCAGGAAGGAAAACGCCGAACTCAACAACAAACTTGATGTAAAAGCTAACGAAGTCCTTTTTGCTGACGAGACCGATTCACACGGTGAAGAGAGAGCCATTAGTGCCAAAGAAGCCCGTGAAAGGATACTGAAAAGGCATCAGGAGCTAACAGGTCTCATAAATAAACACTCTTTCTTACAACTCTACAATGATAAGGAAGGCAAGGTTTCATCCAGATATGAGAACGGGTTAGCTGAGAGGGAACGGAGTCTAAAGGCACGGGATTATGGCTACAAATACTTTCCCAACGGGGATGCAAAAACTTCAAAGGTTCGAGAGGACTATATCAAGGAATTGGTAGAGTCCGATTCTTCGAGTCCGAAGGAGTTGGATTCTCTCGCAAAGGTGATGAGTATGGAAATTCAATCGAAGTCTCCCAACAAGCACAAGCCCGCCGATGCTAAGAGCAAGACGGCGGGGAGTATAAACCTTGAAGACCTTGATGCTCACGAACTACTTATCATGGGAGAAAGAAGAAAAAAGAAATAAGGAGGTAGTCACAATGACTACATTGGCAGAATATAAATATCTCGGACAAGACCAAGAGACACGGATGGGCATAGGTAAAACCTTGGTAAAAGTATCACCGTGGTTCAAGGATTTGCCCTTTGTGGAACTGACAGACAACAACATCTCCAGATACAAAATGGAGACTTCAGATGGGGGCGCAAGTGTGCATGATGTTGACGATACCTGGAGTACCATCAACCCCACGTGGGAATACAGGGAAGCGCAGTTAGCAATTCTCGGCGATAATATTGATGTAGACAACTTCGGCGAGTTTGCTTCTGGACCCGAGAGTGCGATGGTTGCGGCAATAGAGCTAAAAACAAAGGGAGTCAGCCAGACCTTTGACAAACTAGCTATCTACGGGAGAACTACATCTGTAGGTTCACTTTCCAGTAGCAAGAACTTCAAGGGGCTACTTAGACTAATAGCAGAGGCAGAGACGAGCACTACCACAGACCTTGATGGTTGGCTCTTTTCTGGAGATAACAGCAATGCACATAACCCACAGGTGCTCATGGCCGCATCTGACGCATCGGCAGCCCTAACCCTGGCGATGCTTCATGCCTTGAGGGATGCAGTGAGGCCAAGTCCAACACATTTCGTTATGAGTCGGTTGATGAGGCAGAAAGTGCAGACACTTGCTGAGGCATCCGGTCAGAACCTGAATGTTAGCAATGAACTCGGCAACATAGTGATCAGATTTGGGGAACAGAAACTCCTCATTGACGACCAGATAAAGAACAACATGGACGACTCGGCTAATACTATGGTTACTGCAATCGCAGACTACGACTACGACCAAGCTTATGCAGCCGGGACTATCGACACCTCACCGATATTCGCCGTCAGGTTTGGTGAAGATGGCCTGTGCGGTATGAACGGTGTCGGTATGATTCAGGTAGATGACCTCGGCATACTGGAAGGCAAGGATGCCAAAGGAAAGCGCATCAAATTCTACTGTGGTATGAGGCTGACCAATAAGACGGCTGCCGCAGTCCTGATGAACGCTGCCTAGACTAACGAAAAGTAAATAAGGAGGATAATCTAATGGTAGACGGAAATGTTCAATATAGGCATCAAGTATTCAATGATAGCGGTTTCGTTCTGATGTATCCTAATATCGGAGACCAGGGTGAACTGCTACAGCATTACCCGCCTGATCCCTTTTCTATAAGTTCTGAGCAGAGATTCCCACTGGGTACTAAACTGATTCAGGGGGAAAGGGTATGGCGGTATGCTCTTAATGGGGCGGTAGCCCTGGTTCCCGGTTACACCTGCCAGACTGCCGCCTCTGCTGGGTCAGAGCACGATATGGACATGGTGACTGCGGCGGCGGATGTAGGAGACTACGATATAACAATAACCCCCACTTCCTCAGTGAGCATGACCAAAGATCAGTACAAGGAAGGGTATCTCTTCACCAATGATTTAGCCGGTGAAGGCCAGTGCCTAAAAATCAAGTCTCACCCGGCCATCACCCATAACGAAACAGGGGTTATCACGTGTTACGACCCGGTGACTCTGGCACTTACTGCATCTACACTCACTGGTGTCAGGCGCAATCCCTATAGCGGTGTGGTAATCACTCCAGACACTACCCTGACAGGCATGATTGTCGGAGCATGCGATATACCGGTTACAATTGCCTACTACTTCTGGATGCAGACGGGAGGCGACATTGCCATTCACGGCATTGGTACACTGGTACTTGGCGATGCTGTTTCTGGTATTACTTCATCTGGTACGGTTGACGGCTGCGTTGGCCCCGTAGAAGCATATACGCATCCGGTTATCGGCTTCTGCCGGAACGTCGGCGTAACAACTGATAAGTCACTGATATTCCTGACCCTAGACAGGTAAAAGTAATGGAGAGGGGGGCTAAAAACCCCCCTCTCTCACGGAGGTAGGATGTACCAAAAGATATGCGAAGATTTGAATTTAGACGCCTATCCCTATTCGCTCAAGGACAAAGTGCTTAACAGTCTGTGGTTCAACCATGTGGTAGATGTGGTTAAAGCCCCTTTGATGAAGGCTATCATCCTGGCTGCAAAGTTGCTTCCCGCTAAACCGACTAAACAGAACTGCCACCAGCACAATACACGAGTCCTTGACGGCATATTTGAAAGATTCCTCGAAGGGTTGATTAACCCCCGGCTCCATGAGTTATATGAGGCAAGCAGGGATATAATATTATTTGAAATGGAGCATGACGTTGTTGAGATGTTCGTGCTCAACTACTTCGCTGAAGAAATAGCGAAGGAAATAGCGAAAGGTAACTGGCAACTCAATGATGGCGGATGCCCTCAAAAAGGTATCTGGGAGGAGAAATAATGGCGACATTGATACCGAACATAACAATTTCAGAGTTTAAGAAACTCAAAGCCAGCCAGCTCAAAGAACTAAAGTCCTGTGAGGTTTATTCAGATGGCGAATATCTGTTTACGTTCACCAATTCGCAGACTGATTACGTCAGGACTCAGGCGGAGTATATGGCTATGAGGGGTAATACAATCGGTGGAAAAACCATTGAGGAGATTTTAGAGGATGCCACTGTACGAGTATAAATGCCCATTGGGGCATATCACAGCAAAGTTCAAAGCAATGAATGACTATAATAAACCCGTTAAATGCGATTGTGGCTTAACAGCCGAGAGGATATTATCCCCGTGCAACGCCACTTTCGGCTGGCGATTAACGGAGAGTTCTCATATAAAAGGAAATCCCGACCAATTAGAAAGAGCAATATAAGGAGGATAACATGACAGCATACAATACAGAGCTTATCAACCAATACGGGCAAATAATACGGCCGATTTTATTTAACACGGCAAAGGATGGTAGCGGTACATGGCTCTTTCCATTGCTTGATTCTGAGGGGCATTTGCAGGTAGATGTTCTATCCCTCATAGTTGGGAACTCTCTTGAGGTAAGAGTAGCCAAAGCCATTGACGCATCGATAGGGGCTTACGGATTTAACGATGTCGTGAACGATGACGACTGTTCTACTACGGCTACTTGCTGGACGTTTCCAGGTATGGCAAGTGCAGTCGGCGGATATGGTGTGATTAAATCCGCCACTATATTCAGTGAGACAGAGAATATTGAACCGCGATTAACCCTGTTTCTTTTCAATGCAACGCCGACAGGTCAACTCACGGACAACTCCGCAAACACCAATCCGCTTCCAGCAGACCGTATTAAATATGTAGGCAAGATAGAATTCCCTGCCCTGAACGCAAGGTCTGCTTCATGTGCTTCGGAAGCATCTGCGACTCCCTCAACAGTGGGTGGCTTGCCTTTATGGTATAAATGCGCCGCTGCTGCCACTGCCCTTTATGGAGTTCTGGTAACGGAAGATATATTCACTCAGTCAGTTACCGATGATATCGAAATCGCACTACAGATAGAACACCTTTAATGTATCTCAAGCATCAGATGAAGGCATCCCTTGAATACTTTGTGGATAAAGTAGATAAGCCACTTGTAAAGGCTATTGTTTTACTTGCCAGGCGCTATCCAGAACCTACTCACGAGAATGTTCTACACCCGAACTCGCATATTCTATTAGATGTAAGGGATGAGTTTCGCAAAAGCTGGGCTTTCGGACTAAGGGGGCTATTATTCGAGGCTCTCTTTAAATTATTGATAGTGAAATATGAGCAAAGCCCCCAATACCGTAACATACTTGATTGGATTCTAAAGG
>Ga0315541_1002166_pt1 | contig 16840 bp, 11 predicted proteins | sample SalMarSW160190MG_FD_203095 | JGI IMG/M metagenome (GOLD analysis project Ga0315541, IMG submission 203095) | Salt marsh sediment microbial communities from the Plum Island Ecosystem LTER, Massachusetts, United States - Salt Marsh Sediment SW1601-190 ...
GATTTGGGCTAAATTTATGAAAAATGCCCTTAAAAATAATGAAAAAAAAGATTTTTTGCAACCGGATAAAATAACTAAAATATCTGTTTGTAAAGAATCCGGGCTTTTACCTACTGATTCTTGTCCCGAAATATTAACAGTAACTTTCATAAAGGGTACAGAACCTGTATCCTATTGCACAGTTCATCAAAAATATTTTGAAATTCCAAAAACAGAAGAATATCCAGAAATTAAGAAACCTTATTATGAGGAAATTGAAGAAATTAAGAAAAAAAACGAAGAAAAACCCACAGAAACTGAAGAAAAGGAAGAAACCCTTCAATCTTTAATAGAAAAACTTAGAGAAAAACATAAAAAACAAGATGAATGATTATTTCTTAAGATATGCAACTGTAACTCCAATCCCTCCTTCTTTTGTATCTCCAGTCCTGAATGATTTGATATAAGGAATTTTATCTAATATTTTTTTTACCTCGTCTCTCAAGATGCCTTTGCCTTTTCCATGAATTATGTACACCGGTGAAACTCCCAACAGATAAGCGTCATCTAAATATTTTTCTAACACAGGCCGTGCTTCTTCAATAGTTAATTGGCGAATAGAAATCTCATTTCTAAAAGTTTTTATTTTAGATAAAGAAAAACTATCCCTTCCGCTTAAACCTCTATCAAAACCATTCCCAATATGGCTATATTTTTCCGGTGCCTTATCGAGTTTATCTATTTTTTCTATATCGAAAATTGAGACTAGCATTCTCATACTATCAATTTGAACCTTGCATTTTTCACTTTTGATAGAAATAGAAACTATTATCCCTTTCTTGTTCAAACTCTTAACTAATATATGATCTCCTATTTCAATATTTTGATTTTTAATTAACTCTTTCTCCGGCTTTATCTTTACTATCTCATCTTTTATTTCCTTGCTAATTGCTTGCATTTGCTCTAACAAAGGACCTTTGGATTCTTTACTTAAAATCCTTTTCTTATTCAATCTCTCTATTATCTTTTCAGCTCTATTCTGAGTTTCCTTTAATATCTTTTCTGCTTCTCGATAAGTTTTTAGAATTATTTCTTTTTTATTCTCCTCAATTTTATTCAATTCTTTTTCTAATTTATCTCTAATTTCGATACTCTCTTCTTTAGCCGCTTCTGTCAGATTTTTTTCCTTCTCAATTAGTTTTCTGTCTTTTTCAATCTTTTCAATCAAATTATCTGCTTTAATTTTTTCCTGGGATAGAAAACTCTGAGCCTGAGAAACTACTTCCAGAGCTAAACCTAATTTTTGGGCAATTATAAAAGCGCAGCTCTTGCCGGGTAATCCGATAGAAATCTCAAATGTCGGCTTTAAGGTTTCTTCATCAAATTCAACGCGAGCATTACATACTCCTTTGGTTAAATATGCATAAGTTTTTAAAGAATCATGATGAGTGGTTGCTATTACTCTGGATTTCTCTTTACCTAAGAAATCTAAAACTGACATACCTAAAGCTGCCCCCTCTGTAGGATCTGTACCTGCACCTAATTCATCAAGTAATACAAGAGATTTAGAATCAGCCTCCCTTAAAATTTGAACTATATGCTTCATATGAGAAGAAAAGGTGCTTAAATTTTGTTCTATGCTCTGTTCGTCTCCTATATCACAGAATATCTTTTTAAAAATAGAAACCTCGCTCCCCTGGGCAGAGGGAATGTGTAATCCACATTGAGCCATAAGAGTAAGTATGCCCACGGTTTTCAAGGTAACCGTCTTACCTCCTGTATTGGGACCGGTAATTACTAAAATATTAAAAGCTTTTCCCAAATTTATATTAATGGGAACGACAGTACCCTGTAACAAGGGATGTCTTGCCTGAATAAGATTAATAAAGCCATCTTGGTTTATTTTTGGTTCTACTGCCTTCATTTTATCGGCTAATGCTGCTCGGGCATAAATAAAATCAATTTCGCCCAAACTTAAAACACTATCATTAATCTCTCGTGCTCTTTCTCCGATAAGTGAGGTTATTCTTTGCAGAATTTTTAATATCTCTTGTTCTTCATCCTTAATTAATTGACGGAGTAAATTATTTAACTCTACCACTACAAAGGGCTCAATAAATAAAGTAGCTCCGCTATCAGATTTATCGTGAACTATTCCGGGAAATTTTGCTTTTTTTTCTTGCTTTACAGGTATAACGTACCTATTTTGCCTTACAGTTATTAAAGGTTCTTGAATAATGGCTGCAAAACGGGAAGACCTGATAATAGTTTCCAATTTATTTTTCAGAGCTTGTTCCTTTTTTATTATATCTCTTCTAATCTTCCTTAACTCTGGGCTCGCTCGGTCTAAAACTACTCCATCCTCATCGATACATTGAATTATTTCTTTCTCTAATTCGGAAAAAGTTCGTATTTTTTCTGCTCTCTCTCTAATCAAAGGATATTTTTCTTTTGTTTTCAATAGAAACTTTTTTATCAAGCGAGAAGTTTTTAAAACTTTTAATATTTTTATAATTTTTTTTGCATCAAGGATAGATCCCTTAATTGCAGATCTTTTTAATTCACTACTAATGTCTTCTAATCTGGAAAAGGGAGGGGTTCCGTCGTAAGAAATGATTTCTCGCATTTCGGTAGTTTCTCTTTGAGTATTAAAAATTTGCGGCAAATCAATCTTGGGGATGATATTTTCTACGATTAATTCACCTGTATAGGTGGATATTTTTTCTTTTAATTGCTTTTTAATTTTTGAAAATTCTAAAACTGATAATGTATGTTTATCCAAGATACGTTTCACCTTTTTAAATACTAACAAAATATTTCGCGGTATCTTTTATAACAATTAAATTAAGATGGAATTTTTTAAGAAATTCTTCCGTGTTAAACTGAAAGTTTAAAGGCAGCCAATCTTTTAAATAATCATATACAATTGTAGTCATAACTGCAAATCTATTAGCTAAAAATGAGTTTTCTAATTGTTCTTTCAAAAAAACTGGTAAAGGAATAAAAGTAATAATAACTAATAAAATTCCCACTATTAAAGAACCCTTGATTAAACCAAACACAGCTCCTCCTAAACCGTCTATCCAGGAAACAAAAAACAAGGAAAGTATTTTTTTAAAAAATATTTCAATAATTCTCGCGATTAGATATACTCCTAAAAATATTATAGCAAAACCTAATATGTTTGCTATTTCCCCGCTTATTTGACTATGTGAGCTTACATATTCTCCAACCTCTTTAAACCAAAAAATTGCCAGGAAAATTGCAGTGATAACTCCTATTAAATTTATTATTCCTCTAATAATTCCGCGACGTATCCCAATAATCATATTCAATAAAATTATTATCATTATCGATACATCTATCCAATTTATAGCAGCCATAAATATTTCCTTCTAACTAGTCGTAAGTAGCAACACGGCGTGCCGTGTTGAAGTTCTTCGTTTATAGTTTTTCGTTTTTAGATAAAGATAATCACCGGTAGGTTATCCGTTTTTTTTAGGCGTATGCAATACACCCCTAACTTTTCATAACTTTTCATAACTTTGAATCTAAAATAATTATATATTTGTAGGTTATGTGACTCGGTATTAATTCTTTAACCAGTTAACTGGTAAACTGGATAACCGGCTAAATGTACTTATACTATTATACTACACACTATCTTACTCTCTAATTTTGGCAGAAAATTTAGTAATTAATTGCTCTCTAATTTTTTTATATATATTTTCCACTTCTTGATCGGTCAAAGTACGGTCTTCGGCTTGAAAAACCACAGAGTAAGCTAAGCTTTTATACCCATCGCCAATTTGCTTTCCTTTAAATATATCAAACAAAGTTACTTTTTTAATTAATTTTTCATCTATCAATTTTATGTCTTTAATAATATCAGCAGAAAGTATTTCTTCTTTTACTATCAAAGCTAAATCTCTCTGAACAGAAGGATATTTTGGTAAAACACAATATTTGATATCTGAGGGAACGTTAGGTAATAATTTTTCAAAATCAATCTCAAACAAATTCACTTTCCCCGGGATACGATAATTGTTTATTACTTCCGGATGTATCTCGCCAAAAATTCCCACTTCTTCTCCTCTTATAATAATTTTACCATTTCGTAGAGGATGAAAAGCAGGATGATTCCCTTGAACCACTTCCCAATTTTCCACTTTTAAGCCCTGGAAAACTGTCTGGATTATACCCTTAACATCAAAAATATCTAAAGAAAGTGATTTTTCCCAAACATCTCCCCGACCGGTCTTATTTATTGCTCCGGCTATTATTAATTTCTCATTAGGTAAGGAACTTGGCTTATCGGGATAAGGTAAGTATATTTTACCTACTTCAAATATTTTAACTAGCTCTACTTGCCGATTGGTATTCCATTTAATAACTTCTAACAAACTTGAAATTAAAGAGGTCCGCATTAAAGAATGGTCTCTGGTCATAGGGTCTTTAATTTTTATGGCATTCCTTAATTTATGCCCTTCGGGTATTCTTATTTTACCAAATGTCTCAGGAGAAATAAAACTATAAGTTATTACTTCATTCAAACCACAACCGACCAATATTTCCCTTATCTGATCAATTACTCTGAGTCGGAAATTTTTTCCCTCCTGGGTAATGGTAGTGTTAAAGAGAGTAGGTTTTATCTTATCATAACCATAAATACGAGCAATTTCCTCAATTATATCTATTTCTCTTTCTACGTCTCCTCTAAAAGAAGGAGGAATTACTTCAATATATTCTCCCTTATCTTCTACCACTATAAATTCCAATTTATCCAAAATATTAATAATTTTATTTTTCGTTTTAGATTCATCTTCATCTAAAAGCTGTCCCAGTATTTTATTTACTCTTTTTATCCTTAAATTTATCTTGTTAGGTTGATATAATTTTTTATTTGTGTCGATTTTCCCCGAGCTAATTTTGCCCATAGCAATCTTATTTATTAAATCAGCAGCTCGATCCAGGGCGTATATTTGCACTTCTTTATCTATCCCCTTTTCAAATCTGCTCGAAGCCTCCGTTCTTAAGCCAAATTTCGCAGTACTTCTTCGATTATTTATTGAATTAAAATAGGCCGATTCTAAAAATACATTTTTGGTGTTCTGGTCAATTTCAGAATGCTTTCCTCCCATTATTCCGGCAAGAGCTATAGGTTCTTCTGTGTCAGCAATAACTAAACTATTAGCAGGCAACTGTCTTTCTACATCATCTAAAGTGCAGATGGTTTCACCTGGTCTGCTTCTTCGAACTATAATGGTCTTCCCCTTAACTAAATCAAGATCAAAGGCATGAAGCGGCTGTCCTGTTTCCATCATTACAAAATTGGTAATATCTACTATGTTATTTATTGGTCTTGCCCCTAACAATCTTAACTTCCATTTTAACCATAAGGGCGATTCTTCTATCTTAATATCTTTTATCACTCTTCCGGTATAACGAGGACATAAATCTTCTGCCTTAATTTTTACAGCAATATCTTTTTCGATTTTTTCGTTCTCTTCTTTTATCTCTATTCCGGGAATTCTAAGCTTATTATTAGTAATTGCACCTACTTCTCTGGCTATTCCTATTATGCTCATTAAATCAGGACGATTAGAATGTATTTCAAAATCAAATATGGTGTCATCAAGTTTTATTATTTCCCTTATATCTCCCCCCAAAACAGCATCTTCTTCTAAAATTAATATCCCAGGAGATTTTCCTGGTTCAATTCCTAATTCAGAAGCTGAACAGAGCATTCCTGAAGACAAAACTCCCCTAAATTTCTTACTTTTAATAATTCCTGTTTGGGGTAATTTTGCTCCATCCAATGCAATTGCCACTTTGTCAGAAACCTTCATATTTTTTGCCCCACAAATTATTTGAAGTGTTTCCTCTTTTATATCTACCTGACAAACAGATAATTTTTTATTTTCGGGATGTTGATCTATAGCAGTTATCATGCCCACTACTACTTTTTCTATCTCGGTAGATATGTTTTCCATTCTCTCCAAAATTACGCCGTTTATAGTTAATCTCTGAGCAAGCTCTTCAGCCGACATATCCATATCAACATATTCTTTTAATAAATTATAAGAAACCTGCATTCTTTCTCCCTCCCTGTTTCTATCGTATTGCGTATCGCGCTTATTTTAAAGTATATAGTATACAGCATTCAGCGTGAAAATAGTTAGCTGGTTGGCCAGTTTACCAGTTACCCGATTAAAGAATTAATACCAAGTCATGCAACCGTAATTAACGTGCTGCTACTATATACTAACGACTAACGACTATTCACTAACGACTAATTCAAAATTGTTTTAAAAATCTTAAATCATTTTCAAAAAATAAACGAATATCATTTATACCATATTTCAACATAGCAATTCTTTCAGCTCCCATTCCAAAGGCAAAACCTGAATATTTTTCCGGATCATAATTAACCATCTCTAAAACTTTTGGATGTACTACTCCCGCTCCCATAATCTCTAACCAGCCGATATAACCACAAGATTTACATCCTTTACCTCCACATAATAAACAAGACACATCCACTTCAGCCCCAGGTTCAACGAATGGAAAATATCCCGGCCTAAATCTTACTTTCCTATCTTTACCAAACATTCTATGTACAAAAACTGTTAAAACTCCTTTTAAATCAGCAAAAGTAATATCTTTATCTACTGCCAGACCTTCTATCTGATGAAACATGGGGGAATGAGTACTATCAGTAGCATCGCGTCTATAACATTTTCCCGTAGCAATTATTCTAACCGGTGGTTTCTGACTTTCCATCGTACGAATTTGTACAGGAGAAGTCTGTGGACGGAGAAGAATATCTTTAGTAATATAAAAAGAATCCTGGTCATCTCTGGCGGGATGGTCTTTAGGAATATTAAGTGCTTCAAAATTATAATAATCTAATTCTACTTCCGGGCCCTCTTCTATCTTAAACCCTAAGCCTAAAAATATTTCTTCAATCTCTTTTAAAACCAAATTAATGGGATGAACAGTTCCTCTATCTAATTTTCTCCCCGGAAGAGTAAGGTCGATACCTTCTCCCTGTAATCTTTTTTCTTTCTCCAGCTTTTCAATTTCTATCTCTTTTGTTTTGAGCAGCTCTTCAATCTCTCTTTTGGTTTGGTTCAATAATTGCCCGGCTTTTGGCCTTTCTTCCGGAGAAAAACTTCCCAACTTTCTCAACAGGAGAGTCACTATCCCCTTTCTACCTAAATATTCTACTCTTAATTTCTCGATATCTTTTAAATCACTAGCAGTGTTTAATTTAAAAACAATTCCCTTTTTAATCTCTTTTATTTTATTTTCCAATAGTATCCCCTCCTCATCATTAATAGTCCTGATAAAATAAAAAAAGGTTTACAATTTTCTTCGCCTTGTAAAGGGACGAAAATTATAGACCTTTTCCGCGGTACCACCCTTTTTGACCTGCTTTTTATTAAGCAAATCCGTACTCTTACTCCTTATAACAGTGGAGTGCTGGCAAAACTTACTTTTATAATTTCAGCCTGCAGTTCTAAAGTGAATTTCGATTATTATCTAACCAGACTAAATATCAAGTTAGTTATAATCTACTTATCTTTATTATAACTTTTTACAAAAGATATTTTATAGACATTAATGTACGTAAAAATAAATTTAATTTAAGCCTTCTTTAGCTACTTTCACTACACTAATAAATGCTTCGTGATTGCTTACTGCTAATTCAGCTAACATTTTCCGATTGATTTCTACCCCTGCAACTTTTAAACCTCTTATAAATTTATTATAAGATATTCCTTCGTTTCTGGCAGCAATACCAATTCTGGTTATCCACAAACTTCTAAAATCTCTTTTTTTCGCTCTTCTGTCTCTATAGGCATAAGAAAGTGCCTTCATCATAGCTTCATGAGCAGTACGATAAAGTTTGCTTTTTGCCCCCCAATATCCTTTAGTTAATTTTAATACTTTTTTTCTTCTTCTTCTTGAGGCAACGCTATTTGTCGCTCTTGACATACCATTCACTCCTTATCTTTTTATATCCGAATTATTCTTTGTTTATTGTTCTTATATTTAATATTGTATTGTTCTGATAATACTTCAAAGTTTTTAGAAAATATTAAGAATAAGGTAACAATACTTTAACCTTTTTTACCTCAGCACTGCTAACCATAGTATCTTTTCTTAGATTTCTCTTACGTTTTGCAGTCTTTTTAGTCAAAATATGACTTTTATAAGCCTTTGATCTTATTATCTTACCTGAACTACTTACTTTAAATCTTTTCGCTGAACTCTTATGTGTCTTCATTTTAGGCATATGTGTCTAACCTCTTTCCTGGTAATGTTTTATATTATTTAGGCAATAAAACTAAAATCATATTCCGTCCTTCTAACTTTGGTTCCTTTACAACCTTGGCAATTTCTTCGGTATGTTTAGTTACGCGCTCCAATAATTCCCTTCCTAAATCTAAATATCTCATTTCTCGCCCTCTAAACATTATAGTAACTTTTACCTGATTACCTTCTTCTAAAAATTTAGATAGATTTTTTACTTTAAAATTATAATCATGTTCTCCAATATTAGGGCGCATCTTTATTTCTTTCATTCCGCCGCTTTTCTGTTTCTTCTTCCCGCTCCTATTTTTTTTATCCAGTAGGTATTTATATTTCCCATAATCGATAATTCTACAAACCGGAGGATTAGCATCTGGTGCAACTTCAACTAAGTCAAGATTACTCTTTTCGGCAAGCTCAAGACCCTCCTTTTTACTTACTACCCCTACCTGTTTACCTTCAAAATCTATAAGCCTAATCTTCTCTGCTCTGATTTTTTTATTTATTCTTAACTTTAATGTTGACTTAATTCCTATTTTCCTCCTTTACACGCTTAAAGATGAGCAACACATCAATTTCTATGCAATTTAAATTAGTTTTTTGGCTCAACTTTGAAAGATAATTTTACTAATTTTAATAGAAAAAAATATAGTTCCTACCCTTCTTTAAAACATATATAATTCTTCATTATTTTTAAAAAAACTATAACATATTCTTTATTTATAGTCAATACATTAATCAGTATCGAGTATATAGTATCGCGTAAAGAAAAAAAGAAATGTATCAAACTACCTATCTAACTAATTATACAATCGCTTATTAAAATTATATTTACTAACTACTCTTAAAATAAAGTTTTTTCTTCGACTTCTTTTAAAACATCTTCAATAAACTTGGTTAATTTTATCTTCCCCAAGTCTCCTTTTCCCCTCTTTCTTACCGAAGCAAAGCCCTCTTCTACTTCTTTATCTCCAAATATCAACATATAAGGTATCTTTTCCATCTCAGCTTTTCTTATCTTAGCCCCAATTTTATCATTAATCTCATCTAATTCTGCCCTTATATTATACTTGCTTAGCTCTTTCAATAAATTTTTGCCATACTCAACATGCCTGTCAGCAATAGGCAGCAATCTTACTTGAACAGGGGCTAACCATAAAGGAAATACTCCGGCATAATTTTCGATAAGTATCCCGATAAATCTCTCTATGCTTCCCAGAACAGTTCGATGCAACATAACTGGTCTTTCCTTGTTCCCTTCTTTATTAATATAATAAAGTTCGAATTTTTCCGGCATAATAAAATCTAACTGGATAGTACCGCACTGCCAGCTTCTGCCTATGCAATCCTGTAAATGAAAATCTATTTTGGGACCGTAAAATGCCCCATCGCCCTCATTTACAATATAATCTATCTTTTTGTCTTTTAAGGCTTCTTCCAGACTGCTGGTAGCCTTTTCCCATATTTCATCAGAACCCATGGCATTTTCCGGTTTAGTGCTTAATTCCACACGATAGGAAAAACCAAAGGTCTTATATATTCTATCAGTTAAATCGATTACTCCTTTTATCTCATCTTTAATCTGCTCAGGAGTCATAAATATATGAGCATCATCCTGGGTAAAACACCTTACCCTGAAGAGTCCGTGAAGCACTCCAGATAATTCATGTCTGTGTACTAACCCTAATTCCCCCATTCTTAGCGGTAAATCTCTATAACTGTGAAGGGTAGTTTTGTAAATTAAAATTCCTCCGGGACAATTCATCGGTTTAATAGCATAATCTTCCTCATCTATCCTGGTAAAATACATATTTTCCTTATAATGATCCCAATGTCCGGATTTCACCCATAATGATTTATTTAAGATAATCGGGGTTTTGACTTCTGTATAACCACTCTTATAATGTTCATTTTTCCAGTAATCCTCCAGGATATTTCTTAACACCATTCCTTTGGGATGAAAGAAAGGAAAACCGACTCCCTCATCATGAAAGCTGAATAAATCTAAATCTTTTCCTAATTTCCGATGGTCTCTCCTTCTTGCTTCTTCAATTAATTTTAAATAATTATCCAGTTCGGATTTTTTATCGAACGAGGTTCCGTAAATACGCTGCAGCATCTTATTTTTTTCATTTCCCCTCCAATATGCACCGGCAATACTTAAAAGTTTAAAAGCTTTTAACTTCCCGGTAGAAGGAATATGAGGCCCTCTACACAAATCAATAAAATCGCCCTGCTGATATAAGGTAACCATATCATCTTCTATATCTTTAAGGAGTTCTACTTTGTAATCTTCTTTTTGTTCTTTAAATAATTTTTTAGCCTCTTTTTTGCTTATCTCTATCCTTTTTAGAGGGAGATTTCTATCGACTACCTCTTTCATCTTTTTCTCAATAAGTACTATATCCTCCGGAGTAAAGGAACGGTCTAAATCAAAATCATAATAAAAACCATCTTTAATGGCAGGGCCAATGGCTAATTTTGCCTGGGGAAATAATTCCTTCACCGCCTGAGCCATAACATGGGAGCTACTATGATGATAAATTTCTTTGCCTTTAGGTGAAGAAAAGGTTATAATCTCAACCCGGTCATTATCCTCAAGAACATAATTTAAATCCTTCTCCGCTCCGTTTACTATGCCGGCAATTGCCTCTTTGCCCAATTTTTGACTTATTTTTACAGCAGCATCATGTAAAGTAGCGCCTTTGTTCAATTTTACTTCCGAACCGTCTAACAAAACAATTTTAATCTCTGACATAATATTTACCTCCTTACAATTAAATAAAAAAACTTCTTGTCCTGAATCATAAAAGGACGAGAAGTTTAATTTAATAATCTCGCGGTTCCACCTTTTTTAGTTAAAGTTAATATCTAAGATTAACTTAAACCCGCTTAAAAATATTTTATCGGATATAACCCGCCTAATCCTACTCATCTTTTCAGAATTTCAAATTAGGAATTAATGTAGAAAGGGTATTCGATTAAACTTTTATGTAGATAATTACACCTTTAATAATACCTACTCTCTTTAGAAAAGGTTAGCCTACTGTTTTCTACGCAATCTTATTTCATTTTTAAATTTTAAATGGTGGGCGGTACTGGATTCGAACCAGTGACTTCTTGCGCGTCGAGCAAGCATTCTACCACTGAATTAACCGCCCATTTTCTTTAGACTTCTAATCGTCACTCAAAATTAAATGGAGGCGGCACTCGGATTCGAACCGAGGATGAAGGATTTGCAGTCCTCTGCCTTACCACTTGGCGATGCCGCCACATTTAATTTTTATAAAGATGGAGCGGAAAACGGGATTTGAACCCGCGACCCTCGCCTTGGCAAGGCGATGCTCTACCACTGAGCTATTTCCGCAAAAAACCTGGTGCCGAGACCCAGAATTGAACTGGGGACACGTGGATTTTCAGTCCACTGCTCTACCGACTGAGCTATCTCGGCATTTAAATCGCCCTACATAATTATATTATTAAGAAAATGGCGGGGTCGACGAGACTTGAACTCGCGATCTCCTGCGTGACAGGCAGGCGTGTTAAACCAACTGCACTACGACCCCTTTATATTTTTATCAAAAATTGGTAGGCGGAACAGGGCTTGAACCTGTGACCCCTGGCTTGTAAAACCAGTGCTCTCCCAACTGAGCTATCCGCCCATTTATTTCTTTTTTGATATGCAAGTGATATTATAACATCTCTCTTTTTCTTTGTCTATAATAATATTAGCATAATATTTAGAAATTTTGCAAATTTTAGTTTAATTAAAAAGTCAAAAACTTCTTTTGCATTTGTTTGGCGTAGGGGTCGGATTTATCCGATCCGAAATTTATGGGTTTAATGAATCAACCCCCTGTCATTCTTGCGAAAGCAGGAATCTATCTTTTAATAGGTGAAACGCCTGTCCTATGATTAACGGTCTCGATAAATCGACACAGTCATAATTTTATAGGAACTTTAAATTTTATATATTTTGCCTGAAGTGAGCATTTCACCTAATGTTTTTGGTGTAAAAGAAATTTAGCGGAGCCAAATTTAGACGGAGCAAAATGTAATCTTTTACACCGTGTTATATGAAGTTAGTCGCGTTTCATTAAACTAAGCCATTACAACCTAACTCATGAAAGAAATCATTTATGGTATATGAAATGTTCGGGTTCAAAACAGTATCTACCTTTTTAATCAGTTTTTCTGAAGTAATTACTCCTCCATTAATACCTGTTTGCGTTAAAATATATTGAATTTGGCTTATAAATTGGCCAATAAAGTTACCAGATACAAAGGTATACTTGATTGGACTCCGAGGATAATTTGGGACTCTAAAATTTTCCCACCATTTGTTGCTATTAAGATTAGGATTTTTTTGATTATATTCGTGTATGTATCTGGCCATTTTATCTCTCTCAGAATTTGGAATATTGAAACCGTTTCTATAACTCTTAGAGTCCATTATAACTCCGTTAATAGGGTTCACATCAGGAGAATAGGCAATAATCTCGGGTCTGTTTCCTCCAGATAGATGAAGTGCTCTAAGACTACTTATCAAATTAAGCAATTCTACAATTCTTAATTCATACAACCTATTCTGACGACCATCAAAACCAAGATCAATTAAGTCAAAATAAGAGTGGTCAATATAATTTATTAATGTAGATAATCGTAATTTAGTTTGGGTAATATACGAGGGTACTAGTTGAGGAATGGCTAAAGTCGGAATCTGAAGATTTATTATATTGTCAGAGATTCTAAATTGGTTTTGTCTATTTGACAGAACATTCAAGCCGATACGAGTAAAATTATGTATATCATATTTAATAATATTTATAGAAGTATTATTAAATCCACGATTTTCCAGATGTGTTTGAATTTGATGAGGTGTATGCCAACTCTTTAAATATTGAATTATTAAAGCACGTCTTGTCCTGAGATAACCTTTGTCTGTACCTTTTGTTGCTAACATCTCAAAGAAAACTCTTTTAGTCTTTCTTTGGTGTCGACTTCTAGCCCTTGACATTCTGAAGGCATTTATACCATCAATTGTAATTTTATATGATTGTGGAATATCAGTTGCAAAAGCTTGACCTCCGATATTTACAGATACAGTCTTTGCAGATTGTTCGACCCAGTTTATTTTTTGATGCTTTAGCCATCCACAAATCATTCGTGCATATTTATCACTTGAGCCCTCCCAATCAGTTAGGATTTGATTCTTTTGCCTGAGATTTGTAACTATCGCATCTACAACTAAATGTTGAGGATAATTTGTAAAACCATCTTCTCCTCTAAAACCTAATTCTCTTCCTAACTCAAACTTAGTTAGCAAAGGATTTTTAGGAATTTTATTATATTCAATATACAATAACTCTAAAATTCTCGTAACTGGCGGATATTGGAGCAACGCCTCTTTTAAAACGTTAAACTTTGCATTAACGTTATTGTCCTGAGTAAGCCTTAATCCAAAAGAAGTGATGGAATATGCATCGTCTACTGGATAATATTGAATAAAGCCTAAAGTTTCTGCCCATCTGATAAAATTGTTTGCAGGCCAGTCAGAAATAAAGGCTCTCCTTTGCCCCGGAATCAAAGCCTGAACGATACCATTACATCTGGCACTTGATCTAGGAGTAAATGCTGTTCCTACTAAGCTCTTGTAAGTAATTCTGGGATAATTATTATACCCATTTCTCGACCACAACTCGTTAATTAAAGTTTGCATCCCATCTTGAGGAAGGACTTTATGGAGAATCAGATTTTTTAATAAATCCTGATAAGTTTGCGAATTATGATCAAAAAGTTCAACTACTTTTATCAAATTCTCTAATCTCCCGGGGTCTTGAATCCAACCTGTAGAACGATTTGCCATTAAATCTCTCCTAATTTTCTTTTCTGAATACTAAAATGAATTGATGTAGTTGATTGCTTATATAAGCGAACGGATAGCCGTAAGGATAAAGATTAACTGTTTTATCATACCAAATTTTATATCCCTTGAATTTTAACTGATCAATTTCTATCAACTTATTTACTATATCGGAATGGAGCATACCAAAATATTTATCATTTGGTTGAAAATCTTTTGTGAAAACAAGCAAGTATCCCTTATTTCTTAAGTATTTAAAGCTTTTCCAAATAATCTCTTTCAATTCTTCGAGAAAAATAGATAAAGGTTTATTACCGATATCTTCGCTATTATTAGTAAATGGGGTAGGCGCTGTATTTTTTTTCTTTTTAACTGCTTCTCCTGTCTTTCTTTTAATCATCATGTTCCCATACGGAGGATCAGTTAATATTAAGTCAAATGTCCTTTGAGTTACTTGGGGAATATCATCAATTTTTTTAGAATTGCCCACTATAGTTATTTGTTCTCTCAAGCCTTCTTTTTGACAAACTTGTTTGTATATGTCGATGTACTCTTTAGACAGGTCAATTCCTACAGCATTTCTATTTATCAAAGATGCTCCCAATAAGGTCCCGCCTACTCCCATAAAGGGGTCTAATATCCAACCATTTTCTTTAGTAAAAAATTCAATAAGTTTTTTCATCAATTGAGGGGGCTTTGGTGAAGGATGTTTTGATCTTAGTTTGTGAGAAAATCCTTCTTTGCCCCTAGTACTATATTTAGTTTCCCATACTTCCATAATGAATTTGTAAAGTTCCATGTCTTGTTCAGTGCTTTGAACTGGTTCAATGGAATTAGTTCGATAGACCCATTCTTTACCTGTTAAATTATTCAATTTATTTCGCTTGTCATATAGTCCCCTTTCTCCACAATCAACTCCATATCTACTAAGTTTCTCGCGCTTTTTATCGATATAAAATAAGGCCATCTGTTCAGAAACTTTATAAACTTGTTCTTTAAGTTTCTCATAACTGACAGTGTAGTACCTCCGCGTAGGTATTTCTATGAAATAAATATATTCAATCACACCTCTGTTTGAAGCTATATTCGAATTGCTCTTGAACCTTCTATAATTCTCTTCAAACTTTATATAATTTCTTCCCTTCTTTCTAAAAATTTTCTCTATTTCAACCTCTGGAATAATTCCCTCTGAATTGTAGCTCATTAAAATATAATTAGCTTTAGCATTCATTATTAAATCCTCAAGAGCCTCAACACATAAGCTCTTTCGAGAAAATTCTGATTTGTATAAATAGTCGTCTTTTCTTAAACCAGTTTTCCCCTTTAATTCTATTTTATCATTCCTTGCGATTGTCTCTAAAACATGGTAATTGGAAATATATTGCCTAGTATTATAAGGTGGATCGAGATACAATATATCTGTCTCAATGTTTCTTATCAATCTATTGACGTCCTTTTGGAAACAATAATGCCTATTTGTTGATAATATAAATTGTGGGACCTTTAAAGTTAAGGGTTTAAATGCCCTTTTATCCCAAGACTTTAGATATGCTCCATAAGTTCCTGAAATATTAGAAACAAAAAGTACTGCTTCAACTAATGAAGTTTTCAATATAATTTCTTCCATTTCTGAAATAAGATCATACTCCTTCCACCAAGAAATGGTTTGCAGAACTCCATCTATTTTTTGAGCATTTTCATCAGAGAAATACATCCTTTGATACTTCCCAGATGGAGCATAATTCTCAAACACATAGTCCTTAATTCCTTTGACATTATTTAAGAAGGTGACAACATTTTCTATTTCAGTTTTGCGGTTCTCGTAAGTCTTTTTTTGTTTCAACCACTGGGTTAAATACAGAAATCTAGGAATAGTATTATTTTCTATATATGTCTTCTGCATAATATACGAAAAATAAAGATTATCATTTGAAATAATATGGTAACCTTTTTTCTTAAAATATTGAGCGACTTTAGTAGTACCAGAAAAAATATCAAAAAATATTTTTCCCTCAACTTTCGTTTCTTGAATTACACGATCAATAAAGAATATTAAATTCTCTTTGCTACCGATAAATCGCATAGTATCCTCCCATCTCTATTTTTAAAGCAAACAATTTCATATAACGACTCGCGTGTTTGCGAAGCCCCATCTTTGGCAGGATTTGGACGGAGCAAAGTGTAGTCTTTTACACTGTGTAATCTGCCGTTTATAATCATAATAATTTTACCCATTCTTTTATGTAATTAATTTCAATATGACTTAGATCAAGCTTAAGATATTTCTGAGACCAAGTTTTAAGTTTATCTAAAAAATCTGCTTGTATCTTTAAAAAGCCAGGCGGTAGACTTTTAAAATGTCTAAGATATATTAAAGTGAAGAGAGGTACTCTCATTGCCAATTCTTCAATAAGGGATTTCAAATATTGTGCGTCGAAAAAAGGACCGATGTTTGCTAACCCTTTTGGTGCTACTAACTTAATTCCTGGGTATGTAGGGTGAGCAGCGTATTCGCACATTCTCTGATATATTTGCTCACGTTTTCTTTCTTTAAACCCATCTCGATCATCTAGTGCTTTTCTGATAATTGAGGGTCTATATTTACTATATCGTTGTTTATTGTTACTTTTCTTCCAGTCTAAAATTTTAGATTGATCAATAGAGAAAAAACCCAACAAA
>Ga0315541_1002168_pt1 | contig 16834 bp, 11 predicted proteins | sample SalMarSW160190MG_FD_203095 | JGI IMG/M metagenome (GOLD analysis project Ga0315541, IMG submission 203095) | Salt marsh sediment microbial communities from the Plum Island Ecosystem LTER, Massachusetts, United States - Salt Marsh Sediment SW1601-190 ...
ACCCTCCTGTGCAGCAGGTTAAGCACCACGTCCTGGAACGAGCGCGTCTGTTCTCGTTGGAGGATAAATCTCTTCGACACACTATCAAAGTGGATCGCTGCTTCCGCCACTCTCATCAAGACTCAACCCATCAAAAACGGCAGGCGTCGTCGGCCGTCTTTTTGCCAAAGGATGCCGAGCCGGTCCTGGATCCGCACTGCGGCAATAATGCACCATTCATCAGGGCGCACTGACATATCTCGTCCATTCCCCCCCCACCACCGTCATCTTCCCCGTCTGGGGATCGAAGAGGTTGCCCGTAGGATAGTAGTCGGCGGAGGCATCCAGACTGTACCAGCACCACAACTGCACCAGCCGGTGGCCGTCCGCCGGATAGCCCAGCGCCGGGTCGGCGGCGGTCAGGAAGATATCAAACGTGCCGGTCAGAAAGGCCGCCACCCGCTCCGGTGGGAAGCCATAGTCCGCCGGCATCAAGATGCCGTACTCGGAGACGATAAGAGGGCGGTCCTGGTAGCCGTGTTGGGCCATCCACCGGCGGAAGCCTACGATCTGCTGCCGGAAGATCTCCAGGCTGCCGCCATCATCAACCTCGTAGAGTGTCCCCTGGCCGTCGGGCATCCCCGGCGGGATGTCCACGCCCCACGATCCTCGCTCTTCCCGCAGGATGAAGTTGTGCACGTTCCAGGCATCCACCGGCACCTCCGCGCCGAACTGCCCCCGGTAGGCCCCCAGCACCGCCTCCAGGTACCGCAGTCGCAGTGGCGTGGGCTGAGCGACCCCACCGATGGCTACCTGCGCCGTCGGGTCTGCGGTCTTGACAGCGGCGTAAGCATCGTGGTACAGTCGAGCGTAAGTCGTGGCGTCTACATTGTCCTGCCACTTCACGTCCGGCTCGTTGCCCACCAGCCAGAGCGAACCTGGGTTGGCCTGCGCGATGGCAGCAATACCCCCTGCATCGGGCTGCAACACTCCTCCCCTCAGCCGGATCACCTGGACGTACGCGGCGCCCCCCGGCCGTGGTGGGGCGGACTGTGCTCTCCAATCCAGGTACCACCCCAGGCGCAACGGCCCAACGTCATATCGCGAGATCGGCCCGTTCGCCACCCCAATTCCCCAGCGTGGCCGCTCCAGCCACAGTGCGCTACCACCTTCCGGCCCGCTTGGCGTGACCTGGGGGGTCTCAGTGGCAGTGGCGGTGGGAGACGCTGCCGTAACAGGCTGTGTGGGTGTCACTACAACGACGGGGGTCACCGTCGCAGTCTCAGTGGGTGTTATCACAACGACAGGGGTCGCCGTCGCGGTCTTAGTGGGCGCCGCCTCGACGACGGGAGTGGGCGTTGTCGCCCTTTTGGTCAGTGTGCGCGTCGGGATGATCGGTTCCGGGGTTGGGCTGGCAGGAGTGTTCGCAGGTTTCTCCTCCGTAGGGGATCGCTCTGCGCCGGGCCAGGCGAGCAGGATGAGCAGAGCTCCCGCGCCGACCAGGAGCAGGCCGACCCAAGGCAGCCATCCTCTCTTACGCACGACGCATCCACACTGCCAGCAAGACCAGGCCGACCATCGCCAGCCCCGCTCCCCCGCAGACGGCAGGGGGTCCCTCGCTCACACTGCCCGATGACCCAGCCCCCGCCGTAGTGGTGGGAGAGGGCGAAGGGGATGCCCCGGTCGGAACAGATGTTAGCTCAGGCTCCTCTGCGGCCGTCTCCGGGGTCTCTGTGGTGGCGGTGGTCGAGGTTGCCGTCGCCTGGATGGTGGGACTTGCTGACGGCGTCGTAGGGGCCCCTGTAGCAGCGGTGGTTGGGGACACTGTCGCCTGGACGGTAGGACTCGCCGACGGTGGTTGCGTCGGTGGCGGGCTGGTTGGCGGTGGTTGCGTCGGCGGTGGGCTGGTTGGTGGTGGTTGTATCGGTGGTAGGTCCGTCGGCGGCGGGTTCGTCGGCGGCACCGGCGTCCGCGTCGGCACCGTCTGCCGCTCTGGACTCTGCCCCGGCGCGGCCCACAGGTTGGGACTGGTGGCCATAGCCGCGATCAACATCCCCACGAGAATGATCCAGAGTCCGTACCCCCTTCTGCCCATTTTGCTCATCTTACTCAAGGTCGCCTCCTGAAATGAAGTCTGAACTTCCGATCTCGATCCAACACCGCCCGATAAATCACCCATCCTTCCTTCACTGCTGCTGGCTTCGGCGTTGCGTCCAGCAGCACGCTCTCCCCCGGCAGCCGGACCCGCACGGTCAGCGGGTGACCGGCAGTGCCTGGCTGTTTTTGCACTCGCAGGGAGTACCACCCCTCATCTCCCTGCCATTGTACCACATCTGCCGGAAGAGTCCAGGTAAAGAGGCGCGTCTGGGTCGCCGAGGTTGGGAGCAGCCCCAGCACCGCAAGCGTTAGCCATGGCCCTTCATCGGCCGCACGGACGGTGACTTCGCCCGCTTCCTCCTCCCCGGATAAAAGCGCCTCGCCAGGCACGGGGATACGGGTGGCGTCCAGCAAATGGCTTCCCTGCGGGACGTAGATCTGCAGGTAGTACCAGTAGCAGCGATCCATCATCTGCTCGTAGGTCGATCCGTACCGGGCTTCCGGATGGCAAGGACAGTCCACGGTGCTGGTGTGGGTATAGACCAGCGTGAGTACCGCTTGAGGGGGTGATTGCCGCGGGTCCACCTGGTAGGTGATTGCCTCCTGCATCCGCGCGTTGACTTTGTTATACCCCATGTTGGCGTCCAATACCATCAGGAAGTCCCCTGGCCCTTCGGCAAGCTCAGGGCAGGCTCCTTCGGCTTCGCTCAGGACAGGCCTGGGCTGCAGTGCCCCATCCCAGCCCTGCTCGGCCAACAGTGCCGCTGCGCCTGGGTGCTCCAGGTAGATGAGCAAGTGCTTTTCCTCCAGGAGGCGCAGAAGCGTCCGGGCGAGAGTGACCCAATCCACCTGCCCACTTTGCACCTGTGCCCAGGCCGCCTCCGCTATCAGGCCCATAAATGACTTGCGCTGCCCCCACCATCCACCGGTTGTATCCCCATCCTCCGGGGCCCAGGCGTGGCGGATGTAGGCGATGATCGTGTCGCCGGTCACCGGCTCATCTGCCCCTTCCACGGCCAGTGGCCCGAGGGCACCCACCACCTCCTGCGCGGCCCGCTGATCCAGCGCGATCACGCCGTCCACCGAGACGGGATAACCAGGACGGTAGAGAGAGATGGCCTGCCGGGCCGCTGTGGGAAAGTCGGGTGACCAGTTGCTATCGCGGAAGACCCACAGGTCAATCCCCATGTAGTGTTGCAGCGGCTCAGGAGGATCGGGATAAGGCCGGGTGAAGTCATCCACGGCGTAACTGTCGCGGAAGGTCATGGTGACCAACTGCCCCGCCTCCAGCCGCACCTCGCCGACGCCGCTGATGAACCCACCGCCAGGGCGCAGCTCGTCCTCGTTCAGTACCAGGGCCAGATAGGTACGTGGCTCGTCCACACCCAGAAGGTCCGGGGCGATTGTTGCCGCCGCCAGGCCGGCCCGCAACAGTGGCAATCCTTGCTCCAACAACGCTGTTTGCCCCGCCAGCCAGGGGGAAAGTCGTTCCGTGTCCACCTGTGCCCAGGCCTCCTGGGCCTGCTCCACCGCCGCCAGCGCCCGTTCCAGGTTGGGTTTCTCCTCGGCCAGGAGACGGGCCACACGCTCCAGCGAGAGGTCATCGGATGCCTCGCCCGTTCCCCCGAAAGCAGCCAGCGCCGGCTCCAGCGCGCCACACGCCAATGCCCCCGCCTCGGTCAGGCCGTCGGCCACGGTCAGCAGGTGCGGAGCAGCCCGCAGATCCCCACCGACCTTTGGCAGCCACCCCAGGACCGGGGCCAACTGGGCCATGAATCCCGCCTCCCGGCGCAACGTTACTACGTCACCCTGCAACTCCCGCACCAGGTCGCACGCCGCCGCTGGGTTGACAGACTGCGGTGCATCCGCCAGGGCCTGTGCCTGGGCCAGGTGCTCCCGGAGCGCCAGCCCCGTCCGGGCCAGGCGGATGCCCCATATGGCGAACAGCGCCACCCCCAGAAGGACCAGCACCCGGCCCACCCACTTCATCCTGGCGCGCCTGTTTTCCTCATCCTTCATTGGTCTTTGTTCATTGTTCATTGGTCATTCTTCACTGGTCATTGTTCATTCTTCACTGCTTATTCTTATGATGGGACGTCCCGCCCGGTAGGCCGCCTCCTCCGGCGAAAGGCCACTCTCGATGGCCTCAAGCCCCAGCGTTCCAGCCACCATCTTGCGGTACGGGCTCTGTGCCCACAAGTCCTGATCCATTACCACCACATCCGGTCGCTCGCCCAGCACACCGTGAACGTACCAAAGCGTGAAGGTGTGCCCGTCCTGGGCAGTGAGTATGACCGCCTGGGACGGTGCCCGCTGCAGCACCCGCTCCGCCCACTCCATCGCCGCCTGGTCCCCACTCAGGTCCGTCTGCCCCCAGAAAAGCAACGCCTGGAGCAGGGGCAAAAGCAGGACCGCCCACGCTCCCCACCGCAACTGGCGGCCCAACCAATTGGTCGCCTGCACCAGCCCTGCCCCCAGCCAGAGGGCTGCCAGCGGCAGCGCCGGGACCAGGTAGACCAGCGAGTCGGCGGTATTGTAGCCGATGGCGTAGAGGTTGAAGGCCCCGAAGGCAAGGGCAGAGACCACGGCAAACGCTCGCTGCTCTCGCCACAGGTGCACCCAGCCCAGCCCAGCCAGTGCCGCTCCGAAGGGAGTGAACTGGCGGGCCAGCAGCCCCGCCCAGGCCAGGAGACGCTGCGGCCAGGAGGCCAGTGGCAGTCCGAAAAGATACCCGTGGTACAGCCGCCCGCTGACCAGCGCCCACCACCCGGCAAGCGTGCTCACGTCTCCCCACGGAGAGGGCGCACAGCTCCGCGCCAGGAGTGCCGGCCCATACATCGCCCCCCAGCCCAGGAGTGCCAGGAGGCCAGCCTGAACCAGAAACCGGGTTTTTTCCGAAAAACCTGGTTTCTTCCAGACTCCCCAGGCCACCAGGGGAGCCAGGAACAGGAGGGTTGGGTGGGCTCCCATCCCTACACCCCATGTCAACCCCAGCGCCCAGGCTGGCCCTCCCCGAAGCGCAAAATACGCTACCAGCGCGGTGAAGAGAGCTGCCGGTGCGTACACCTCGGTGATGAGGGCCTGTGACCAGAAGAGTGGAGCCAGGCCGAGGCTGAGGCCCGCGCAGATTGCAGATTGCGGATTGCAGATTACAGATTCGGCTGTAGCCTGCCTCCTGTTTCCTGCTTCCTGCTTCTTGCCCCCTGTCTCCCGACTGATCCCGGAACAGGGAAGGAGACTCATCGCCGCTGCAGTCAGCCCCGCCGCCCCGGCCGCCAGCACCGCCGACATCAGGTTCAGCCGCCAGGCTGGGTCTCCCCACGGCAGACGGATGAACAACCCTCCCAGCAGCAGGTAGGCGGGGAACCCTGGAGGGTGCGGTATGCTGCCCCGCGCCACGGCCGTCACCAGGTCGCCGCCATCGTCCCCGTGATGCGCCCAGGTAATCGTAGGAGCCAGTGTCAACAGATAGATAGCCAGCAGGGGAATAAATGATAAAATGACAAATGACAAATGAGATTTGAGATTTGGGGTTTGGGATTTGTGGCCTGTCATTGGTTCATTGTTCATTGTTCATCGGTTCATTGTTCCATTGTTCATTGTTAGCAGCCCGACCAGGAACCCCAGCCCTAACGCCCAGGCGCGCACGAAGAGCAATAGCGGCGCTACCAGCATCACGGCCGGGTCGCGTCGCAGGAGCTTGATCAGAAAGGGCAACCCACTGAGAAGAAGCGCAGCCCAGGCCACCAGTCCTGCCAACTGTAGCCACCAACTCAGGATACCGCCCACGGCCAGCAGCGCCCCCAGCGCCGCCAGCCCCATCTGTAGCTTGAGCACCTGCGGTGTATGAGAGTCGCGCACTAGCTTGTCCGGGTGCTCGCGCATCACCCGCACCTTCCAGTAGCCAATCCAGAACTTGCGACGGGCGTACTCCCCCAGCGTATGGTCATGAATGTGGAATACCTGTGCATCTGGCACAAAGACCAACCGGTGACCAGTCTCCGTCAGACGGAATGAAAACTCCTGATCCTCCACCGACGCGGTAGGGAAGGAGGTGTCAAAGCCGCCGGACGCCAGGAAGACGTCGCGCCGGTAGCCGGCCGAGTACGTGTCCACAAAGTCAATCGCCTCCAGAACCCGCATACGGTCGTACCTGTCCTCGTACTCGGCTTGCACAAAGCGCGCCACCAGCTCTTGTTGCCGTGTGCGGTAGACACCCTTGGCACCGACGACGACTTCGGCGAGCTCAGCCGAGCCACCCGGCCCGGTGAAGGCTGCGGCCATACGCGAGGCCCAATCGGGGGCCGGGATGCAGTCGGCGTCAGTGAAGAGCAGGATGTCGCCCTGTGCCGCTTCCGCGCCCCGATTCCGCGCTGCTGCCGGGCCAGCGTTGGGCTGCGAAATGACCCGCACGCCAAAACCGCGTGCCACCTCAGCCGTGTTGTCAGTGGAACCATCGTCCACCACGATAACCTCGCATTGGTCGGCGGGGAGTGTCTGGGCCAACAGCGCCTGTAGGCACCCCGGCAATGTCTCAGCGCCATTGTAGACGGGGATCACGATGGAGAGAGAGGTTGGAGATTGGAGGTTGGAAGTTGGAGGTTGGAGGTTGGAAGTTGGAGGCTGGAGGTTGGAAGTTGGAAGTTGGAAGTTGGAGGTTGGAGGTTGTGTGTTGCGTGTTGCGTGTTGCGCGTTGCGTAGCCCTCCCCCAGAGGTCTCAGAATCTCGAAAGTCCGACTGTTTACCCTGGCCGTAGCCAGCGCGCCACATCAGCGCACCGCCCAGCACCAACGGCGGTGCAAAGACCACCGCGTGGAGCACCAGCCCGGCTGCCAACGCCTCCTCCTGCCCGACCCCGAACAGCGCCAGCACAGCGATACAGATACCTTCGAATATCCCCAGGCTGCCCGGCAGTGACGGAACGGCCACGCCGGCCTGCAATGCTGCCAGCAACAGCAGCACCGGAGCGGCGCTCGAGGGCAGGTCGAAAGCATACAGTACGCAGTAGTTCGTCGCCGCACCTATGCCCCAGACCACCATCGAACCCAACAGACCCCAAAACAGCGCCTGAGGACGGATGATACCCTCCAACCCATCGAGGAGCGCAGATAGCCAATGACCAATGGACAATGGACAATGACCAATGGACAATGACCAATGGCCAACGGACAATGACCAGTGACCAGTGACAAATGACAAATGGCTTCGAAACAGCAGTGCGCTCAGGAGCAGCGCTAGCCCTATCACGGAACCGGCGGCCAGCAGGCGTGCGGGGAGTACTAGCCAACCGGGCAGCACCAGCCCAACTGAAAGTCCCGCCGCCAACATCAACAGCATAGCCACGTCCCACAGCTTTTCCAGCGCAACGGTGCCCAACACGCGCGCCTTGCTCGTCCCACTCTCCTGCCCCAGCGCCACAGCGCGGACCACGTCGCCCAGCCGGGCTGGGACTACGTAATTGACCACTTGCCCTGCTAGCAACGTGGTCAACAGCGCACCTGCGCCGAAGCGTTGGGGTGATAGCAGCCCTCGCCAGCGCAACACACGCGCTGCACTCACTATAGCCAGGGCAACCCAGCCGGGACGGGCATCCCCCAGCGCTCGCCAGACCTGCTGCCAGTCCAACGACCAGACAGCCCAGACTACGAGGGCCAGGCTCACCGCCCCACCCAGCCAGAACCGCCAGCTATTGTACCAGCGTGTGTTCGGTGGGCGAACAGTGTTGACCGAGGCCATCTGAACAATGAACCAATGAACAATGAACCAAGTCAGTACGCCCCCTCACCGCGCAGCACTGCGCCCACGGTCATCCACAGGATGCGCAGGTCGAGCCAGACAGACCAGTTACGGATGTAGTATAGGTCGTCCTCCATGCGCAGCGCATAGTCGGCGCGGTCGCTGCGGCCGTTTACTTGCCACCAGCCTGTCATACCCTGGGGAACAGCGAAGCGCTTGCGGTGCTGTGGCTTGTACCTTTCGACCATCCAGGGAAGCTCGGGCCGTGGCCCTACCAGGCTCATATCACCCTGGAGCACGTTGAAAAGCTGCGGCAACTCGTCAATGCTGAAACGACGCAGCACACGGCCTGCATGGGTGATGCGAGGGTCATCGGGCCGCTTGAGGAAGGTGGGGGGGCCCTCACCCGTCTCTTGCGCCAACTGTTGTTCTTCAGTCTCGGCCCCCACGTGCATGGTACGGAATTTGAGCATCTGGAAGGGCCGGCCCCCTTCGCCGATGCGCTGCTGGCGTAGGAGGACCCGGCCGGGCGAATCAATCCGCACTGCCAGTGCGGCCACCAGCATCAGCGGCGAGAGCAATATCAGCGCCAGGCTACCCATGATCAGGTCGAATAGACGCTTCACAACGCGGTCGGGGCCTTCGATGGCCGGCTCGCGCAGGCCGATGAGCGGGATGCCAGCAAATTCCTCCACAGAGGCCCGGATGAAGACCAGGTCGAACACGTCGGGCACGATGCGCACACTGACCGGCAGCTCTTGCAAGGCCAACACGAGTTGCCTGGCTCGCTCTTGTGCGCGCGGCGGCAAGGTCAGGAGAACCTCGTCAATAGCGTATTGGGGGACGATGGCCCTGATATTCTCCAGAGTCCCCAACACTGGGCAGCCAGCGTAGGTTTTCCCTTGCTTGGCTTCGTCGTCATCCACGTAGCCCACCAACTCCAGACCTGCCCAGCGATAGGCGCGTGTGGCCTGGCCGAGTTCTTGACCTACCGCACCGACGCCGACGATGAGCACCCGGCGAGGCTCGCCCAGACTGTGCCCCAGTCCCAGTCGGAGCAGCCATTGCAGGATCGCGCGCCAGCTTAACAAGAAGAGCAGGTCAAGCAGGTAAAAGTAGATGAACAGAAGTCGGGAGAACTCACGGAAGAAGAGGTAGGCGACTCCAGCGAAGACGAGGGTTGCCCATGTGACGGCGCTCCACACGGCCTGCGCATCGCCCAGGTAACGCAGGGCACGGGCTGGATCGTAGACGCGCAGGGCGAGAAAAGCCAGGGCCCAGATGACAGGCACCAGCAAATAGAACCAGGGGCCGAAGGCCAATGGTTCATCCAGGTAGACGCCAAAGGGCAGCGTCAGCCGCAACACTTTGGCCAGGCGCAGCGCCAGCGCAGTGAGTCCCAGGTCGGCTACCAGCAGGATCAGGCCCAGGCGGGTGCCTACACGTTTGAGCATCGGTCAATTGTCCCTCGCTCTCCACTCGTGCCAGGCGGCCCAGAGTTGCCAGGCGCTCAGGGCACACAACAGGCCCCACAGCACGCGCTCCCACCGACGCGGCCCAATCAGCGCCATACCTGAGCTGATGAGACCCAGGCCAATTGAGAGCCACGCCTGAAAGCCAGGGGCAGCCAACCGCGCCCGCAACCGCTCACCTCGACGCTGGGCCTCGTAGTGGGAAAAGCTGAGGGCAGCCAGGATCACCGCTGCACCCAGCACCCACAGCCCGCTGAAGGCCAGACTAACCCAATCAATCATACCTGCCTCGGTGCTTAATCCTTTCGTCTTCGCTCAGGGCAAGCCCTTACAGCCCCAGTTCGTCCGCCACCCAGCCGAGGGCCAGTTCCTCCAGTTTGGCCTGCGTCGGGCAACCGTTCTCATCCCAGCCAGCCATGCGGTAGTAGAGCGCCTTCGCCGTCTCTACTTCCTCAGCAGCGACAGCCGCCCCGTCGCTCGCCCCACCTTGCAGTGGGATCAGCAACTTGAGCGGCACCGTGTCTGCCTCCGCCCCGATCCCCTCACGGGCGTTGAAGGCCCGCAACAGGTTCAACTGCCGCTCGCCCACCTTCATCAATTCCCACAGGCTCACATTCCAGCCGGTGACCGCACGCACTGCCTCCACGGCCTGGCTGGGCCCGTACAGTTGCCAGGCAGGGCCGAAGACGAACCAACACAGACAGACGCTATCAATACAACTGTTGAGACGCTGGGCGTAGAGGACATAGCGTACTTTCTCGGCGTTCAGCACATCCACCGACTGCGGGTCCAGAAGATCCAGTTCCGCCATCCGGTCAGGGAAACCGCCGTAGGAAGGGTCGTGCTCATAGGCCGTGTGGTCGGCGCCACAAGGGTGGACGGCATAGATGAGTGCCAGGCCCTGCTTGACCTGGGGCATATGGGCAGGAAGTTCCCGACCCTTTACCGCTACCACCAGGTCCTTGCCCACACCCAGTTCCTCGGCTGCGCGGACTGAGCCCTCTCCCAGCACACGCCCGAAGCCCTCCCGCTCCCCGATGTCCTCCACTACCCGCACCAATGCCTCGGCGTTGCCGAAGCGCAAGTCAATCCCGCCGGTGTCCCCCAACGTGAGCAGGCCCTGCTCAAAGCAGTCCATCGCCCAGGCGATAGTCGCGCCACAGGAGATGGTGTCCATCCCATACATGTTGCATAGTTGGTTGGCGCGGGCGATCGCCACCAGGTCGGAGACGCCGCAGTAAGAGCCCATCGTGGCGAGGGTCTCGTACTCCGGGCCGCCGTAGCGAGGATCCACCGGGAATGGTCCCTCGGTCACCTCCACTATGCTCTTGCAGCGCACCGCGCAGCCGAAGCAGGTGTCCCGCCCCTTCCGAATGGTCTCGGCCATCCGTCGCCCGTCTATAGCTTCGGCGTCCTCAAAGGTGCCGCTGGCCCAGTTACGGGTGGGCAAGCCTCCCTCCCTGGACTGGGGGATGACAGATGAGGCGGTTCCCAGGGCAAACCCCTCACCCACATGGTCGGCGCCCCACTTCACCAACGCCTTCAACGCCTCAGAGTCGGCCAGTTCGGGACGATTGTGCCCCCGCACGGCGACCGCTTTGAGGTTCCTGGAGGCCATCACCGTGCCCATTCCGCTGCGCCCGTTGGCCCGGTTGGCGTTGCTGATCAACGCACCGAAGCGAACTCCCTTCTCAGCCGCCGGGCCGCACTGGAGAACCTGGATGCGCCTATCGCTCAATTCTTCCCGGATAGCATCCTCCACATCGGCGGTGAGGCGACCCCAGAGGTGAGCGGCGTCCCGCAGTTCAGCCTCCCCGTCGTGCACCCACAGGTAGACCGGCTGCTCGGCCTTGCCGTGGATCACGATGCCATCGAAGCCGGCGAACTTTAGCTCGGCAGGCCAGAAGCCCCCGCTTGTAGATTCGCCGGCGAGGCCGCTGAGGGGAGATTTAGCCGTGGCGGCCACGCGGGATTGCCCGGAGAGCGGCGCGCCGGTAACGACACCGACTATCAGGCTGAGGGTGTTCTCCAACCCCAGCGGGTCGGCCCCGGGCGGGGTGTGCTTCAGGAGGTAGTAGGCCCCCATCGCGCTCCCGCCCATATACTTGCGGTAGAAGGTCTCGTCGGGCTCCTCGACCTCCAGTTTCTCCGTCGTCAGGTCCACGTGCAGGATTTTGCCGTTGTATCCGTACGACATTTCATCTCCTCGATTGTAACTACTCGGGCTGATGGGCGAAGGTCTCCCGACCGAGCCCTTTACGCCTCGGTCAGAGACCTTCGGCGAAGATGTTCAACGGCCAGAATCCTCCAGCAATAGTGACAATTGCTTTTCCTCTTCCATCTCACTCTCGATGAGTTGGCGATGGGTCTGGTAGTAGACCATGGCTTCCAGCACCTGCTCTAGTGGCAGGTCCATATCCCTGGCTGCCTGTTCAGCGGTCATCTGGTTGGCGCGCATCTTGTACGCCAACTGGCCTACCGTTATGTTGCGCCCCTTCAGATAGAGCTGTTTGCGCCCTTTCTCCGGCCGGGAGATCAAGTACTGATAGTGCTCAAAGCGGAGTGGCTCCACCGCCGGCACGCTCAGTTCTTTGAATCTCTCCATCCGCTCCAGTGCTTCGGTTTCGACGCTGACAATGCGCCGGCCAGCGAGCATCTCATCTACGATCCAAAGGAATGTACCATAAGCCTGCTGAAGCAGGTCCGCCCGCGATCGGACTGACAGACGCCTTTCCAGAAGGCGCAGCAACGTTGCTTCCGCCGGGGTCAAGTCTACTTGCACGCGCACCTTGTCTCGCCGTCTCATGCCTGATACTATTGGCCACCTCCTTGTGCTCCAATTATACAGCAATTTGGAGTATAGTCAACCTTCTGCTGTCGCCTCAAACTCGCCATCGGCGACGCGGATGGCAAGCGCGTCCCCCGACGCGACCTGGGCCACCGAGCGCACGACAGCTCCCATCCCATCCGCCCCCGTGTGGCGCACGATGGCGTACCCACGTTCCAGCGTCCCCAGCGGACTGACCCCTGCCAGCCGCCCGATCAGCCCCCCTAGCCTTTCATAGCGCAGGGTCAGGTCATGGCGCACCGCCGCCTCAGTGCGGCCCAGCAGGTCGTCCACGCGCTGGCGGGCCTGGGCTAGTTGGGCGGCGGGGGAGAGGTGCTTCAGCGCCTGCGTCTGCTCGGCCAGCTTCCAACGTTGCTCCTCGATGGCCCCCTGCAACGCCGCCGTCAGTGCCGCCGACAACATAACCACCTGTGCGTGCAGTTCCCTGCGGTCAGGGGCGACCAGTTCAGCAGCGGCGGAGGGGGTGGGCGCACGCACGTCGGCGGCGAAGTCGGCCAGGCTGAAGTCGGTCTCGTGCCCAACGCCACAGATGACCGGGACGCGGGAAGCGGTGACGGCGCGGGCCACCCGCTCGTCGTTGAAGGCCCACAGATCCTCCAGGCTGCCGCCGCCACGGGCGACGATGATTACGTCCACATCGTCGCGATTGTTGAGGGCTTCGAGCGCAGCGACAATCTGCTGAGGGGCTGCGTCACCTTGCACCTGCGTAGGCGCGAGGAGCACCTCTGCCAACGGGTAGCGGCGGCCCAGCACGTTGAGGATGTCGCGCAGCGCGGCAGCGGCCGGGGAGGTGACGATGCCAATGCAGCGCGGGAAGCCGGGCAGCGGCCGCTTCCGCTCTGGCGCGAACAGTCCCTCGGCCTCCAACCGCGCTTTGAGCCGCTCGAACCGCTGGTAGAGATTGCCCACGCCAGCGGGTTGGAGTTGATCCACGTAGAGCTGGTAGCGACCACTGGCCTCGTAGACGCCCACATGTCCGTGGGCCAGCACCAGGTCACCGCTCGTGGGCAGGTAGTCCTGCAATCTGGCAACGCTGCGCCACATCACACAACTGATCTGGGAGCCAGCGTCCTTGAGCGTAAAGTAATAGTGGCCCGAGACAGCGCGCTTAGAGTTGGAGACCTCCCCTTCGACCCACACGTCGCTCAGTTCGGGCTCACCCTCGATGAGGCGGCGTATGGTGCCGGTGAGTTGGCTGACGGTGTAAGGCTCGGAGAGGGCCGAGCGACCGAAGAGGCTGAGTTGTTCGAACATAGTGAGGGTATGATAACGCAGCGGGGGGAAGGTGTCAAGTGAGGAGTTCTATAGAATTACCCACCAACATTTGCGTTGTCCGCGAGAATTGTGTCGTTTGTGCAAGAAGCCGTTGTTGGGTATAATCACTAATTGAGCCAACGGCTCTTAAGTAGCGAAAACGGCTACCCGGACACGTTCGGCAACGGATTAAGCGTGTCATTGATGATTTAGCTCAACACCCGCGTCCTCATCACAGTCAAGCCCTTGATACAACTGACCTGGGTGTGCCTGAGGATGTGGAATACGCCGGATTCGGATAGACAAGTGGCGGTTGATTTACGCCGTCAATGACGTGGGAAAGTGGGTTTGGGTCTGGGGTTTTAACACGTCGCAGGGGATCATATTCTGCTACCGCGCAGGCAAGGAGTACGACCCGAACGACGAACCTGTCGGGGGGAGTAAGGAAGCAGCGGCATAGAGACGCCGTGGAATGCAAGACAAGGGACGCTCTCCTGCCGCCGAACTGGAAAGCAACGTCGCCAACCCGGGCGCAGGCGGTAGTGCTGCCCACCGTGGGCGTAACGAGTGCCGCTCGCTGGAAGACAAGCCCGTGGTCCCGCGTTTTTCGCTTACCAAGACCAGTCATGGTGGGGGAAGCGGGGCGGCGGGCGTTGTGTATTTGTGCAAGCGCCGCCGTTGGGCCACAATGACCCACGACCACCACCGGTGCCGACCGGATGACGTTGGATGGCATCAACGAGGAAATCCGCAAGGCACGGCAGGAACGGTCGAGATGCGGGCGATCTGATGCCTGCTTTCGACGACCGTATTCTGGCCGAGTACCGACAGGTGCTTGCCCGGGAACGCTTCGGTTTCGATCCTGGCGACGTGGCTGGCCTGCTACGTTACCTGGAAGCCGAGGAAGAGCACGTTACCGCTCGCCCTGCCACCGTCACACTGCCCGACCCCGATGATCTACCCTTTCTGGAGTGACGCTCACCACGCGGGCGGTTCATCTTTAAAACCGGGCTTTGCCGCTTCGCTTACGGGAAAAACCTGGTTTCGAAAGGGATGCTGTGTTCACTATCCACGTCGTTTCACACACTCACTGGGACCGCGAGTGGTATCTGACCTTCCAGCAGTTCCGTTTTCGCCTGGTCGAACTGATAGATCAACTCCTGGCGCTGCTGGACGCCGATCCCAGCCATCGCCACTTTATGCTCGACGGGCAGGCGATTGTGCTGGAGGACTACCTGGAGATCAGGCCCGAACGGGAGGAGGAAATCCGCCGCTATGTCCAGGAGGGGCGGCTGCTCATTGGCCCCTGGTATATCCTGCCCGACGAATTCCTGGTCAGCCCAGAGGCAACGGTGCGCAACCTGCTGATAGGCGAACGGGTATGCCGTCGCTTTGGCCCCAGGATGAGGATCGGGTACCTTCCGGATCCATTCGGCCACATTGGGCAGATGCCCCAGGTCCTGCGCGGCTTTGGCATTGACGTGGCCTGCCTGTGGCGCGGGGTCGGCGACCAGCCCACCGAACTGCGCTGGCGCGCCCCTGACGGCAGCGAGGTGCTCCTGCTCCATCTGCGCGATTCCTACTCCAACGCTGCCTGGCTGCCTGACGACGATGATAGCTTTGTCCAGGGGCTGGCGGAGTTGCGCGACAGCCTGGCTCCCCATAATACCACCTCCCACATCCTGGCTATGCAGGGCACCGACCACATGCGGCCTCGTGCCGCCCTCCCCCGGCTGCTCGCGGCGGCCGATGCCCGGCTGGAGGATGCTCACGTCGTCCATTCCACCCTGCCTCGCTACCTGGCTTCCGTGCGCGATGAACTGGGCGAGCGCGAATCCCGGTTACCCGTCGTCGTTGGCGAACTTCGCTCCCCACAGCGTGCCCATCTGCTGCCCGGTGTCCTCTCCACCCGCATGTGGATCAAACAGCGCAACCACGCCTGCGAGACGCTGTTGGAAAAGTGGGCAGAACCGTTTGGTGCGATCAGCACACTGGTAACTGGTAACACGAGCGACCCCAGCTCACCAATCTACCAATCTACCAGGAACCTGATCAACCGTGCCTGGCGCTACCTCCTCGAAAACCACCCCCACGACTCTATCTGTGGCTGCTCGGTGGATCAGGTGCACCGTGAGATGGTCACCCGCTTCGACTGGTGCCAGCAGATCGGCGAAGAGGTGACGCAGCGGGCCCTTCAAGCGATTGTGCAGCGGATCAATGCCTCCACTCCCGCCGTCATCGTCTTCAATCCGGCGAGCAGTTCCCGCACTGACCTGGTTTCCGTCAAGGTCAAACCTCCTCCTGAGCCAGACCAACTGCTGCTGGACGACGCCGGGCGGCCGGTGCCCTATCGCACCATGGAGCGCCGCCGCCGGGAGCTCTCTGGCATGGAGGTAGACCGGGACGGCTTCGCCCTTCTCGTGGCTCAGTTCAGGTCCACCGGTGGTCAGATTTCGGACCAGTTCACCTTCCGCCGGGCCGAGCTCGCCGTCGAGGGGGACACCGCCTATGTTCATCTCATCGCTTCCCAATCAGGGGGGGGCGAGCATAGCTCCTTGGGTGACATGCTGGGGCGAGCCCAGGTATTACTGACCGACGAGTCCATACAGCACTACAACGTCCGCGTTCTGGAGGAGGAGGGAAGCAATATCCAGTTTGTCGCCCGAGACGTGCCCCCGATGGGCTATGTCACTTACAACCTGGCAGCAGGGTGCAGGGTGCAGGAAGCAGGAAGCGAGAGGCAGGAAGCAGGGAGCCAACAACGGCCAGTATCCCGTGTCCAGCATCCAGTACCTGGCATCGAGAACGAGTTCTGCCGCGTCGAGGTCAACACCGATGACGGTACCATCACTATCACCGACAAGACCACCGGCCAGATCTTCCGGGGCTGCAATCGCTTCGTGGACGGCGGCGACCGGGGGGATGAGTACAACTACTGCCAGCTCGAGCACGACCGCCTGGTAGATCACCCTGCCACGCCGCCCACCATCCGGCTGCTGTCGGCCGACGAGGTGGGTGCGACGCTGGAGGTTGCGCTGGACTATCGGGTGCCGGTCTCTCTAGCCTTGAGGGATCGCTCCCGCCGCGACGATGAGACGGCGCTGTTGCCCATCGTCACCTGCGTCACCCTCACCCCCGGCGTGTCTCGTGTGGATTTCGAAACGACGGTCGAAACCCGCGCCCGCGACCATCGCCTCCGCGTCCACTTTCCCACTGGCCTGACGGTGGACACTGCCTGCGCCGACGGCCACTTCAACGTTGTCGAGCGACCGCTGGACCTGCCGGCTGAGACCGAGGGCTGGGCTGAGCAGCCAGTACCCACCCATCCGCAGCGGGCCTTCGTGGACGTGAGTGATGGGGAGCAGGGGATCATGCTGGCGAACCGGGGCTTGCCGGAGTACGAGGTATTGCGGGGCGAGAATGGGGCCGAGATTGCACTGACCCTCCT
>Ga0315541_1002169_pt1 | contig 16829 bp, 16 predicted proteins | sample SalMarSW160190MG_FD_203095 | JGI IMG/M metagenome (GOLD analysis project Ga0315541, IMG submission 203095) | Salt marsh sediment microbial communities from the Plum Island Ecosystem LTER, Massachusetts, United States - Salt Marsh Sediment SW1601-190 ...
AGGAGAGCCCGTAATAGAGCCAGAGAAGCATTGCCCTGTCTTGCGTCCCTATAGTTCCATCTGTATTGGGTAAGACCATAGGAACAGGGGACGCAAGAGTTATCATTGACATCCGCCTATCTCTTGTGTCTACTGCCATATTGCTTGACTCCACATAGTTCGCTGTGTTATAATAGTAATATGGCTGGAGTTGCAATTGACATGATAGGGAAACGGTATGGTCGCCTTGTCGTTCTTGGCTATACTGGAACTGTAAATAATCATCGTCTATACACCTGCCAATGTGATTGCGGTAATATTGTCGAGCGGGATGGTGCTCGCCTTAGATACGGACAGACAAAAAGCTGTGGTTGTGCAATTAAAAACAATGGTGGCAAGCCCAAACACGGTTATTACGGCACCATAACTTACTGGACATGGTCTAATATGACTCAGCGTTGCACAAATCCCAAGAACCCACGTTACAAAATCTATGGTGGTCGTGGCATCCAAATATGCGATAGGTGGAGAGAATTCGCTAACTTTCTTGAGGATATGGGGGAGAGGCCATCTTCTAATTATTCCATTGATAGGATAGATGTAAATGGGGATTACAAACCGTCTAACTGCCGTTGGGCTACATCCACCGAGCAGGCTATGAATCGTCGCCCTCGCAAAGAAGATAGATTATGTCAATATTGCGGAAAACCCTTTCGCCAAAGAGGAACTAAGCCAAAATATTGTTCTGCTAATTGCTATCATCTTTCTCGCCTAAGACCACTTGTCTCTAGTGGCGGTGGTTGAATCGTCACTGACAGAACTTGCTGCAATTGAACCGTCATCGGCGTTATTTCTTAAGGTCTGCGTGGTAGCGGTCTGGGTGATTTTGTTTCTGGCTAAAGCAAACAGCCAGTTGATTTTGTCCTTCAGAGAAGAAGTTGCCGCTGGTACGGCAGCGAGTTCGGCATGAGTATCTGTCACAAGGCAATCCAAGACCTCGGCATTTACCTCTGCCGCAGACACATTATTCAGAGCGGCTATTTGAGCAGGTAAGGTTGTTCCTGTATCAACTAAGATGGAATCCACAACCGTATCTATAGCGTCTATCAGAGATTTAATGTTTGCCAATCCGTTTGTAGCGTGGTCAAGAATATCGGTATACCCTGCTATGGTAGTGATGTCACCTTGAGCGGCATCTATCAATGCCTTCAATGCAGTGAGTCCATCTGTCCCGTTGGCTAACTCGTCTCTTATGGTATCAAGCAAGCTAGCTCCGTTTTCTTCCATCTCTGTTTGTATCTCTGAGGCAGTAGGCACAGCTTCAATCAGAGTTTTAAGTGCCCCAAGCCCATCCGTAGCATTGGACAAATCGGTTTGGATACCGTCAACTACTGTATCTATAATGTCCTGCTTGGCTTCAGTCGCTAATAGGGCGTGAGCCGTGTCCATCTCCGCTTTTGTGGGAGCGTCATAGTTAGTTAAAGCGGTGGCTACTTGAGCAGGAGTTGCTAACAGAGCGTGTGCTGTATCCATTTCGGCCTTTGTGGGGCCAGCGGCGGTAATCGCATCTATTAGAGCTTTCAGTGCCCCAAGGCCATCAGTGCCATTACTGAGGTCGGTTTGGATGCCGTCAACAACTGTGTCAACGGTGCTTATTGGGGCATCAAGATGACCCGTGTTGAGCCAGGCATTATCAGTCAGATAAACATAAAAGGTACTATCATTGGCGGGAGCTGTCCAGTTCGGGGAAACCAGAGCAACCTTTGATGCACCAGTGTAATCATAAATTGTCCGAACCTGCCCCGCGCCAGTCCCAGCAGAGATATAAACAACACAGCCATTATAGTAGTCGTCAACCGCGCTCGCGCTTGCGTCCAATGTGATAGAGTTGACCGCGCCCGCTTGTGCTGTGGCACTCCTGATGACGGGCAGGACTCTGGGATAAAATACTATCGGAGTTGTCTTTGTACCCGCTGTTGCCGTCTTGAATATCAGAGCGCCAACATTACAGGTCATCTCGGCAGCCGTTAGTGAGATATAATACATACCCGATGCCGTAGCAATTTCTACAGCCTCCGTGCAGTCTGTAAAGGTATCGCCATTTTTACTAAGCTCTGAATCGGGGGTATCGCTAGTGCCCCCTGTTACCAGGTCGCCATCCGCATCCAGCACCGGGAATACGAAGGTATAAGGCAAAGAATAAATAGGATACGGCAATACATTGTTTCTCATCGCTGTTACTTCAGCCATTTTTTACCACACTCCTCTATTTATACCCATATAGGGGACTCCCCCCCAGCGTTTCATTGTCGGTTGTCCCCCGCTTGGGGGTATATGAGTAACATCAAATGTTGGGGCAGCTACTATGGCTTCAGCACCAACTAACGCTGTGCCAGGGATTGTTACGGTGATTGTTTCTGTAGCCGTTATATCGTAAGCCGCTTGTGCTGTTAGAGTAATCGTAACTACCGTATCGCTGGTTCTTACTACCGCCCCAACGACTTCTTTCCCCTTAACCTCTGCATCCCAACCTGTCCCCTCTGATTGGGCAGAATCCATACCGTTTATAATATTTTGTCTTTGAGCGTCAAAAGTCCCGTCATCTGCTACCCAAGTATCGTCAGTTAAAGTTAAAATTATTGTTTTCCCGCCAGTAACCACATCCGCTTCGGTTATTGAATCGGTGGCTGTCCCTGTTAAAGCAGCACTCCCCCCCCCACTCTCTGTTCCTGTGCCGTAGAGGTAGACGCTAGCAGTAGCCAGAGAAGAAAAAGCCTGATTATCAGAGGGGATTTTATCTCCAGCAGCATACCATAACCCCCCAGCTCCAGACATCACTCCGTAAAATTTCCCAGAATCATGCCACAAACCGATATAATCGGTAGTAAGAATATCTATAGATAGCCCAGTAAGGGTGCGCTCTCCCCCACTAGCGATTTCTCCAATATAAGTTTCGTTATCCCTGCTCGTGAGGTTATTCCCTGAAACAACATAAAAAGTGGCAAGTTCCACATTGGTTACAGTGACATTTGGGTAGACCAAGACAGTATCTATTGTGCCATCGGCATTAGCTGGATTAGCCTTATCGACAAGAGTGTATCCTGACCAACCATAGCTTAGATTAGTAGTCTCCCCTACATCAATCGTCCCCTTCTCCCCTATATTCAAATCGGTTGGGGGTACTCTTGAAACGCCTATCTGGAATTCTTGTTTGCGGGAGAGAATATTAGCTACCTTCTGCTGATTAAAAACTCTGTCCTTCGGGTCGCCCTTTACAAAAATGTCACGGATAGAGCCTTTTACTTTGGGGACTTTCTTCCACTCGTCTATGAACTTCTTATCGGTGTCCCACATTTGTTGGTGGAAGGTATAGAAGTATGTTAAGGTGCGGTCTATCTGGGCTTTAATGTCTGCGTCTGTGGCTTCCTTATCGGGGTAGATAAAATGAGAATGGAAGGGATTGTCTCTCCAAACATGAGGAAGGCCATCTCGCCACTTCTCGTAATCCGCAAAGTCAGGATTTCCTTCAGCGTCAAGCTTACCTTTGTAACCCGCCTTGAATTCAGGACACGTCTCATCCACGACATAGGCGTGAGCTTTATCATAGTTCGGGTCACCCACTTCAAGGAATAGGTCAATGCGTAGCTTCGCCCTGTCCTTGTGAGTTCCACAGCCTGAAGGTTCTAGTTTAGCGTAAGCCACTATTATCTCCTGTTTTTGCCTTGCCCTGTCTTACGGGTAGTTTTGCATCCCCCACTTCCCCTATTAGCCCTAACTCCTCCTCCAGAGCCATCTTTTCTAGGAGTACCTTTTGACATATTTTGCCTCCTTAGATATCCCTCACTAATTCGTCTTTATGCCCCTTAAGGTGGCTCTCATCCGAAAGTCGCCACCCAAAGGTAGAATGAAAGGGGGCTAAAATCCGTTTAGCTTCGCCCCCGCACTTGGGGCAAGGCTCTTCCTTATTACCTGGCATCGGGGAGAGTACCTCAAAGTCACCGCAATCCTCACACCTGTACTGGTATATCGGCATTGAGTAAGTCCTCCGGCATCTTCCCGCCTACGGTATTCCCCCTCGCCCCCAAGTAGTCAGCTTTTATTGAAATGTCATCAGTGATAAGCATCCCCCCGTTCCTGGGTGGGATAATAGCGAAAAACAGAGTCTCATTATCGGATGTGACTTCGACTGACTTCATCTCACAGATTTTAGAGGCGGTTAGTTTCTTGAAATCTGTGTACTTAATCTTTGGACATTCAGACATAATTACCTCCTTTTTCTCCTCTTGCCAGTAGTTCTAGTTAGATGAGGGGAGGAGGGAGATGTTTGCCCCCTCCTCCCCCTCTTGGTTAAGCCAGGTCGTCGTAGGGAATAACCTTCACATAAAGGTCAAATCGCAGGGTTCCGGCATCAACGCTGCCATTCTGGTCCCCAACAAGCCAACTATCAGCAGTGGTTGCCGTTGCGGGTGCTTTCCAGATTGGTCTTACTGGCGGAGTAGCGATAGCATGGACGATGCCAAGTTGCTTAATACCGGTAACGTTCAAAGTAGCCGCTACCATTCCATCAGCCAGTTCTGCTCCATTGCTCGCTCCAGCAACAGAGTTACCCAGTCCGATGTCATAGTCCACAGCCACGGCACCAGAAGCAACGGTTACGTTTATGAAAGCATCGAGTATCACCAGGTCAACGTCAGTTGGATTCTGGACAACGCCCTGAATACCAGCATCAGCGGTGTCGGAGCCAACAAATCCCTTGACCTTAATCCAGTATTCCCTCACTGCCCCGGTTGAATCAGCCGAGGTCGTGAAAGTGGGATAAAGTAATGTCGCGGGTGCAGCCATAATGCACCTCCTTATTCTTTTTTATTTTTAGGCAAGAGCCGCACTCAGAAGGACACCGGCAGCAAGTTTATTGGTGAGCCTCATACCAGCGTAGAACTTAATCCTCACCCTCTTAGCATCCTTAGTTTCGAGTTTGTCAAACTTTTCGACCTGAATCATGCCGGCGCCATTGATACCGCATAAACCATCTTCCCCGAATCTCACGGCGAAAATGGGTGAGGTATCATGGGTGGCGGAACTGGCCTGGGTGTAGTCATAAGCGGCAGGGTCCGTGACTATGGTGGTCGGGTCGTCCATAGTGTCCAGAATGGCGTCGTCAATCAAAAGCCTCTGCTCGCCATATCTGGTAACGATGAAACCTAACTGGTTCTTGTCGTGTTCCAAGTTGCTGCCTGCTCCTCTAGCCAGAGAGCCAATCTTCCGCCTCATCTGTCTTGAGCAAATGATGTGAGTCGCTTTCGGCTTTACAACATCCAGTAGAACATCAACCATATCCAGAGACAGAACGGCTGAAGCACCAGTGTTCGCCTGTACCACCTGTGAGTTGTTTCCGCCAGACCCGAAGGCAGAGTATATTGCACCGTCAAGGTCAGTTTTTGTTGAACCCTCACACTCGCAAAGTAGTTGCAGAAGCCCCTTGAAGTTCTTGGCCGCCAGGAGACTCGCTTTCGTGGTTGTCCTGCCATAGATTGCCAGTGTTTCAAACCACTGGGCGATAGCCTTTGACTTCAGTTCGGTAACAGATGCTAGGGTATCTTCCGCACCAGCAGCCAGGTCGCCAAAGTTATCCACATCGGCATCGCCACCGAGGATTGCCAGGGCCGCATCCCTGTACTCCCATGTGGGAGTCCCTTCCAGCCAGGTATCGCCGACTTCGTAGGTATCGGCTCTTCCAGCCGCGGCCTCCATCTTGTACCGAGAAACATTGTTGCCGATTTCCTTAAACGGCATATCCTGTAGCCAAGGCGACTCGGTAACAATCGTCTTAGCTATTCCGGCTCTTATCTCAGCCGCAGGGCCAAGATATTTATACTCAGCTAATGTAGTAGCCATGTTTTACTCCTATTTTTTATTTACCCCCTTCTCAATCATCTCTCTTGCACTGGGGGCATTGGGGTCAAAACTTACAGTAGAAAAATCCACCCCTCCTGCCGCCGGCACACCAGAATCCACCTTCTTTGCAACGGGTTTTTTACCCTTCAGAAAGGCTATGTGAGCATCCCGGGCCATATCCTTCATCTCTTCCGGCGTTTTAGCCTTCAGGAGCTCCTTCTCCTCTGCGCCCTCATACTTTTTGGCAAGCTGGAAGGCAAGCATTCCTCTAATCCCGGAGGCTGCTTTATCTTCTGCCGCCTTAACCTGTTCCTCCCGCTTGTCAAGCTCGTCCTTTCTGTCCTCGTAATTCCTCCAGGCAGTGGCCAAATCCTTTGTCTCAGGGGTATCGCCGTACTTCTCTTTGAGGGTTTGCTCAAGCGTGGAAAGGCTAGTCTCTCTCTCCTTCTTCCTCAATTCGGCAATCTCATCTTTGAGGGGTTGGAGTTCCCTGTCCTTCGAGGATTGACCCTCTGAACGGCCTGCTACGAGCGCCGCCTCCTTAGCCTCTTCAACTGCCCTGTCGATGTATTCCTGTTGTGCCTCGTCAAAAGTGGGCTTGTCCTTATCGCCTGAAACCTCCTCTGGCGCGGCTGGTGAAACTTCAGCAGTTTCTCCCGAAGGCTTTTCCTCCGGGGTTGGCGGCTTCTGCTCCTCCAGTTCCTTTGTAGACTCCAAGTTTTCGGTTGTCATTTTTCCTCCTATTTATTAAAAATGCCCAGTTTTTGGTACTGGGCTAACCTTTTACCCTTGTTTAGTGCTAAAGGGGCTTAGATTTCGTTCTGGTGGCTTTACGGGATACCCCTTGACAAAGTTCTAGGGTTGTGGTATTTAGTGGAGTGTGAGGAATAAATTTAGTAAGTGGGTGGGGTGGATTGCTGGTATAGCTATAGTTGCGATTCTTTTTGGGGGTGGTTACGTTATAACTGCGCTCAAGGACAATAACTTAACGTTGGAGAGTTTCCTGTGGACATTTAGCTCTGTTGTCTTTCTCCTGGTTGTCCTCGGTGTCTTATGGTTAGCCTTAAAAAGCCGCAAGCCACAGGAATAGTCACTTCAACTCTGGTATAGCCTGCGCCGGTATCTTGTAATCCTTTATCAGCTGGTCTACCACTATCCGGCTTCTTTTATTCCTTAACACCGTGACTTTACCCCAGACGAATAGATAAGCCTCTGTCCATGCAGCTATATCACTGCCAGAATCCCTGAAAACAGACCTCTGGCTTGCCGGGAGAGAATAATAGTAGTTATCCCAAGAGTGCTCCGCCTTAAGGTACATCAGGGTTAGGTCGGAGAAACCATTTTCTTTTGTTATCTCATCCGGGGGTAGATTAAAAGTTTGGCTCCGTATCTCTGCGGCAAGGTCAGTAAGCTCGTAATAGAACGGCTCCCCATCCTCCCCCAGGATATACTGGCCCAACAACGCCTCATTCTCTGTTAGGACGCTGACTGCGGTTTTAGTGGAGTCAGGGTCGAGAGCCTCCCCCCCAAAGATAGCGTGTTGAAGTTTCTCCCACCACTCCCGTTCCTTCGTGTAAAATTCAGGGTTGGCTTCGTATTCTTTGTCAAGGAGTTCCCTGATTTTCCTTAAAGCCAATCTATCAATATACCGAACATCAAGGCTTGCCTCGACACAATCAATCATTATCCGGTAAAGCGGGAGTAGCGTATTGGATGCGGCAGGGATAGCAGATGTCAGACGGTACATCGCATCTTTATCACCTGTACCAGCGAGGAGTATATCACCTGCAATGTCCCCAACGTCCTGCGCAACCCCAACCGCCAAGCCTCCAGGTGTCCATGATATTATATTTAAGGGGTCATACGGCAGGCGGCTTTTCCCCGTAGTCTTCTGATAAACATAGCTGGCAGCATAGCCAAAAAGTATGTTACCTGCAAATATCTTCCACGCTCTGAGTTTCTTATCCCCCGATGCCTGCGCCCCAGGAGCAATATCCTTTAGGGCGAGATACATCCTTTGAACATAACTCCGCGAAAAAACTAAAAGACTACCGAAGGTTCTACCCATGCCACCCATTTCAACCGGTGCCCTTTGTGCTCTCTCATAGAGGAAGTGAACATTATTGGTAATCTCTTTGGCAATCTCCCTGATAGCTGCCGTCTCTCCATCTACAGGAAGAATATCTGGGTTGCCATAAGTTACTCTTTCCAACGACATCAGCCCCAAGATTTCCTTCTGTTGTGCCAGTGTCAAATCGTTCAGCCCTGAATCTATACTAAATTTCTTGATGTCACCGTGTACCTTATAAGATTTCAGCGCTCTTTCCGCCTTATTAAGACTCGCCCAAGAACCCCATAACCTGTTTACCTGGTCGCTCTTCCCATATTGGGTCCACCGCCTCGCAAGTTTAGTAAGTCTATCCAACCCCGGCAGAGGCTTCTCCTTCCCCAGCATATATTCCTCTGCAATCCGTTCCATCTGGGAAATGTATGTATTAAAGAAAACCCGCTCCTGCTCAGTTAGCTTTCGGTTAGAAGGATTTATCAATGCCGACCTATCAGGGTGAAAGGCTACATTCTGGAAGAGGTTCCTGTATGCGAGCGAGGGATGCAGGAACACCGTAGCGTAAGCCTGGCCCATAAGCCGGGCAAAGATTTGAGTCATCGGCCCGCCCTGCTCGATATATCCCTTCATCTCATTAAGCGAGTAGGATAGGTTTTTGCTTACCCCGAAGGGGTCGCCCAACTTAGAGGCGTTTTCACTAAAGACGGTGTCCATCCTTCTAAAATAGGGCTGGAGGTTTAGGTTCAAAATCTGCCTGATATATGAGTTTGTTCGCTGAACAATATTCTCATCAGAGGGAAGCAGCTCAAGCCCCTCTCTTGATTTAAGGTGGCTCTTCCCGAAGACTGTCGACTTCATTTTTCTCAGAGCCAATTTCGGGTTGACCACAATATGAGGCTCATAGCCCGAGTCTATAACTCCCCAGGTCTTGGTATCGAGATAAGCTCTTAAAGCGCCGGCACCCTTTGATTCGTAGACATTTACAGCTGCCCTGAGGTCCTTGACAGGTGCATCGGGGATACCATAATCGGCATCTTTGGGTATAGCCGCAACATTACTCCCATGCTTTTCGTAGGCCATCAGGAAGCGATAATACCTTACATCAGGAGCCAGACCGAAGTAGGTATCCTCAAGGGCGTTCGCCAGTTTAATCTCTTCCGGCGTAATATCCAATGGAGATTTAACGGGGTAAAACTTGTTCTTGGCGGCGATATAATCACTGACTCTCTGGAGGGCCTTGTTATCTTGAGCTATTTTATCAAACTCAGGGGTGGATTCTCCAATCTTTGTCCACAACCTCTTCTGAGCCAAGCGATTCTCAAGGTGCTTTTTATTCGCCATCTGCCAGATTTTGTAGAAAGGCGCACCCGTTTTAGCCTCAAGGCTCTGGGTGTAATACCGCATATCCCAGAAAGGGCTTGCACCTACAGGCTTACCCTCAAGAAATACCTGGGACTCATTCGCTATTTTGCCACTGAGTTTGTCAACCTCCGCCTTTATCTCAGGGTGATTCTCAAGCCCCTGTGCAACCTCGGATTCACGAGCTATATACCCAACTATTGCTTCATCATTCATAGCCCGGATAAGACCCCGGCCCTCACTCTCGGTAATAAAGCGGTTGGCGTTCACATAACCCGTAGTCTTAAGATTGAGTTCCTTAACAAGGCTTTTAAAGTATTCCCTTGTAATCTTCCCCTCGCTGACCAGGGCTTCCCTCAAGGATTTTATCTTCCCCTCGGTCTTATTTGTGATAACCCTCTTACCCCCGACTCTCACCGGGCGGGCGCCCTTTACTGCATTGAGGGCAATACCGAGTTGCGTTCTGGTCATCTTTGTCAGATGGTCAACGCCGGTCTTTGACTTGAATAACCCCCTCAACTGAGTCTGGGGAATACCCTTGAACTTTGCCCAAGCCATGATAGTCTGACGCAATTTCCCCGCATCCTCGGCAACCAGCCGGCCCTTTGTTACAGAATCTCGTAACACCTTTAGCTCTCGCTCCAGGGCTTTAAGGGTAGAACGAGCAGACTGGGCTTCCCCGCCGCGCATTCCCTGAATAGCAGCCTTCATAGCCCCAACCTCTACCTGCATCTGGTTATAGAGGTCGCTGACTTGCGATGAGAGAGAAATGGGTGGGGCCTTTATTCCAGCCAGGGCATCTTCAAACACCCTCAACTGCTCATCAAGCTGTCTTGGATTATATTCCGGGAAGAGATTAGTTGCCCCTCCGTGATAAGGCATTGAACGATTGCCGAGTTCGTTCTGAATATCTTGGATGGTAGTCTCAATCTGCTCCCTGCTCTGTATATTAGAGAGTTCTGCCTGAGCCTCAAGCCTTGCCAGTTCAATCTCCAGTTCAGCCCTGGCCCCCTTCCCAGCCGGGAGTCTGCCCTCTGTAGCAAGCAAGGATTGAATCTGGGTTATGCGATTGGTCACCTGCCCGGCATTCACAGACTGGAGTTTTGCAAAGTCATCCAAACTCACCTGAACCACTTTACCTTTACCGGCAGGGAACACCTCCCTCGCCGCCACTCCCTCAACCATACCAGGCTGTAATCCTGCTTCGGGCATACCAGTTGAAGGTTTGGGGGCTTTGACTCCTGTGCCTGTTCTAATTGTAACAACAGCAGGTTTCTCTCCAGCCTGTTCCAATACTTCAGCTATCACCCGTTTCCCAACTGGAAGGGTAGTATCTGGGAAATCTGCTATAAGTTTATGTGGATAGCCAGGGTCATATTCATCCCCCACACGGACTTCTGGGAATTTATATCCGGGTTCACCGTATTTAGGCGCCGTGGCCTTTACCCCACCCGACTTGAGTAGCAAGGGTTCCATCTCTCTTATCGTGTCCTGTACCGCCTGTTGAGCTGCCTGTTCTGCCGTAGTTCCTGTTTTACCCATCCGATTCAACATATTCTGGGTAGCTCTCTCTATGAGCCAGCTTCTATTCCCGATAATCCACTTAGCAAATGTACTTTGTGCCTCTGGTGTTAATCTTCCCTGAGTAGCAATCCACCTATCAATACCAGTATCAAGTAAAAGCTGTAGTATCTTCTCCCCACCAGCAGGGATGCCCTTGGTGATTGGAATTAGAACGCCGTATTTTAGAGCCGCCCCTGTAGCTTGTTCAGCAGCATAGAGAGGCGCAAGGGAAATCTTCGAAGCTATCTGAGCCGCCTTGGGTAAAGTAGAAGCGGCTTTCCACCCCGCAGTGGCTGTAGGTAATTGAGACAGAACAAACCCCGGGCCAATCCATTCCCCGACAAGCCTTTCACCAGGCGTACCCCATTCGAACTCTGCCTTCTCACCTGCGTAAGGTAATCTTCTGGTTGGCTCTTCTTCAACTGCCCCCATCGTGAGAGTCCGCCCCTCTTCCGGTTCAGCGAGAAAATCCATTACCCACTGCTTGGCGTTCGGTATCCCCTGCTCCTGTGCCCATTCGGTAAGGGTGTCAATATTCCTCATCCGGGCTTTTTCTTCGGGTGTTTTGTAGTAATAGGGGTTAAAGGGCATCTCCCGCCACATTGCTTCCGTGAACTCAGGGATTACTTCACCGTAGAGGTTCTTTGCCCTTTGCTCAAGAACTCCCTGCCCCATCATAAACCCTTCGCCCAGTGTTGGTTCTCTCTGCGCGAACCCCCCTTCTCCTATACTCCCTACTTCCTCCCCCCCCAGCCAAACCCTAGAGTCAGGCGTTATAAAGCCCTGTTCATAGCCCGTCTCTGTCTCCTGGGTAAAGGGAGATGTCGCGTGTGGAAGCCAAGTCGCAGGTGTCCTTGTTGACGGTTTCCCCTTCAGGGCCTTCTCTTCAGCCAGGCGTTTTTTCTCCCAGAGTAACCACTCATCTTTCCCGTGAACAGCAAGATACCGCCGGCTCCTGTAGGGCAAAGAGGCAATATATCCGGGGTCATAGAGTTTAACCTCTAATTCATCCGGCTTGCCGAATACAGCCTCATCGTTCTTTATCAGGTCTTCGGCTATCTCATACTCCGGGCTTCTTTTTCTATCACCGTTTGACATTCTTAACCTTACTTAAAATAATAGCCATCTCGTTTGGGGAGCCACCCTCCGGGTTTCCTCATATTCTTTAGGGCTCTCCCGGAAAATGCTAAGAGGTCTCTGCGTTAGTAAAGCCTTCCGGCGTCTCTCCTCCTCCAATTCTTTCTCAACTTTTGTGCCACCTCCCCCTCCTTCAGGCACCCCGTATTTATGCTCCGCACTGGGTAAATTGTATGTAGTTTTGTCCCCCAGCCAGGGTAGAGCTAGAACAGGGTTGCTCTTTGTGGAGCCTAGCTGTGCTGCACCTCGCGCCCCGGGCTCACCACCTACAGGGGTAAATCTTATCGGCTCTCCGGCATCGTTCCACTCCACAGCCCTGAGCGCATCCTCGGTATAGTCTGGCTGTAGACCGTCTTTGACCCTCGCTGAGAGTGAACCCCACCAATCTTTACCCTGTGGCGTAGACATGTAGGCAATCCACTCCCCCACATCCTGAGTTCCCGCACCGGGTACATACCACTCCCCTATGTCAGCCAGAGATGTCAGCCATGATACCGCATCGACATCCAATAGCCCGGCCTCCGCCAGATTTCCGATGTCCTCAAGCCAGGCCCTAGAAGCAAGCTCCTCCCTTCCCCTAACCCCAGGAATATCAGCGAGTATCCCTGCCAGTCCCTCACCCATTGGTCCAGTTTCCATTTACTTCCCCCTCTCAAGACCTAGAGTCTTTAATTTCAAATCCTCCGACATATCCTTTATCTGTTCCGGCGAGAGATGGGTTGCCTGTGTCTCGGCCGGGGGTAGTACATTAGAAGGCATCCCAGGGGTTTGAGTAGTTCCACCCCCCTGTAGCATCCCCAGAGCTTTAAGATATTCTTGAAAGACCTGTTTGGCTAAATCAGGCCTTTTGTCATCCGTAAGTTCCTTCATTATCTTTCGAACCCTTATGGAGGGAATGTCATCGGCATCTTCTCTACTAATCCGCCCCTTTTCCGCCTCGATATCCTGTATCCCGACCTTGTCCATCGCCGTTTCTCTTGAATGTATTCTTGACCGGACGGCAGCCTCCATCATAGCATAGAGCCCAGCCTCATCCTGTGGTAATTGCGGTGATAGCTTGGCTTCAGGGAACCAGTCAGCTTCTATATCCTTGTCTGACAACTCTGTATCAAAGGATTTCCCTTTCCCGTCATGCCCCCGCACCCTTAACTTCCCGAAGCCACCTTCTTTATATTGGGCTAGTATTTCTCTCCCCCCCCATTCAAGGGCATTCTCCATCAACCTCTCCCGGGGCAAGAGAGTAGTTGAGGCTGCGTGAGTCAAGAGATTAGCCCTGTATCCCGACCCCCCGGGTTCATCCACACCCCAGAGTAAGGGGAGAGCTCCACCCATCATCGTTTCCCTTTGGACATCATTCTGGAAGCTTGCGGCATCGCTGGGAATAGTAGGGGTAAATAGGGGCTTGGCCTCTTCCTTGTTATCAGTAGAAAATTGTACGCTATCGCCTCTTCTATATGGACTTTCCTGAAAGGTTTTCTGCCCATCCTTAGAGTAGATACCTAATGGGGTATGTACTCCCTGCCCGAGGAGAGTTAGGCGGTAGGTCATTATTTTATTTATGACTGGGAAGACACCCCTCTCGGGGCCGTAGACAGATTCTCCAAAATCCTTTATTGTATCTGTGGCTTCCCCGGATTGGATAAAGGGCGCAGGCCCAACCATGCCAACAAAAATCGGAATATAGTCCAACCCGTGCTTCTCAGGACCAAGTACATTCTCACCCTTATGAATTACTTGATAACCTTCCTCATCCCAGAAATCATACAACACGGGCTTTGAGGACTTCCCCTGAAACAGGCTCTTAAACTTCTCCCACATACTCGACCCGTACTCGGATTTCGCCTGCCCTGCTGTTATTGGCCTCTTATGACAGACCCATATCTTCCCGGAGGAGCCGACATCCCAGACGACATTCAACGGGTCCCAGGCAACGATATCGGGAATAGTTTCTCCCCCCTCTTTCTCAACATGGAGATAGCACCTGAGAACAACCCAACCCCTCAAGACGGCATAGAAAGCCAGCTGCTCCTGAATTGTAGGCTGAACCGTTCCCCGTAATCTCTCATCCGCAATATTAAGAGCACCGTAAATCAATCTCTCGCCGGCAGCCTTTGCCTCTCGCTCCTCCTCGTCATCATTTTCTTGCGGTATAGAGATTTGAAGGGGAGCATAGCCCAGGATCTCAATTATCTTATTGGCCAGGTTCCTCGGGAGGTTGGAGGTATAGTTGTCATACTCGTCCTTCTTCCCAAGTTGATATTCAGGGAGTCGCCACAGCTTGTTATAGTCGTACTCAAACCTGTCCTTAAGGTCTTTTAGTTCCTTGTCTTTGTCATCAACCATCTTGGTAATTGCTGCAGGGTCATCGTACATAGCTCTATCTCCCTTAATCTACTGCCTTGAGCCAGCCTTGGGTCTGGAGCTGGGACTTACAAATGGCAATCTTTTCTCCCTCGGTATAGGGCTTGCCCGTCCTCTTGTTTTTTCCATGGATACCGCTAACACAGTGCTCCATCCAGCGGGTCTGCTTCGGGGTTTCATTCTTAATTCCGTACGGCATAACTATCTCCTAGCCGAAGTGGGTTACTGGTATCTTTCCCTTGCCCTGTGTTACAGTTTCAGGCGTGAAGTCGCTGTCACTGGTAATATATCTCAGGCTTGCAAATAGGTGATAAATTGACTCATTATCTATCTCATTAGTGGGCTTGTTGTCGGCATCCAGTTTCCACATACAGTTAGATACCTCGCTTAGAACTTGCCACATGTCCTCAAATATATAGAGCTTGTTGTTTTCCTCAATGGCGATTACCCTGTCAATCTGGGTGTTTTTCTTTTCCAGTGCTGGGGGTAGGATAGCCCAACCTGCCCTGGTATATCCCTGCCTTATCTCGTCTTCACTGGTAAGGTTGCCGCCCCTGCTCCGTTTGACTGTATAACCCTTAGCAAGTTCCTTGAAACGTTCTATGTGCTGAATCATTGAGAAGCCAGCGCCGGGGAGATACTCACGGAAGATTACCAGGTCATTCTGTCTCATGTAGGGTGGAGCACCGGGTGGCAGGGGTAGTTTAACGCGAGCTAAGAATAGGGCGGCGGGGTTTGCGCTCCCGAAGTCGTGGCCAGAGTAAACATCCCAGAGAAGTGGAATATCAAAGCGTTTAATCTTACATATTGTCTCATTGAACTTGCTATTAACCAGCCAGGAAGCCTCTATCTCATCATCTTCGGCCATAATCTCACGGCGGTATGAATCAAGAGACATATCCTGAGTGATGATTGCCAACCCCTCTCTGCTGATAAATGGATTCTCAAGGCTAGTAAAGTGGATTGTTTCCCACAGCCCCGTAGTATCGGCTTGTGCCTTCTTAAACATCTTAGAGGCGTGGCGGTGGTCTCTTGCTTTAGAAACACCGGCGGCTTTAAGCGAGGGGGGAGTAAAGATAAGCACTGCATCCCCGTTGTTATCAAGGAGCATCGGAGCGCCTACCTCATCCCACGTGTCCTCCGCCATTAACTGAAATTCGTCCAGATAAAGGTCATCGGCATAATCACCCCGGAGGGTATTAGCGTTCCAGGCGGTCTTAGCTTTTATCCTCTGCTTAGTCCCGGGTAATTCTATAAACTGCTCTGATTCGTTCTGCTTGAATATACCAGCCTGGACAGGTTCGGCCAGTGCCCGCTTTACCTCAAACCAAAACGTATCCGTCTGCTCACTGGTAGGGGCGGCATACAGTTGCCTCCTGCCCTCAAGGAAGCGTCTGACAGCCCTTATCGCAAAGCCTACGGTCTTACCCCCGCGGCGGCCTGCTTTTACCACCAGCCGTTTTGCCTTAGAATCCACCATCCTCTTTTGGGGAGCATGGTTATCAGGGTTGCGGAGGTGTATCGTGTATTCCCTTGTTGCTGTCGTCATAAACCACCTTGAGTATTATCGGCTCGCCATCCTTCCCCGAAACCTCCAGCTGGTGCTTCTCCACGAATATCAGCTTGTCCTCGCCGGTATCGTTGTGGTCGGTGGCCTTCAGCATCCCGAATATGGCCGTCAACTGGGTTTGGGGTAGGACAATGGGCACCTCTTTAGTAGTTTCCTTGAGAGTCTTGTAATTTGTGGTTGTCTCTGTGGTGGTTCCAAGTTTACCCGCAGCGGCCTTATAGAGCAGGCTGATAAGCTCATCCCTGCGGTTGGGCATCAGCTCGGTGAGGTAAAGCTCTTTGAACTTCGGGTCGTTCTCAAGCCAGTTATAGAATGTGCGCCGGCACTTGAGCCCGATGGCCTTCATGGTCGGACCAACAGCCCCGTATTCAGGGTAAAGCTTCAGGAACTTCTGCTTGGAGTGCGCCAAGGATCCTTGTTTCGATTGCTTCTTTGCTTTCGCCATAGTTATATTTCTCAAAAAATAATGGGGAATAAAAAAAGCCCCGGAAAAACGGGGCTAAAATGCAGAGAGGGCGTAAACAGCCCTCATTTGTCAATATAGCACCGAATGTAAATTTTTGTCAAGAGGTGTTTGATTGACTACTCCTGCGGTAGTCCTTTTGTTTGCTCCAGCCCGAATACCGCATCTTTTTTCGCTTCCACCCGCAGCAGTAATTTAGCGCCCGGTCAATCCGTCTCTGAATTACCCAGACAGGTAGATGCCAGTGCCGGGCTATGCTCCCTTCATCTTCCCCGTAGATATACTCCATCTTGCACATGGCGCCGTCCTGGCCGGCGTTCTCCAGTCGGATTTCAATTTCTGCTGCTATCAATGCAGGTTTTACAAAACTAGCTTCTGTTTTAGTTCCCTTCGACTTAAATGCCCAGTCTTGATAACCACTCCCAGTCGGCTCTCTA
>Ga0315541_1002170_pt1 | contig 16825 bp, 15 predicted proteins | sample SalMarSW160190MG_FD_203095 | JGI IMG/M metagenome (GOLD analysis project Ga0315541, IMG submission 203095) | Salt marsh sediment microbial communities from the Plum Island Ecosystem LTER, Massachusetts, United States - Salt Marsh Sediment SW1601-190 ...
AATATCCTCCGAATCGCGGTCGAGAGTGTATTCGCGCAGGACTTCGTGAAAGCGCGATTCAAGGGTAGACCAGTACCAGGCGTTCACCGGCATCTGTTTCACGAACTTCCCGATGTCCACTCTTGCTGGCTTCCGGTCACCTCGGCCCAAGAGATGTCGCGCAAAGGAGCTGCAAGCGGCCCACAGGCTCCCTTGGGCACTCTCGGCATCGATTAGAAGCTGTTTGATTTCCGTGCGAATGAACCGGTCTCCCGCCAAGGCTTCAGGCAACGCGAACCGTTCCATTCGCCAATACTCGACCTTTGCCTTGCTATTTGCCTGACCCATAACCGTGACCGATCGCGGAAAGCGCCCGCGGTCCGATCGGGTGAGGACCGCCGCGTGGTCAACTACCCGAGGCGCCAGACGCGATTCGTCGGGCAGCAACGAGTCGAAATCCCGCCAAAGACCTCGATCACGAAATTGGAGCGGCAGCCTACCCTGCTCGGAGTCAATCCTGTAACCCAGCATGGGGTCAACAGGGTCAACACCCCCTGGCACACAGCCGACTCCGGACGCAAAGGCCAATTCTTCGAGGGTCTGCCCCTCGCCTTGAAGATGGAACTTGATGGATCGCGTCCTCCAGGAGTAGAGATCCGCCCAGCCCCTGATGGCTCTCTCGTCACCCCGTTGAAGCGATGCAAGTGTGTCCGGCTCTCGTTCCCAGAGAGGAAGATCTTCACCGAGCACCGCGGGGTTCTCTGGAACGAGCGAAAGCACCAGCGTGTCGTGAAGGGTCCTGCCCAATGGTAGGACCATTACAGCGGTCGCCGAAGGCGCGCTCTTGGTGTACTTGAAGTCGCTGTTCCCCCCACCAAGGCCGAATGTCTGACAAGCGAGCAGCCATCTGGCGGCCCTGCTGGAAGGGATTGATCCAGGTTCCGTAGTATCCAGGTGGTCAACGAGGACTTTGGTGTTGTCTCCGTTGTGCTCCGCTGCGATCACCGACCAAGGCTTCCATTGCTTCTTCCCCCTCTCTTCTTTCGGCTCGTAGTCCGGCACTTGATAGAACGGATACTTCTCATCGAACAACCAGAATCGGTCCCGCCATTTGTTCAGGTAGTCCGTGATCCTGTCCCCTGGCAGGCCCTCTTTGAACAAAACCCTAGCCTGGTCTATATCGGTCGGCCCTTCCAGTGCCCGGTACAGCACCGCGAGCAAGAACCGATGCAGAGCTGCGACCACCAACGGCGACGGATCCTCGATTTCTGAAATCTCCTTGGAGCGCACCAGCGTTTCGCGGATACCGAGTTCCCGACGCGTTCCGTCAGGGAACCGCAATGGAATCCATTTCTCGTCTATCAGGTTGAAGCGCCTCATTGGGCTTCCTTGGGCTCGTAGACCACCCCCAGGTCCTCATCCACTCGAACCGTCGCATCCTCCATCCAACGCCCCTGCCCATCCAGCGCCAAGGCGTAGCAGTTGCGCAAGAGCGGCGATTCCTTCCAACCGCCCGGCACGCCTTGAGCTCGAAGCTTCTTGACCACGCCCTGGCGCGAAAGGCTCACGGCACCCAAGAACCACTGTTTGGCCTGGTCGAAGTCTGGCGTCGCTTCGCAGCAGAATCCATCTTCCCGTGATAGCGGGATTGCGACGACGGAATCTTCGCCGAGCCGAGTCTGAGCCATGAGGGTGCGATGCACGCCCGGTTCGTCCTCGTCGTAGAGGATGTATCGCGCTGGGTCGTTCCACGATGCGTCATCGGGAAGGCCGAGAATGGCCATATTGGCTTGCTGACTCAGGGCGATGGCCTCTCCCTCACCCTCAATCAGAGCATTCTCCAGCCGCTGCTCGAGAGCGGCTGGCACGTCCATCTGCTCTTCGTAGACCCCTTGCACCAGGGTGTCGATTTCATCCGGGAGCGTCAGGACCTCCTTGGCCCGCAACAGGCTCCAGGTGCGCAGTAGAACATCCTCGCGGTATACCTTGCTCCACCAGAGCGGCTTCCCGAAGGGCGCCGGCTCGTCGCCGACAAGGCCCGCCACCAGCAGAACTGGTTCGGCAACTGGCCTGGCTTTTCGTGCGTGCCGCCACAAGCGCCCCGCTCTCTGGAGCATGAGGTCAATGGGCGCCAGGTCGGTCGCGATAACGTCGAAGTCGAGATCGAGACTCTGCTCGGCCACTTGGGTTGCGATCAGAATCTTCCGCCCCTCCCTCACATCGGTGTTGCCATCGCTGTTGCCAAAGGTATCCAACGTCTGATCCTCGCGCTTCTGACGCCGGTCAGCGGGGAAGCGGGCATGGAAGAGGAGCACCTCGGTCCCATCGAGCAGGCGCTTGCCGACGCGCTGGCCATCGCGCACGAGAACCTCACCCTCTGGAAAGAGGCGGTACAAGTCTTGGGCCCGCTGCACCGTGTTGACCAGAGCCAATCCCGTTCCGCCCCCGGAAAGCTGCGCCTCCAGGGAAGAGCGAATGCTCGGCAGGTCCGGAAGGATTCCTTTCAAACGCAAAGTCAGGCGACGCCTGGGATCGGCCTCGAAGTGTCTTTGACCCACCTTCTCCCCGTTGCAGAAGACGGATAGGCGCGGGTATGGCGGCTCCACCTCCGGCAACTCCGTACCTGTCGCCTTCGCCAGCTTTCGCCGAATAGAAGGCGACAGCGTCGCCGAGAGAAGCAGCACCGATGAGCCCAATGCCAGGAGCCAGCGCAACAGATGGACGAGGAGAGTACCGGTGTAGGCGTCGTAGGCGTGAATCTCGTCGAGGACCACTACCCGGTTTGCGAGCCCCCACAGGCGCACGAAATTGTGCCGCACGGGCAGGATAGGGAGTAGTGCCTGGTCAACGGTACCCACGCCGTATTCCGAGAGGAGCGCCCGCTTCTTATTGGTAAACCACTGGCCCGCCCGAATCGAGCCGCCGGTTTCTGGATCGCAGATCCCGGAGAGTCGCACCTCCTGGAACGTGTCGTTCAGTAGCTTCGCACCATGAAGCAGCTGGAAGTCGAGCCTTCGATTCGCTCCTTGCCCTTGCAGGAATCGCAATGCTCGCTTGAACATGGCGTTGCCTGTGGCCTTGGTGGGCAGTGCCACGTACATGCCGCGGTGTCCGAAGCGCCGTTGTAGCTCCAGGTGTGCAAAAAAGGCCGCCTCCGTCTTGCCCTCGCCCATCGGAGCTTCCACCAACAGGATGGCTGACCTCTTCAAGTCTGGGAGTACGTCGGCCACAGCCTGTTGCACAGGACGGGGAGCGAATCCAAAGACCTGTTCAAAGGACCTCGGCACCGAGGAAAGGGGGGTTCGCGGTTCCCATCCAATCGCGTGCAAGGCATCGTCAGCACTTGCTCGGCGCTTCGCGAACCACCCGGCAAGATCCTCGCAGTCCTCCGGGCTTCCGAAGGGGAACCAGTCCTCGTTGGATCCGATCCAGTCGGCGAAGCTCGTGAGGCCCGCCAACAGCATGAAGTCGGGACCGGTGAGCGTCTTCTTGGTGGGCGTCTGGACGGGCTTGAAGGTACCCAGGACAGCTTGAAACAGGTCTCGGCGCGCTTGTCTCCAGTCGTCTCGTCCGATGGCGCGTTCATCTCCTCCCAAGTCGTTGAGAGCGGTCGGCGAAGCTCGCTCGCCGTGGTGACATCCCATCGCATCGGCCACTAGCTCAGCCAGCCCCTCCGGCCATTTCATCTCCCCCAACAGGTCCGTGAGCGCGATTTGGCTCACGAAGGCATGGTTGATCCGGGTGTTCGGACTGCGAGGGAGTCGCAGCCCCGTCGCGACGAGCAGATCTGGCCACTTGCATTGAAAGCCCGGGCAGGCTTTCCCCAGATCATGACAGGCCACGACGAGTAGGATCCATGATCGAGCGTTCTCCCACTCCAACCCGAGAACGTCGGCCATACGCTTACGAGTTGATTCCGGTTCACGGGCCAGAATGGCATCCGCGCTGGCTGCCACATCCAACATGTGAAGAATGAGAGGATGCCATCCATTGCCGCCGTCCCTGGCCGACTTCGCCCATAGGCTTGCCAATCCAATATCCATCTGTTCACGTGACAGAATGTGAGGGCGCATACAGGACGAACGAGTCATCAGCACCTACGCCGGAGCTGAGGGCGCCGGAGCTCGTTCACAGAGCGAACCTGACGGTTTCCCCACCGCCCGCGGGTTGGAGCCGCTGGCGATACGATGTGAAGACCTCCCAGCAGTATGCCACGAGGGTGTGACAGCGAAGCGGGCCCCCCACGCAGGAGCAGAGAATCGGGGGTGGAGGGGCCGTGCGCCGCGATGGTCAACCCTATGACCCCCCTGTGTGACACGCTCCACCGCGAACATACTCCGCCCACACCCTTCCCGCACTCTCAATTTGCGCTGGCGACCGCCCCTTCAGGACGGACGAGACCCCCCACCCCCCACCCTCGCCGGCTCCTCCGGAATCCCCGTCACGTCCGTGGCGTAGTACACGCGGTCCCGCTTGCCCTTGCTGACCTCTCCCCCCGGCTGATGGACAGGGATTCCAGGCGCCGGATCCCTCTCTGCGCCGGGGTGAACGCGACGCCGAGGCGTTCGGCCGCACCCTTGGTGGTGAGGTAGGCATTTGCCGCCAGCAGGTCCACCAGTGCCAGGGGCGTCCTGGACGCGGCGCGGGCCAGGGTGTCCCGCCATTTCACGAGCAGGCGGTTTGATGCGGCAAGCTGCGGCCGGATGTTCACCCGGCTCAGCGGCGAGCGGATCACAGATGCTTGCGGAACTCTTCCGGAGTGAGGCCCGCGTCCCGTGCGACAGCCTCCCATCGTGAACGCATTTACCGGGTTGTGGCGGGGGATTGTCACGTATGCGCTGGCCATCGCTCATGACGATGTGTTTGCCTTGGCGAGCAATGCGGAAGCCCATCCTCTCGATCACCCGGACAGCGTCGAGATGATTGACGCCCGGGATGCGGGGCATGCCTTAACCGACCTCCACCTCGCGAACCTCGGCATCGTCGAACAGCTCATCGCGAACGGCAAGGTATTCTCGAATCCCGCGAGCAGCTCGCGCACGTCGTCGACCGAGCGGGCGACCCCGGTGAGACCGCCCAGGCTCCGTACCACTTCGAGCCACTGGCGTTGGTGCGGCTTGACCGTGCCCGTCGGCGTCTTGAGCTCGATGCCCACGAACTGCCCGTGGGACCCGTGGATCCCCACCAGGTCGGACGAACCATCGCACTGGCCGGCGGACACCATGGTCGCGCCGGAGAGGATCACGTGGCCCTGGCGCGTACGGCCCTCGTAGTGGCCGGTCCAGTACTTCCGGGTCGCGTTCCGCCAGAGCCGGTGCGTCTGGCTCGCCCCCACCTCGGCGAGGATGTCGAGGGTCAGCGCGGTCTCGGGGTTCATGCCGCAGCTCCGTGGAAGACCACCCACAGGCGCTCATGCACATGGATGCCGAGCCCGTACCACCGCTTCTCCCCGGGATGCCACCAGAACTCACAGGTGCAACGGACGAGGGGGAGGACCCGATCCTCCTGGGGCAGCACGAGGGCGCTGGGCTCAGGGGGGGCCGAGACCGCCGAGGCGGGGCGGTTCTCGAACACGAGAATGGCCAGCTCCCGCGCTCCTTCGGCTGCCCACAGCACTCGCCAGTGGGGGCGCTCGAAGACCTCGGGCGCCGGAAGGGTGGGATCGAGGTACCCGAACACTGCGTTCAACGCGGCGCGACGGAAGAACTCCCGCCAGAGCATGCCGAGCACCATGGACTCCGCCTGGGCCGGGACGCTCACACCCGACCCCTTCCGTCACTGCTACCGTCACGGAAGCCGTCACAACTGACTGGCGAGAAAAAGGGGGGTCCGTTCAGGAAACCCCTTCTCCCGAGTGCCCCGCCAGGGACTCGAACCCCGAACCTACTGATTAAGAGTCAGTTGCTCTAGCCAGTTGAGCTAGCGAGGCGAAGAGCGTATCAAGTTACGGTTTCCCCGGAGTGGGTCAACCTCCCTCCGCTCCAGAAAAAGGGCCAGGGTGAGGGTATCGCCGATGGGATCTCCAGCCGAACGGAGTGTGGGCTTGCCCTGGGGCGGACTGCGGCTGCCTATTCCTCTGCCCGGCGGCGTCCCGGCCGGGGGGTGGAGGGTTGTCCGACCCACCGGAAGGCGTTTCGTACTCGACGGAGGATGCAATGCGGAAGCTCGCCCTGTTCGCGCTCACGACCGCACTGGCCGCCTGCGGCGAGCCGGAGGAGACGTCGCCCGCGGAGTCGGCGCCGGCCACTGCGGCCGCCGCGGCGGCGGTGCACCAGGCCGTGGCCCTGACCCCCGGGCAGCAGGACGGAAAGGTGATCTTCGAGTCCGTGTGCTGGACGTGCCACGGCTCGGGTGGGCACGGGGACGGGCCGGCGAGCACGCAAGCTCTGAAGCCGCCTACGTTCCACACGCCCGACTACGCGGCGGCTTCCCAGGCCATCCTCCTGCAGCGCTTCCAGGCCAGCATGCAGGGAGACGACCCCAGCCACGCTCACATGCAGTACGTGGTGAAGCTGGTGGTCGAAGAGAGCTTCAAGACGGCGCTCACCTACATCCCCGCCCTCGTGTACCCGCCCGAGATCCCGGGGAGCGCCGCCCACGGCCAGGACATCTTCCAATACCGGTGCGCCGGCTGCCACGGCACCTCCGGTCGCGGGGACGGCCCGGGCGCCGCGGCGTTGGTGGACGCGAAGCCGGTGGACTTCACCACCGACACCCTGGTGGCCAAGCGGGATTGGGACGCGGTCTTCGCGAAGGTGCGCGAAGGTGGCCAGCGGGTGCACGGATCCACCATGCCCCCCTGGGGCCAGATCCTCACCGACGCCGACCTGTGGGACCTGGTGGCCTACCTGGCCACGTTCCAGCCTGGGGTGGTGGCGCCGCCCTCCTGGGGTAACTGACTCCCGGATCCCTGGGCGTCGGGGTCCAACACGTCGGGGCGCAGAACATGGAGCACGTAGCCTGCGACGGCGTCGATCTCGCGGGGAGTGAGGTCGTGGATCCCGAAGACGGGCATCCCCGCCGCGTGGCCCACGGAGATCACCCGGTGCAGGGAGTCGGGGTCGGCGAGGCGCCAACCGGGCCGGGTCAGGGACGGCACCTCCAGCCCCTGCGTGACAGCGTAGTCCGTCCCTCCCTGGCCGAGAGGTCCGTGGCAGGTGCGGCAGTGCTCCACGTAGATCAGGTTCCCCAGGACGTGGCACGCTTCCGCCGAATCCCACGCGATCGTGTCGAACGTCGCGGGCGTGAACGATGCAGCGGCCTCCCGGACCTTCGCCTCCCGGTCCGGGGGCTCGAACTCGTGGTGCCCGCACGCCGCGACGGCGAACGCCGCGGCCATCCCGAGGAGAGGCCCGGCGGCACCCCTCATCGCACCGTGTCCGCCACCGTCGGATGGACCAGGTTGGTGCCGGGCTCCAGCGCCTGGGTCTTCGCCAGCGCCTCCTCGGCCGCCTGGGCGTTCCCCAGCGCCTCCTGAGCCATATAGACCCCGAACCAGGCCGCGGCCAGATCGGGAGCCAGCTCGGTGGCCTTGGTGTAATGGGCCAGCGCCCCGGCGAAGTCGTCGGCCCGGAACGCTGTGCTCCCGCTGTCCAGCTGGGCCGCCGCCTCGGGAGACATGGGATCCTGCGCCGGCGGGGCGGCCTCCTGGATCTGCGGGGCCTCGGTCTGCGGGGGCTCCGCTGGTTTGCACGTCGAGGCGGCGGCCACGAGCAGCACGAGCGCCACACCGTGCTTCAGGCTCACGGCGTCCTCCCTTCCAGGGGATTCCTGATGTGGCAGGCGAGGCAGGTCCGGGGGCTCTGCTCCCAGGCCCGCTCCGCGTCGAAGTTCCGCGAATGCGGGCTGATCTTGAAGGCGCCCAGCACGCCGTGGCACTGCGTGCAGTCGTTCTGCTGGTGGCACGTCGTGCAGCTCTCCAGGTTCTGCCGGGCCGCCTGGCCGTGACGGAGGAGCCACACCGCGCCTCCCTCGTGGTACCCCGGCCCCAGACGCCCCAGGCTGGCCAGGCCGACCTGGACGTGGCACTCGCGGCAGAAGACCTGGGTGTCGTGACAGTTGGCGCACTCCGTCTCGCGCCCGTAGGCCTCCGCGGCGTGCCGGGCCACGTAGCCGGTGGGGTGGTAGCCGCCGTTCGCGGGCCCGTCGTGGCAGTCCACGCAGAACGACTCCACGTGGCAGGTGCTGCACGACGTCGCCTCCCCGGCGGCCAGCACGGAGTGGATCTCCAGGAAGAAGAAGCTCTCGTGGCTCGCGGGAGCGTGAGGGGCCACGCCCACGCCGGGGGCCCGCGTCTCCGTCCGGGACGGCAGGGCGGCGAGGGCCTCTGGGTACGGCGTGAGGTGGCAGGCCGTGCAGTCCTCGACGGTGTGGCAGGTGGCGCACGCCGCGCGGGACGCCTGCGCCCCGTGCTCGCCCATCCACCCGTCGCTCCCGTGGCTGGCCGGCACGCTGTAGCGGGCCGGTGCCGGGGGAAGGTCCATTCCCTCGGGGGCGAAAGCCAGGCGCGCGATCTCCGGGCGATCCGTGTCCACATGGCAGCCCACGCACCGGTCGGCGGTATGGCACGTGGCGCAGCGGGCCAGGTTCTTCCCAGCTTCCAGGCCGTGGCCGCCGCTCAGGAAGGTCTCCGCGGCGTGGTCCGCCGGAGCCTCGAAGGCCTCGATGCGCGTGCGTGTGAATCCGGACTCGGCGAGAGGAACGTGGCAGGTGGCGCACGCGGCGTCCACCTGGTGGTCGCTGGCCTCGTGCGCATGGCACGAGATGCACGTCCCCACCTGCACCTGGGCGGAGACCGCCATGCGGTCCTTGCCCTGGGGCACGTGGCAGGCCTCGCAGGGCTGGGCGGGATCCCCGAAGTCCTCCAGGTAGGAGGCGTGCACGTCGTGGGAGAAGTGCACGTTGTTTACGCGGGGGGTGGGCTCCTTCCAGTCCACCCGGTCCAGGATCTCCCCGTCGTGGCACTGCGCGCACAGGTCGGGGCCGGGGTAGAACGCCGCGCTGTCGCCCGACGGGATCCCTTCGTGGCACCCGGTGCACAGCGGGAAGAGCCTGCTGTGGTAATCGTGGGGGAAGGTGGCCTGCTGACGCCCGGCGGCCGCGAAGGCGGCCCCCAAGGCCAGGCCGGCTACCGTCACGGCCACCGCCGCGGGGAGCCCGACCCGGCGGGCCCTCCCCATTTCACCGCCCCGCGAGGTCATCTCACCCTCCTACGGTTCGCGAGCCCGGGATCCTCGCCGATGGCGATGCGCAGCGAGGTCCAGCCGCGGGTCTGATTCCATGGGCTGGTGAACACGCTTCCCCCGTCCCTGTGCCGGAGCACCGACATCCCGCCTGCGAAAGACACCCGGTCGGTGAGGGAGAGGTCGAAGGAGAGGCCGCCGCCCAGGGCCCGGCCATCCCCCACGCGGAATTCCTCGATCTGCTGGAACGAGGTTCCCGAGAGGGAGAGGGCGAGGCGCTCCCACGCCGTGTAGCGCAGCGCCACGTCGCTGGAGCCGAGGAACGCCCCGGGTCCCCACTCGAGCCGGTACGAGCCGTCCACCGTCCACCCCGGCGCCATCTGCCAGCGCGCGCCGAGGTTGGCGCGCCACCCGGTATCGGCGAGGGGCCCCAGCAGGACCTGGGTATCGGTGTCCCCGTACGAGCGGCGTCCCGCCGAGGCCCAGAGTCCGAGCGCCGTGCCCGGCGACCAGGTCCCGCGCAACTCGAGCTCCGAGTAGGAGACCGGGTCGAAGAACCCCCAGATGGTGTTCATCTGGAAGTAGGGGACGTACCGCCGGGCCGTGGCCTCCACCAGCACCCGGCCGCCCTGGAAGGGGAGACCGACGGTGATGTGGCTCTTGCCGAGGCGATCCCGCCCCAGGTCGTAGTCCACGGATCCGGTGAGGCGGAAGTGCGGAATGGACGTCACCAAATCCATCGAGGCCCGCTCGCCCACCAGGGTCGAGCGGTCCGCCAGGATCTCCCGGTGGTAGCGGGCGGTGAACACGGCCCCGTCGAGCCGCTTGCGGACGGACGCGCCGAAGAGGCGCGCGCCTTGGTCCACGAAGAAATCGTCGACCCCCTCGAGGGCTTGGTTGGCAGGCTCGCGCAGGCCCCGGGCCAGGCTGCGGCCACCGTAGGCCTCCGCCTGGGTGGCGCCTACGGCGTAGGCAACGCTGCCCCCGTCGAAGGAGGGGAACCCGAGCCCCGAGCGGACCTCCTGGCGTCCCAGACGGAACCTGAAGGGTCCGTGCTGGAGCTGGGCGTAGCCCAGAAGGGCGTCGAAGGCGTCGTCGGAACGGGGCCAGAGCAAGTCGCTGCCGGCGTGGGCCCGCCCGCGGAGCAGCGCGGTGAAGCTCAGCCCTTCCAGCCCGAAGCCCCAGGCGGTGAAGCTCACATCCTGGTTGGCAGCCACGAGCTGGTCCTTCTCCAGGGCCCGGTAGGCCGTGCAGAAGTCGCCGGCGAAACAGGACACCTGCCGGGCCCCGGCCCACATCCGACCCAGCGAGTCCATGACGACTTCATGCCGGGGAACGGTGTCCTGCCCATAGGGGCGCAGCTCCACCATCTGGACGGTGGTTCCCACCCATCCGCGCACACCCTGCCCGAAGAGGGAGCCCGGAGCCCCCAGGAGGAGGCACAGGACGACCAGCAGGAGAGACGGGAGCGCCGTGGAGGCCCGCCGCTCGGGCTGCGGGTCTCGGACCCGGCCGCTCATGGATTCGCCTCCCTCCCCGCCCGGCGGGGACTCGGCATGGAGTGTTGGACGTACCCTGGCATGGTGGCGGGGAGGTGGAGAGCGAAGCCCACCCGCTCGGCCAGGAGCGCGGTGGCGGTGTCGGGGTGCAGGCGGGGCAGGATCGAGGGGCTGTCCATGTCCAGATCCTGGTGGCAGTCCATGCAACGACCGCCATCCACCTTGAAGTCGTGGGCCTTGTGGCAATAGGTGCAGTCCTCCAGCACCCCGGGCTGCATGTCCTTGTGCATGGGCGAGAGGTCGGCGGCCTGCGTGTGGCACCCGGAGTCGGTGCAGGTCTCCACCGCCTCCTCAGGCGTCGTCTGCTCGTGGGGGTTGTGGCAGGACGAGCAGACCCCCTGGTGGGGATCCGGCTCGGGCATGCGCACGAGCGAACGCATGGCGTGGCAGCTGAAGCACTCCTCCCGGTCCGGCAGGAGAGCCGACTCCACGCTGCCCGGCTGCACGGCATCCGGGGCGGCCGCACCCGTCGGCGCCAGGAAGTTGTGGCACGCCGAGCAGTGGATGGTGAGGTTGCTCATTCCGGCCAGGAGGATCTTCTTGTCCTGGTGGCACCCCGCCTGGGCGCACGTCTTGTCCACCGGCGCGAACTCGTGGAGCGACGTGGCGTGGCACTCGACGCACTGGAGACCCTCCAGCACAGGGTCGTCGGACTCCAGGTGGGCCTTGTGTCCCGCGGAGGACGCTACGAGCCGCCAGCGGTCCGGATCGCCCTCGATGTGGCAGCCGGCACACAGCTCGTTGGGCACCTCGGCGTGGGCGGCGATGTCGTCCGGGTTCTCCACGATCTGCGTGAGCGCCATCTGGCTGCGTGCCATGAGCGTGGGCTGGTGGCATGCCTTGCAGCCGAGCCCGGCATGGGCGCTGGCGGCGAAGAGGTTCGCCGGCTCCTGCATGAGGTGGCACGACACGCAGAAGTCGTTGTCGTGCTGGACGTAGTCGTAGGTCCTGTAGGCGTAGTAGCCGCCTGCCCCCACCGCGGCCATCACCACCACGCCCACGGCGCCCAGCGCGGGTGCGGAGAGGTTGGCGGCCCACTCGGCCAGCCGCTCCGGGAGGCGCGCAAGCACGCCCAGGATGCGGTCCGCCACGACGGCCTCAGTTTCCTGCCTTGCCCAGAACGGGCTCCAAATTCACGTCGCTGGATGCCTGGATCCCGTAGACCCTCTTCAGCTCGTTGATGCTCTCGATGAGCAGCTTCTCGATGAGGAACGGGTTGTGGATGACGGCGCCCTCCATCAGCGCCATCTCCTGGTTGTATCGCGAACCCTCACCGGCGCTGGTGCGCCCGTCCACGGAGTTGAACTCGGCGGCGGGGACCTTCGCCAGGAGCGCGCCGAGCTCGGCGAGGAGCGCGTCGGTGCGCTCGTTCGCCCGCGCCACGGCCGCCCGCGCCACATCCGGGGTACCGTGGCACCCGGCACCGGTGCATGACCGGTAGTCGCGCTGGCTCTCGGCGCACCCGGATGCAGACACAGGCTTACCGGATGCATCCACGCACGGGGTGGCCCAGAAGCGGTGGCCGGTGTCGCGGAAGGTGACGTTGCCGGCGGCGTCCTTGACCTCTCGGCTCCCGGCGTGGCAGGTCACGCAAAGTCCGGCGTTGGAAGCCACGACGCCGTGGGTGGCGGCGACCGTCCCCGGCAGGGAAGCGGGCCGCCAGCCGGCGTCGCCGAGAAGGATGGGTCCCTGCGCCGCGTGGGGCATCCCGGAGAAGTCGATGCCCGGGCGCTCCTGGTGGCAGCGTATGCACAGGTTCGTGGCCGCGCTCGCGGTGTTGGTCGGGAAGCGGAGGCTGGCGTCCTGGGCACTGCCGTGGGGATCGTGGCACACGGCGCACGTCACAGCGACCGCGCCGGTGGCGATGGGCTGCTTCTCGGCAAAGTCCGTGTCCACGCCCCAGGCCTTGAGGGCCCCGTCCCCGGAGTGGCAGGCCGTGCATGCCGCACTGGCCCCCAGCGAGCTGAGACGCGAGTGCCGCGACGCGGCCCACTCCTCGAGCTGAGGCGTCATGGCGCTCCGGTGGCACTCCCCGCACCCCGTGGTGAGGGCAGTGCCGGCGGCCAGGGGCGCCCTGGGGACGTTGGCCTTGGAGGGGGCAGCGATGTGCTGGAGTCCGGCGCCGTGGCAGGCCTCGCACTGGACGTCCTCGTAGCGCTTGTCCTTGGTCGCGGTGTACCCCGACGCCGTGGTGGCCGGGTTCCCCAACTCGTTGGTGGAGTGGCACGCTTCGCAGGATGCCTGGGCGTGGCCGCTCTCCTGGAGGCCGCTCCAGGCCTTGGAGTGGAGCGTCTCCAGCCACTCGGCCTGCTTCTCCACGTGGCAGGTGCCGCAGTAGGTGAGCTGTGCGTCGTGGCCCGAATAGCCCACGAAGCCGGCGGCGGCGTCCGGCACCTCGCCTGGATCGTCGTCGGGCTCCTCGAAGACGACCTTTTCGTCCACGCAGGCGGCGAGGGGGAAGAGCGCGAGCACGAGCAGGGACACCAGGGCCTGGCTCGAAGGAATCCTCATTCGTCAGCTCCGTAGGTATACGGACATCGTACCGTGGGATGCTACCACGACACGTACTCCCGCGCATGAGGGGGCTTTCCCATGGGGCATGTCGGGATTCCCCCCCACTCCCCGGGTTCCAGGTCGGGCCCCGGGGAGAGACGCCGTATCCGGCGTGTCCGGAGTGCGCGGGAGGGAGTTCAGTAGGCGGGGATTCCGGTCAGCGTATGACCGAGGATGAGCGAGTGGATGTCGTGCGTGCCCTCGTAGGTGTAGACCGACTCGAGGTTGGTCATGTGTCGCATGGAATGGTATTCGATGGTGATCCCGTTGGCACCCAGCATGCGGCGCGCCTCCCGGGCCACTTCGCAGGCCATGTTCACCGTCGCCCGCTTGGCCAGCGACACCTGGTAGGGGGTCATGGTCTCCCGGTCCTTGAGCCGGCCCAGCTGGAGCAACAGGAGTTGCCCCTGGGTGATCCCGGTGAGCATCTCGGCGAGGCGGGCCTGCTGCAGCTGCTTGCCTCCGATGGGTCCGCCGAACATGACCCGCTCCTTGGAATAGGAGAGGGCCTCGTGAAGGCACGCCATGGCCGCCCCGGCCGCGCCCCAGGCGATGCCGTAGCGGGCCTGGGTGAGGCACATGAGAGGGTGCTTGAGGCCCCGGGTGGCCCCGGGGAGGATGGCGTCGTCGGGGACGGACACGTCCTCGATGACGATCTCGCTGGTGTCCGAGGCGCGGAGCGAGAGCTTCCCGATCTGGCTCTTGGGGGTGAAGCCTGGCGTGCCCTTGGGCACCAGAAACCCGCGGATGGTGGACGTGTCGCCCTGGGCCCCGGTCTGGGCCCAAATCACCGAGATGTCCGCCAGGAAGGCGTTGGTGATCCACATCTTGGCGCCGTTCAAGACCCAACCGTCGGAGGTCTTCACCGCCCGGGTGATGATCCCCCCCGGGTTCGACCCGAAGTCGGGCTCGGTGAGGCCGAAGCACCCCACCGCCTCGCCGGTGGCGAGCTTGGGGAGCCATGCCTTCTTCTGCTCCTCCGACCCCCATTGGTGGATGGGGTACATGACCAGGCCCCCCTGCACCGAGGCGAAGGAGCGGAGCCCCGAGTCGCCGCGCTCCAACTCCTGCATGATGAGGCCGTAGGCCACGTTGTTCAGCCCGGCGCCGCCGTACTCCTCGGGGATGTTGGCGCCCAACATGCCCAGTTCTCCCATCTCCGGGATGAGCTCCGTCGGGAAGCGGTGGTCGAGGTACGCGTCCTGGATGATGGGCATGACGCGGTCCTCCACCCAATCCCGCACGGTATCGCGGATCATCCGCTCCTCTTCGGAGAGAAGGGAGTCCATATCGTAGAAATCGAAGCCTTCGAACTTGGCAGCCATAGGTCGTTGTCAGGTTGTTGGGGGAGCGCAGGGCCCTTCGAGAACTCGGGCAGCGGAACTCCGGGTCCAGGAAATCTAGCCCCTCCCGCGCGCGGGCAGGGAGGCGCCCGGCGGCCGGCCCGCCTAGCGGTCGTACCAGATGAGCTTCTGTATCAGAGCGTCCACCGCCGAGGCCAGCGCCCCGGGGTCGTCGGTCTCGGCCGGCGCTCCCTCCACCAGGCCGAACCAGGGCACGCGTCCGGTGCGCACGTGGACCAGAGCGGCGGAGACGCGGACGCGGATTCCTCCCTCGCCGGGGACGACCCAGGCGCGCACGGGGAGGAGGGCCGTCTGGGCGTCCACCAAGGCTCCCAGGCGCAGCAGGTCACCGTAGAGCGGGTCGCCCACACGCTGCACCTCCGCCGCCGAGAACACCCCGACCTGGAGACCGTGGATGCGCACGTTGAGGCCGGGCGAACGGTCCAGCGCCCGCTGGAGCCGGGGCGGGAGGACCCAGTCCACCCCCGGCGCCCGATCCCGGAGCGCGAACGCCAGCTCGGCATCCACATCCCCCGCCACTCCCATGGCGCTCTGGAAGGGAAGCACCATCACGATGCTCCCCCGCAGGTCGGGGGGCGTGCCCTGAGAGGTCCCAGGTTCGGGGACCGGCGCCCTCCCCTTCCCGCAGGCCGAGACGGCAAGGGCGAGGGCGAGGGTCGTCGTGAGGTACCGCGGGCGGAAGGCGGAAGAGGTCACGGGTGTCTCCGGCAGGGCGCCAGGGTGGCACGGACCGGGGCCGCGCAGAAAGGGCCGCGGCGCCGGGCCCACGCAACGAAAGGTAGGGCCGAGGAGCAGGTGGCTGAAGAAGGGCTGTTGACTTCGACGGCCACCAGGCGCCCATTTCCGGATTCCACCCATGCCACCACGGAGCGATCATGAGCTCAGGGATCCGATACGCACGCTGGGACAGCATCCGGAAGGAAACGGTCACCGACGTCATCTCCCGTCGCCTCTTCACCGGCAAGCGGATGATGCTCGCCCAGGTCTACCTGGAGAAGGGCGCCGTCGTCCCCACCCACCAGCACGAGAACGAGCAGATCACCTGGATCCTCGAAGGGGCGCTCCGGTTCTGGATCGGCGACGCCGAGAGCGGAATCGAAGAGATGGTGGTGAGCGCCGGTGAGATGCTGTACATCCCGTCCAACGTCCCGCACAAGGCGGAGGCGCTGGAGTACACCCTCGACGTGGACGCCTTCAGCCCACCGAGGCAGGACTGGCTGGAGAAGACCGATTCCTACTTCCACGACAAGAAGTGACAGGTGAGGAGATAGATCATGGACCTCGGATTGAAGGGAAAGGCAGCGCTCGTGTGCGGATCCAGCCAGGGGATCGGGCGCGCCATCGCCGACGCTCTGGCGGCCGAGGGCGCGGACGTGGTGATCAACGGCCGCTCGGCGCAGAAACTGGAGCGAGTTCGGGCCGAGATCGCCGGAGCCACCGGCGCGAAAGTGGTGGCGGTGCCGGCGGACCTCGGCGATCCCGCCGCCGTGGACGCCCTGGTGAGGGCCGCGGTGGTGGCGCTGGGCCGCGTCGACATCCTGGTGACGAACACGGGGGGGCCACCGTCGGGGCTCTTCGAGAACCACTCGGCCGAGGCGTGGCACAAGGCCATTGCCCAGAACCTGGAGAGCGTGGTGAACCTGGTGCGCGCCGCGCTCCCCGGGATGAAGGGGAGGCGGTGGGGGCGGATCGTGAACATGACCTCCATCTCGGTGAAGCAGCCGATAGGGGGGCTCATCCTCTCCAACACGCTCCGGGCCGGGGTCGCGGGGTTCACCAAGACCATCTCCAACGAGGCCGCGCCCTTCAACGTGACCGTGAACAGCGTGCTCCCGGGCTACACGCGCACCGAGCGCCTGGTGGAGCTGGCCATGGCGATGGCAACCCGCACCGGCACCACGCCGGACGCCGCCTACACGTCGTGGGAAAAGGAGACACCCATGGGGCGCCTGGCGGAGCCCGCCGAGGTGGCGGCCGCGGTGGCGTTCCTGTGCTCGGAGAAGGCCGGCTACATCACCGGCCAGTCCGTCGCCGTGGACGGCGGCTGGATCAAGGGACTTTTCTAGGGCCTGTTCACACTATGGTGGTTGCGGTTATATTGCTGCATGGAGATTACCGCAGAGCAGTTTCGGCGCGTCGAGGAGTGCTTTCCGACGCAGCGTGGGAATGTCTCAATCTCGAACTTGGA
>Ga0315541_1002171_pt1 | contig 16816 bp, 12 predicted proteins | sample SalMarSW160190MG_FD_203095 | JGI IMG/M metagenome (GOLD analysis project Ga0315541, IMG submission 203095) | Salt marsh sediment microbial communities from the Plum Island Ecosystem LTER, Massachusetts, United States - Salt Marsh Sediment SW1601-190 ...
AGGTGGGTGTCGGACGGGATTTCCAGTCGGTACAGCGACTCCTCATCCACGAAAGGCATCTTGGCCAACACACGAGCGGAGATACGATCGCTGCTACTGTGGCGCTTGTAGAAGCGTCGCAGGTCGTACGCCTTCTGGCCACTCACCATATAGAGCAGGACATCTAGTTGATCGAGCGCCACGGACACCGGATACCAAGCCATCCCGGTTGGTTCCAGCACTGCCCGCAATGGGTAGTCGGGAGTTACCCCCTCCCGTGCCCGGGCTACTACTCTCTCGATCTCATCCCACCGAGTGTGGAACGATATCGGCGATGTCACAAACTGCCCGTATTCATTCACCACGATCGCTTTGTGGGCTGCAGAGACTCCCAGGTCTATCCCGAGGGTGCGCATTTCCAACCTCCTTTCCTTCTTTCCTTCTTCGCACCACAGCCAGTACACGGAAAGGCAACGAGTGACATCTGTGCCCAGGCCCAGAGGCCGTACAGCTTTTCCCAAGCTTGCCCTTGATTAGGGGCACATAGTCCCCAATGTTCCTAATCGGGTCTCCTGAGCGGAAGGATGACAGTCTCAGCCAAGAGGCAGCTTAAGCTCCTCATGCAGTTTTGCTAGTCACTCCTGCCCTCCCAGGATTAGTATACACCCTCTTGGACTAGAACGGGAGATCAGCGCTATGTCGAATTGTTAAGGTGCTTGTCTACATTACTTAATATACAAGCAGTTACGTTTGGGTTTATGCTACGGAGCAACTTTCCCCCATTTTTATGTTAATGTCAAGATGCGGGTAGACTCAACAACGCTCGGGCCTTTCCCAATGAAGTGGTTGGAGGAGTTGGGCTTCAGCGCGATTCTGCAGAGACAAAGAGCGGGTAGCGTGTAAAGCAAGAGTTAGCGCAGCGACGGAGGCGACGTTGGCGGTGGCGTAAGTTTTCCATGCAGGAGCATATTGTGGTAAAATGTAAGTATGGGAGGTGCACTATTTGGACTTTGGACAAAATCACGGCGGCGGCCAGAAACCCGTTTTCTTGCTCAGAGTTGTCCCTTTTTGCGCCCGAAAATGCCTGATTCGAGCGAATTTCACCTGCAAAGTTATCAGAAAACGGGTTTCTTCAACTTTGTCCAAAGTCCAAGCTCTTGCGATGTCGGGTTTGACAAGAGCCCTCGTCTGCACCCCCTGGCGGCCATCATCACTTGTGGTCCTATCAACATACTTTCGCTCTCTACTCTGTCTCAATCTCCGGCGTCGCCCCCCGCTGATACAGGCTCTCCCTGATCCCCAACTCAACGGTGTTCTCTCGGATGCCGCTTTCACTTTCGGCGGCGACCTCCACGCGGATGGAGACCTCGGCGCCCTCGCGGATGAGCGGATCAATCACTTCGTTGTAGAAATCCTGCCAGTTCTCCCAGCGCACTGGCGTGCGGATGACCACCCGCCGGTACTGCCGCTCGCCCCCCGGCGTGACCAGGGGCGGCTGCACGGGTTTCTCCGGGGGCGTCGGGATCAGGGGCGGTGGCCCCGGCGGTGGCAGTTCCGGAGGTGTGACGCCGGGCGGAGGTGGCGGCGCAATCTGGATGGCAACATCCGGCTTGACCAGCCAGGCGCTGGCGGGCACCTCCCGCAACGGCCCCGCTGGCCGTCTGCCCGGTGAGTACAAGGTGTCGAAGTCCAGTTTCTCTCTATCCCCCAGGCCGTAGCCGAACAGTCTCCGCTCCAGGCCCTCGACTATGCTCGCGGTCAGCACCGTCTGGTCTGCCAGCATCGGCAGGTGGGTGTAGCGGACGAAGTAGCCCCACAGGTCGGCTACTCGCAGGGCGTCCTGGTCCTCAGGCCACAACGACCAGCGCTCCTCGACGATCAGCCGGGGGTTCAGTTGCTCCAGCAGCCGCTCTACGTCCTTCAACGTGTCCCACACCCGCTGGCTCAGCGTGCGGCTGACGTCGTAGGCCTGGGCACCCATGTCCCAGACCTGCAGGCTCTTCTCCGGCCCGCCGGACACGATGTGCCGGTAGGCGGCCGCGACTCGCTGGGGCAGCCGGGAGCGGGCATCGTCCAGACGCTTCGTCAGGTCCTTTTGCTGTTCTTCACGGAGGCTTTCGACTATGACGCGATCCGTGGCGATACCGCGCAGCGCGATGAGCGTCCTGGCCGCCGTCGTCACACCCTGGAGCGCAGCGCTGTCGGCGGCCAGGAAGACCAGGGTGTTGCGGTAGCGGCGGAAGGTCGTGCCGTGATTGTCGAGGACCTGGGAGATGAAGCGCTTGGTCTCCTCCTCGTTTTCAGACCCCATTGGGTGATCCAGGTCCAAGACGACCAGGCTCAGTTCCTGGGTGTCGGTCACGTCCCGATCCTCCTGGGGCCAGATGTAGAGTCGCCGGAAGGTCCGCAGGCCGACGATGTCCCCCAGTGTCCGCCACACCTCCTCGCGGATCTCCTCTCTGCGGACCCCGTCCTCTCGCTCCACCAGGATCTTGTTGAGGTTCGGTTCGATCGAGAAGCGCCAGACACCGCCGTCGCCGTAGAGATACCACAGCCGCTTCGAGAGCCGGCCTACCGCGTCGGCCACGATGGCTGGTGACATGTCGGGGTGGAGCACTGCCAGCCGTAGTTGGGGTTCCGTCCCGCCGCGCTCGCGCCCCCCGCTGTGGGAGTAGAGGAAGATGCTGGTCGCCAGCCCCTGGGCCACGCGCTCGCGGGCGTACTCGCTGCCCAGGGCCTGGTCAATCTGCATGGCCTTGGCATCGTGGTTGGCCACGTCGGAGCCGAGGACGGTCTCGTAGGCGTCGCCGACGTACTTGACCAGTTCCCGGCGGATCTCCTGTACGCCCAGGCCCACGTGGCTGGGCTGGATCAGGGGGCGTGGTACCGCTGGCGGTACAGGTCACCGACTACCAGGGCCAGCAGGCACAGCACGCCCCGGGTGCGCTGGAAGCCCGGGATGCTCCCCCACCGCTCGTAGAGGATGGCGATGAGTTCAGGGTGGAAGGGGTAGGCGCGGGCCATCAGCTCCCGGTACTTGGGCTCGCGGACCTCGCGGGGCAGGTCGTCGGCGTGGCGGCGGTAGTACTCCCAGTAGGCCTCGGCGACCTGCCGGTGTTCGGCCGGGTTGCCCACCTGCTCGAAAAGACGGCGACGCAGGATTTCGTAGACCTCCACGCCCTCCACCGGGGCACGCACCGTCTCGATGCACCCCATCACCCGTCCCAACCGCTCGTGGGCAGTGATAGCGGCCTCGTCGAAGAATTCCAGACGGCTGGAGGGGAGGGTCACCACCAGGGCCGTCTGTGGGTGGTTGGCGACAGCGATGGTCAGTTCCTGGAGGAAACTCAGGATCTGCCCCGCCAGGGTGCCCTCGCCGACCGGGACGCCCGCGGCCTTGACCTGGTACTCCAGCACTTCGTCCATCAAGATCAGGGCAGGCTTGGCCTGCGTAAGCAGTTCGCCCAGTCCGTCGGTGCCGGGGGCCACGCGGTCCTGATCGCTGCGCTCGACGAGGAGGTAGAGTTCGAGGCCGCCCAACTGGTAGGCCATCTCTCCCCACAGCGTACGGATATGGAGTCCCTCGGGGGTACGGCGGCCCTCATTGGCATCCAGGGCGGTGCCGACCAGCGTGACGACGTTGGCCCCCGGCACCCGGGAGAGGCCGGCAGCCAGGAGCAGCGTGCGCACACTGTCCAGGTGCTCGATCTGATCGGTGTGCTTGAAGAGGTGGTAGAGGGCCAGCAGGGCGTGGGTCTTGCCGCCGCCGAAGGGGGTCTGGAGTTGGATCACCGCCTCGCCGGCCGGTTCCCCGGTCAGCCGGCGCATCATGTCCACCAGGAGTTCGGTCAGGCCGCGGGTGGGATAGGTCTGCTTGAAGAAGGTGACCGGGTCGCGGTAGTCCACGGCCCCCTTGTCCTGCAGCACCATCCCTAAGTCGGCGGCGAAGACGGCGGCGTCGAAGCGGCCCTCGCGGATGTCGCGGTGGGGTACGGCCACCTGCCACCAGGGAGGTAGGACGGCGGCCCGACGGGGAGCGCACAAGGCCTCCTTGAGGCTCTGGACCTCAGCGGCAGCGGCGGGGTCCACCAGGCGCAGGATGCGCTCGGTGTTGTCCAGGCCGCGCCAGACATCGTCGGTGCGCAGGTCGCCCGTCTGGGGGTGAGCGACGGCGTTGCGGACCTCCCGTACCTCGTGGAGCCAGCCGACCACCTTGCGGTCGCCGAAGACGTCGCGGAAGACGGGCTTCCAGTTGCCCTCGATGATGTTCCCGAACCAGTTGATGTCCAGCATCTCGGCCAGTTCATCGCCGGGGCGTTCGACGACGAGGGAGTCGCTCCGTTTCTCGAAGAAGACGCGGAGGCGCTCGATCTCCTCCTGCTTGAAGCAGCGGGCGACGCCCTGCTCCCACCAGTTGTCGCCGTAGGCGGCCTGGAGTTTTTCGACGATGAAGGGGAGCATAGCGTCGCGGAAAATCTTGAGGCCTTCGTAGAGAGTAAGGTAGTTGGCGGTCATTGGACGTTCTCCTTGCCCATTACCCAAAGATTCCACCGATGTGAGGGCCTGGGAAGACTGTTGGATCCTGGGATTTTGGGTTCTCCTTCGACTGAACAAACTGTATCGTGTATAGAACGGCAGCTCGAGCCAGTTTCAAAGCATCCAAGACCGTCTGGTGAAAGTCATCAAGAAGTACGTGGTAGTAGATGGGATTGTCTGGGCCGTGTTCGCCGTCAAGGTCCCTGATGATCTTGTCGTCTGGATCGCCCAAGGGATAGGAGTAGTTATCCAGTGGGCCGAATACATGGAAGACTACATAATGGTGAACCAAGCTATTGCGTACACCAATAAGCAACCTGTGTTCATCCCCGAGCTCTATGCTGAGACTTTCGAGCGCTCTGAGAGGCATATTGCCGGGGTTGTCTCTCATTAGTCGGCTATCGCCGCGTTCGAAAACGGTCCGGGACCTTTGGTTCGGATGTCTCCAGTATCGCACCTGCCTATCTGGAATCCCCAAGTTCTCATACCCATTCAGGAAGGTGGCAATCTTGTCAAATACGCTGAAAGACTTGATCAAAGATAACTTCGCAAACTCCAAGTAGGTCGAGTAATTCATACGGTAGTCCATCATGCCGGGTTCTGTTGGGTCAACCGTCAGAAAGTCAAAGGGAGTTGCTGGGTACTGTGAGAGTACATACGTGGTGCGGGCAGTCTTGTAATCACCAATGAGTTCAATCAGTCTTGAGAAAACAACATAGGGCCGCCGATACTCTGTAGCTGGGAACACGATACCCAAGTTGGCCCAATCCTTGTTTCGACTAGGACACCGTGTGTCCCCAAGGCAAAGATTCAGATATAGGTTGTGTTTGAGGGATTCCTGCTCATAGAAACCCTCGAACGAGATTCCGTTTACTTCTTGGGGGAACGGTGGAAAGGCCTGGCCCATCTATTCTTCTCCTTCTGGACTGTTCTTGACAATCTGGTGAAGCCAGTAATGGGCGAACTCATCCGAAGGTGCTGTTGCGATGATTTGCTCTAGTGTTTCCCTGGCCAGGCTCTCGTGTCCTAGCATCAAGTCGGTGTAGGCCAACCACTTAAGCGTGCGAACATCGTTTGGATGGATTCTGAGGGCTTTCTTGAAATATCTATTGGCGTCTTCAACAACGTGGCGTATGGTGGAACTCGTCGCCAGCGCCTCACCCATATTCACCAATGCATTCCAGTGCTCTGGGTTCCGATTCAGCACCCGCTTATACCAATCTAGCAGTCTGTCGGAGTGAAAATGCCGTCCCTAAATTCGTGGCTTTTTGCGGCAAAAGTGGTGCACAAGACCCTGATTCACGCTCAGAATCGTGCCTGAGTGGGGCTTTTCTCAGCAACACAATGTTCTCTCCGACAGCCTGCTAGCAAGGAAGGAAATGCATATCGAAAGAGCAGCAGCAGTGGGGAGGAGCAGTGAATGACACAGTCGAAAGTCCAGCAGTCCATAAGCGGTTCATCAGCGCCAACAACGATAAGCAACCCCACTTTGAACTGGACGACAAGGGGCTTTCGTAGAGACCGTAGTCCTTCGAATCCCCAATGGGGCTGTTTCCAGCGGGATCAGCACCAAGTGGGGCGAATGGTAGTCTCCACCCCAGTGGCGGCCAGTCAGCAATAGGCCGGCACTGCGAAGGGCCCGCACGTGAGAGAACAGACACTCAGTTCGGTGGGGGATGCCTGGCCAAGAGAAGCGAGTAGAGGAAACAGGCGGCATCGGAGACAACCACATCCACAGACAGCGAACAGGACGCCTGCGGTCTGGTGTCCAGCAGCAACACACGACGGCCCATCTCCACCAGGGCAGCGCCCAGGTTGATGGTCGTTGTAGTCTTACCGATCCCCCCTTTCTCGCCGGGGAGAGCGATAACGCGCATCCTTGCCTCCTCCACTTATGTTGGGCATACAACGTGTGGAAGAGGGAGGATCGGCTCAGAAAGAGCGAGGAGACACCGCTAAGAAGGAAAACGCGGTGCGCCAATCCGGCCCCTGGCCTTTCGGCCTGCCCACGGAAGGGGCACTGAAAGTGTGGAGGGCTATGGTCTTGGATGCGCTTGTTAATAGAACTAATGTGCTAATACTATGCCATACTTTTCGGGCGGTGTCAATATTGGGAAATTTGGGATATCAGATTGTTAGGACAGCTGTCAGGCGCGGAGGGCATCTGTGCAAGGTCTGGCTGCCCTCGGCGGGGAGGCGAAAAAAAATTGCCCTGCCCGCTCTGCTGTGTTACAATGACCTCTACAAAAGCCCTCACAGCTATCGCCCAGCCCGAGGCGCGGGCAAGAGATGGTGGGGACTGCCATTGCAGGGATGTGACAGCACACAGACTACCCACAGTCAAGATGCGATGGGCTTGTTGTTTTGGATAAGGTGACCTGAATGATGTCTGGATCTAGACCAAAACCTGTTGTCCTCGACCTGTTCTGCGGCGCAGGCGGTATGAGTCTGGGCTTCCAGATGGCTGGCTACCACATTGGTCTCGGTGTGGACAAAGAGCCGTTGCCCTGTCGAACTCACGCTCACAACTTCAATGGCCGCTGCGTTCAGGCAGACATTGAAGCAATTGACGATCTAACAGCTTTCATTCAGGAGCATGGTCTGGAACGCGTGGATGTGATTATTGGTGGGCCACCCTGCCAGGGGTTCAGTCGAGTAGGACGAGGAAAGCTGCGCCAGGTTAGAAATGATCCTACATACATACATGACCCTCGCAATCAATACTACAAGGAATTCATCCGTTTCGTCGAGGCGCTCCGCCCCCTCTATTTCGTGTTGGAAAACGTACCTGACATGCAATACTATGCCGATGGTGAAGGGCTGGTGCTGGAAAAGGCCCTGAAAAAGCTATCTGAGCTGGGATACTCTGGAGGGTCGGATAGCCGTCCGAGCTGGAGTATACTTCAGGCCGACCACTACGGCGTACCGCAAACACGCCAGCGGTTAGTCATTGTTGGTAACCGACTGGGAACTTCGATCAGGTGGCCACGACGCACACACCTGAATCGGCCGGTAACGGTCTGGGAAGCCATCGGTGACCTGCCCATCATCGCTCACTGTTGTCGAGAGGATAAGATGCCATATGAGCCTCGACAGAACACAATTTACCAGCGCCGGATGCGTCAGGGTATGCGTGAGCGAGGGCTACAGGGAGTGCTGTTCAATCACCAGACACGCTGGCATAACCAACAAGACTTACACGCTTTTGCCTGGATGCCGGAAGGCGGGAAGTACATTGATCTCCCGAAGCGTTTCAAACGGTATCGAGATGACATTTTCAAAGACAAGTACCGGAAACTCTGCCGGGGTCAGCCCTCCTGGACCATTGAGGCCCATATTGGTAAAGACACATATCGCCACATCTACCCTGCCGGGCTGGGTGATATAGAACCACCTCGTACTATCTCGGTGCGTGAGGCTGCTCGGCTGCAGAGTTTTCCTGACTGGTTTCGTTTCATTGGGCCGTTTACTAAACAGTTCTACCAGGTAGGCAATGCTGTGCCCCCATTGCTGGCTAGGGCTGTAGCTGGGGCCATCCTTCCAGACGTGTTGACGGGAATGGCATACCTGGCAGATGTCGGGACAGTAGCGCCAGATGGCGACAGCACGCGGCTGTTCCAGATACGGGGACTGGTCGAGGTGGTATTGCAGAGTGACTGAGATTATCGAGGCGGGTGATCATACTGTGGACGCTGTGGCCTTCCGCAGAGCACTGATTACCTGGGGGAAGGAGCACTTTCTTCGCTTCCCCTGGCGGCTGACCAGAGACCCGTACCGCATTCTGATGGCCGAGGTGATGCTGCACCGCACCCAGGCGACCCAGGTGGTACCGGTATACGAGCGGTTTGTTGAGCGTTACCCGGATGTACCCTCACTGGCCTGGGCCACAAGAGAGTATCTGCATGATGCTCTTTATTCGCTGGGTCTGCGCTGGCGAATTGACCTGGTTTATAAGATGGCCGCCGAACTGATGGGCCGGTTTGAGGGAAAAATACCGGAAAGCAGGGAGGACTTACTCTCGCTACCCGGAGTGAGCGAGTACATTGCCGGTGCAGTGCGGTGTTTTGCCTGGAATCTGCCGGAGCCGTTGCTGGACACAAACACAGTGCGAGTGGTGGGGCGAGTGTTCGGGCTGGAGATCAAAGAATCATCCCGGCGCAACCGTCGCTTTCGAGACTTGATCACAGCCCTGGTGGATCCAGATGAGCCACGGGCGTACAACTATGCTCTACTGGACCTGGCAAATCAGGTGTGTATGAAAAAACGGCTACCGGAATGCTTCAGGTGTCCATTACAGAAGCGTTGCATGTACGGCATGATCCGCCCTTGCAAATCCAGACACTGGACAAACGAACAGAGGGTAAGCAACTGAACAATTCCGACTCTGTTTTCTTGTTTTCTTGTTCCAGTTACACAGTTATGAGGTGCCCTCTTGTCCGAACGTGATCACATTTTAATCGCCCTGGTAAAAGAAATCCTGGGACCACGCGACGGTCCTTGCGAAGTCTTGCCCGAAGACCAGAACCCGCGCGATGAATATATCACGGGTGTGCTGGCCCCGGCTCGCGCTTCCCGTCCACCAGACGACATTGACGCTGATGTTGACGAAGTCATCGAGGAAACATCCAGTGAGGAAGACCAGGATACTCAGAGGCGCGTGGTGGTGCCAGGTGTGTTTTCGCCCGCCCTTGACCCCAGAGCGCTGCCCCGTTCCATCGGGCTGTCTTTCACGGTCGAGGCAGACGACGGACCGCCGCAAATCGAAGTCTGTGCCACGTGGGCACGGTATCACACGCATCAGCAGGGCTGGCAGCGTCAGCCGGAGGCTTTCCTGACCGGTCCGGCACGGGCAGACCAGGACCAGAGGTGGACGGCTGCTGACGGTGTTTCGCTCCAGTTACGCTCGCGAGCGCTGCCTGATGGTGGCTGGCGTGTCTCGCTGTTTCTGGTCAACGTCACCCAGGTAGAAGGGAATGGACGTCCAGCCACAGGCGAACACCTTTTCCAGCCCCAGATCCGGGTACGCTGCTGTCCCGGAACTGTACTCGTGTCGGTATGGACGGCAGACGCTGTCAGCCAAGCCGCTGCGGATCCCGGCTCCCTGGCTGCCGAGGATTCCTCACTGGCCCTGCTCTATCGCGGGCGTACGGCGCTGGCCCGAGGGCACCTGTGCGGTGTTACCTGGAAAGCGATTGACCCGGAGCGACCTCATCCAACCCTTCCATCACCTGACGAGGCGCCATTTGCCTGGACGGATGCCGTTGCCGTGCCAGATGCGGAGCGGCCAAAGTTCACGCCTGCCGACGTGCGTACAGAACTGGTGCCCTGTTACCCGATCGAGGCTCCACGAATGGGATGGGGCGAAGAGTCCGGCCCATCGCCCACGCTTGACCCCGAAGTGCTGGCCGAAACCTGGCAGCCTGAGCAGGTCAGGTCGCGGCTGCAACCGCTGGTGGATGGTTACCGGGCCTGGATAGAAGGACAGCAGTCGCTGGTTGCGACTCTACCGACAACACAGCAACAGGTGGCCGTGGCCCACATCCAGCAGTGCAGGCAGGCCGCCGACCGCATCCAGCAGGCCGTTGAAACCCTGACCACCGACGAGGACGTGCGGCTGGCCTTTTGCTTTGCCAACAGAGCCATCGCTCTGCAATCGCAATGGGCCAGAGGACAGATGATCACCTGGCGTCCTTTCCAGCTCGCCTTCATCCTGCTCAACATCCCCGCCCTGGCTGATCCACTTCACCCGGACCGACGCACGTGTGACCTGCTCTGGTTTCCCACCGGCGGCGGCAAGACCGAGGCCTATCTGGGTCTGGCAGCTTTCACACTGGCGCTGCGCCGCCGTCGTGCCTGTCACAGTGAAGATGGCGCCTGCACTGGCGCGGGAGTGGGGGTGCTATCCCGTTACACACTGCGTCTGCTCACCATTCAGCAGTTTCGGCGAGCATTGGGTGTCATCGCCGCCTGCGAGGTAATGCGGGTGCATAATCTGGACACGTCCGACGGTCCGGTGGGCTGGCGACCGCGAGAATGTGCCAATCAGGAGACCTTTCTCTGGGGTGGTATTCGCTTCTCTGCTGGTTTGTGGGTTGGCGGTAGTGTGGCACCCAATTACCTGCTCAGCACCACGGTGCGCGATAGCAGAGGACGGCTCATACGTTTTGTAGGGGCTCTTGAGATTTTGCAGGGTGCCGAACGCAACTATAATGGACCAAATGAAGTGATGCGCCGTGCTCTCCAGAGTGTCCAACTTGAAATGCAGGGGGAACCGGCCCAGGTTCTGACCTGCCCCTGTTGTCAGGCGACGCTGGTTGTGCCTGATAAGCTGGGCGCCGGACAGCATACTCTGCATTTTGCCTTCAGGGGAGGACGTGCAGTCACACCACCTTTACTCCAGTTTCAGCCTGCAAACTCTGAAATCAGTGTAGACGCTGCCAGTTTCGCCGCACATTCGGTGGCGGCCTATCGTATCCTTTCCCTGACCTTCACTGTCCCGGATGGCCAGCAGTTGAGTGCCCGTCAGGTGGACGAGTGGTGGTACCAGGTGATTGCCCCGGCCCTGGGACAGCGCGTCGAGTTGCTGGCTGCCCGCCCTGCTCGCCCTGGCTATTTTATCCTCACCTACGACAACAGTCAGAACAACGCGCGCCAGTGCGACTTTGACATCTACTGCCCCAACCCGGAATGCGAGCTCAACCAGCATGCCTGGGCAGAGCAGGTACCGCTGCCCCGAACGACTCGGTCTGCACCATCATCGGGTAGCAGTCAGCTATCACGGGGGGTCAGGGCAACGGAGACCACGGCGGCCCTCCCCAACGTACCGGGTATGCAGTGGCAGGAAACTCCCGAGTGGTCGCAACGGGGAAGAACGCGCTGGGTTTCCAACCAGATTCCTATCCCTGCATATACCGTTGATGAACAGATATACCATCGCTGCCCCTCGCTGGTTATCGCCACTGTGGACAAGTTTGCGCGACTGGCCTTCGAACCAAAGGCTGCTGCTCTGTCTGGCAACGTGACCCACTATCATAGCCGCTGGGGGTATTATCGAGAGGGCGTGCCGCCCTCGTGGGGCAATCTGGACAGGGCCTATCGGCCTCACCCCCCAGGTCGCTCCCGTGGCAATCCACTTCACGTGTCTGTCCCACCCTTTTTGTCGCCCGATCTGATCCTGCAGGACGAACTCCACCTGATTGAGGGACCTCTGGGCAGCATGGTAGGACTGTACGAGATCACCATTGATCTGCTCTGTCAGCGCCAGCAAAACGGCGAGACCGTCGTCCCAAAATACATCGCCTCAACTGCCACAGTGCGTCAGGCTGAGCGTCAGGTGCAGGCACTCTTTGAACGGCGGCTGGCGCAATTTCCGCCGTGGGCTATCTCTGCCGATGACCGGTTCTTCGCCCGTGACCAGGAAATCCACTCACTGGATAGTGATCGCCCTGGTCGCCTTTACGTCGCTGTCTGTGCACCAGGCAAAGGCGCACAGACGCCCATCGTGCGCATCTGGTCGGCACTCCTGCAAACCGTTTATGAACGATGGCAGATCAACCAGACACCAGAAGTGGACCGCTTCTACACGCTGGTTGGCTATTTCAACGCCATCCGCGAGCTGGCCGGTGCCATGTCTCTCTATCGTCAGGACATTCCAGAGCGCATGGGCTTCCAGGCTGGCGGCGGCGCCCGCCCGCTGGATCATCCAATGGAACTCTCCAGCCGGGCCAGTTCACTGGATCTGCCTGCCATGCTGGAGCGGTTGACAATCCCGGCACCCAATGCCCGGGACGCGGTGTTTGCCACTTCGATGTTCGGCACAGGGGTGGATGTGGACCGCCTGGGTTTGATGGTCGTCCACGGGCAGCCCAAGACCACCGCGTCGTACATCCAGGCCACCGGTCGTGTGGGGCGTCAGGGTGGTGGTCTGATTGTGACCTTCTTCCGGGCCAGTCGGCCACGTGACCTGGATCATTACGAGTTCTTTACCGGTTATCATCGTGCTCTTCACCGTTACGTCGAGCCGATCACAGTGGCTCCATTCTCTCCCCGCGCCCGTGAGCGGGGTCTGGGACCACTGGCGGTTATTTTGCTACGCCAAGCCACCAGCCTGGGCGGTCAGCCCGTTGATCCCGACTGGCGGGTGCAGCAACGGCTCAGCGGTGCGTATTTTGCTCATGCACAGCGAATGGGATCACATCGCCACGACCCAGAGGTAGAGGTTATCCCAGACCTGCTGGAGGCGCGGGCCAGTCAACAGCCTGCCGGACGTCGTCCCCCCCCAGGTGCGACAGCGCAAGAAGCAGCTTCGGAGCTGGATAGATGGGCGATTATTGCTGGTCTGAACCCGGATCCTGATCATTTTGTGTACAACGAATCCGCTTTCCTGCGCCCCCCGGAGCGGCACGTGGTGCTTGGAGACGCTCAACACCGGTCCCATGGCCTGTCTGAGGCCTATGAGAATGCTCCCCAGTCTTTGCGAGACGTGGAAGAGACCACCGGATTCAAGAGTTAGACGATGACGCAATCACTGCGACGCTCTCAGTTCATCACCACCTATGGTCCTGGAGCCATCCTGGAAGGCCCCAACGGTCCACGCATCATTCCAACGCTGGATCGCTCGGGTCTGTTCGACCAGCGTCGTCCTGGCGACTTTGAAATCACCGACCTGCGTCTATCGCAAGCATTACTGGGTGGAGCTGGTATTCTCCGCCTGCCCTCTAATGCCGAGTTGGGCGAACCTGACCATCGCTGGATCTATAGCACTGACTCGTTTCCAAGATGGTCGCTGTGTACAAGACATCAGATCCTTTATCGAGGCGTAACTGGCAACAGAGCCTGCCCGCGTTGCCCTCCGCATGCCAATGCATTTGAAGCCTGGGATCAGGCTCATAAACAAGCCATTCGTTTCGTAAGAGCCTGCCCAGCCGGTCACCTGGATGATGTGGATTGGGTGGGAATCATTCCCCACACGGGTGAGGGTTGCAGCCCTGGCTATCTGTATTGGCGGGGCGGCGGAGGCGCGCTGCGCCATATAAACATCGTCTGTCCCAATTGTAACACCAGCATCAACCTGGGCGTCGCGTATGCCCGGGGTTGGCGTTGTTCTGGCCGTTTCCCTGAAGAGGGCACGAACAGACCAGGTTGTGACCAGGATTCGAGAGTCATCCAACGAGGTGCTGCCAATCTGCGCATTTCGGAACTGCAGACGGCTCTGACGATTCCCCCGCGCTCCACCCCCTTGCACCGGCTTTTGGAAATGACCATCGTTCAGAGCATACTTCTGACGCAGCGCCCTGGAAGCAAACAGGAGTTGCTTGACGCACTGCAGAGGCTGGTACAGCGAGGTCTGCTGGGACGAGCAGTTCTGGTCGAAATTCAGAATTATCCTGAAGACGTTATTATGGCTGTCATAGACGATACCATTGCTGGCGATTTGCCAGATACAGTGCGCAACCTGCGTTTGCAAGAGTTTGAAGCACTGCGCCACGCTGCAGTTCATGGTGCTCCGCCGCAACCATCTGCCACACCAGGTGCGCCACCCCAGTTTGAGGTGGTGCAAGGATATGTACGGACGCTGGACGGACCGGGTGGACATCGGCTGCGAGTGACACCGGTGAACCGCCTGCGGGTGGTGATGGTCCAGACGGGTTACCGGCGACTGGATCCCCTCAACCCTCCTGTGGATCGCGTTTACTTCGATGGACAACGTTCCTGGTATCCCGGAGTGGAGCTGTTTGGCGAGGGAGTCTTTATTGACCTGGACCCTGGTTCTCGGACGGATGCCCCGGCGCGTCACTTTTCCTTGGATGGCGCTGCAGCCTGTGCCTGGTTTGATGCCTGGATTGACCCGGATAGCTTTGAACAGCGCCTCATCCGTCCCGAGGATCGGGACCAGCTTCATCCGGTGTTTGTGTGGTGGCATACCCTGGCTCACCGGCTGATCAACGCCCTGGCTGTAGATTCGGGTTATTCTTCGGCCGCCGTGCGAGAGCGAGTGTTTGTGGACCTGGATGAGGCCACTGGAGATGCAGGGGGAGGCGTGCTGCTCTACACGGCCCAACCCGGCGGAGATGGCACGCTGGGTGGACTGATGGCGCTGGTTCCTGAATTTGAGCGGGTGCTGGAGAGGGCATTCTGCAACCTGGATGCCTGTTCTAACGATCCCCTGTGCGGCGAGGAGGCGTTTGCCCCGGGAAGGTACAATGGCGCTGCCTGCTATGCCTGCGCCCTGGTGTCTGAGACTTCGTGCGAGCACCGTAACATGCGGCTGGATCGCAACCTGTTGCTGGAGAATCTGCTATGAGAGACACCGGCGTCAGCGTGGTTGTCACCGGCACGGCCTGGATGGGTGGTGGCGTCGGTTCTATCGAGTCCGCGCTGGAACGACTTTTCCGGGAAACGGAGCAGGAGATTGCGCTGACCGCCTACGCCATCAGCAGTGGTGCTGACCTGCTGTTCGACTGGCTGGAGGCAGCCCTGAGCAGGGGCGTGCAGGTCAGACTGGTCGTTAACCGCTTGAACACCCAGCCACCCGAGGTAGTTGCCCGGCTTCGCCGCCTCGCCAGGACCTACCCTTACTTTCACCTCTATGATTTCATCTCTGAAGGCGAGGCCGATCTGCATGCGAAGGTTGTCGTCGTTGATCGCCGTATGGCCCTCGTTGGCTCTTCAAACCTGTCCAGACGTGGCCTGTTGACCAATCACGAGATAGCGGTGCTTGTGGAAGGGCCAGATGCAGCCACTGCTGCCAGTGTTTTAGACCGTCTCTTTGAAAGTCGGTGCGCGGTGCGTATTGACAATAACCAACATCTCGAGTAGAAGATCAGCGGTTGACTTGCACCGAGCAGTATTTCGTTGGAGTTCCTTAAAGTGGCAGGTCTCGCTACCCTGCAGTTTCGTCCAGAGTAATGAGTAGAGAACCCCACTCTTCGACTTGGCCTGATGCCAGCTTGCGGGCGGGCAGCAGAGCTGGTGGAAGAAGGGATCTGCCAATCATATATCGACTGCGTGTCCCCGCCGCCTCCCACCGCATCAGTGCAAACTTTGCACTGAAAACCTATGCGGCCACACGCTTCGCCGGAAGACAACGGCTGAGGCCACCATTGTGAGATAGTGGGAATGCTAGCCGAGCAACTTCACGCAGCCAGCCAGTCCGCCGTTTCTTCAACTGGTCACCGGCGAGTGCAAATGTCCCAGGCAATCCTCCCACACCAGCAGCGCCTGACGCGCCCGGCCGGCAAAGTCGGCTAACTGCGCCTCCGGCCAGGGGTCCGGCTCGCGGTCGGGGTTGTCCCACTGGCGGGGCAGGTCTATCCCCTGCCAGGCCGACAGTTCGACGCGGGTCAGGTACAACTCTCCGTTGTTGGGATCGCAGCGCAGCCGGGCGGCCGGCTTGCTGCGCGAGGAGAGGATCCTCAAATCGTACTCCTCATCCAAAGGGTGTCCGGCATCCACACTCTCGATGGGCAGGAGGGGCGCCAACCGGGCCTTCACCTTGGCCGCCCAGCGTCTCCAGGCGCCAGCATCCGGCATCGAGATCGGCGAATCCGCTGGCAGTGTAGCACTCAGCGTGATGTCTACCCGCAGCCAGGGCCGTTGCGTGACCAGGTAGTAGCCGTCCTGGCCCAGCACCTCGATCAACAGATCCTCTTCCGTCGTGGCACTTTGCGCTGCAAGTGCCGCGTCACACCGTCAACTCGGGCTGGCTGTGACATAGACGATTACTTTACCAATTGCGCGCAGCCAGTGTACCATAGGATTCTGTCGCGCTCGTCGCCGATCAGGTTATGCTCCTTATCCATTACCTCGCGGATCAGGGGGATGAGCGGTGCTTCTCCATCCCAGTTCTCAACCAGAATGGCCTCGTCGTCCAGTTGCCGGCGCACGACGTCCGCCACGTAAGCACACAGCCAGATGTCGTCCACATAGCCGTAGGGGCCGTGCAATTCTTCTGAGATGACGTCGGCCGGCAGGATGAAGTAAGCGATGGCGCTGGAAATCAGCGGCCGCAGTCTCACTGGCAACTGTGGATCGTCCAGCAGGCGCGTCAGCAGTCGGTAAAAGTCCGGTGCCAGATAGATCAGGTCGTCGTGACGGCCCTCATAGAAAGCAATTTCCTGCTGCAGTAGTTCGTCAAAGGCCTTCATCGTTCATTCTCCCTGTACGGACAGATGGACTGGAATTCGTTACAGCGTGGGCAATACGCGAGTCGTGGTGGGAACTCCTGCTGCATAATCTGGTTCAACAGTGTCCCCAATTGTTCCCTGGCCGATACCGCTCATTCCGGTGACCACTCCCATGT
>Ga0315541_1002173_pt1 | contig 16805 bp, 21 predicted proteins | sample SalMarSW160190MG_FD_203095 | JGI IMG/M metagenome (GOLD analysis project Ga0315541, IMG submission 203095) | Salt marsh sediment microbial communities from the Plum Island Ecosystem LTER, Massachusetts, United States - Salt Marsh Sediment SW1601-190 ...
TTTATCAATTGAAGCTTGCTCTTTAGCTCTTGATTGCCGATGTCATACCCATATCCCAGGAAATCCAGGGAAACATCTTTATTGCCCTCAGGATAATGGAAAGTCACGTTTAATTCCACCCCTGTGACGTAAGACATGCCATGCTCTCTCGCCAGGGCGATGGCTCTCTCCTGGCAGTCTATAGAATCGTGGTCAGTTATCGAGATTAAATCGATGTTTCTATTTTTGGCTTCTTGGAAAACCTCTTCAATGGGGAGATTGCCATCCGAGCCGGTCCTGGTATGGATATGCAAATCTATCTTCATCTATATTCGCAGCTTTCTATGCACCCTCTCTAAGGCTAGAATGTCTTTGTCTCACAATCCAGAGTAACATATCAAGGAGCTAACATCTACTGAGCATATTGCTAAGGAAAGCTTTAATAATTACGTAAAAAAACTGAAGCTATATTTCCCGCCCCACCCTAGCACCGTCCCTAATAGCATCTATTATTTTGCCAGGCGTGACACAATCTCCGATAAGGTGTAGGGTGATATCCTGGCCTTCCAGTTGTGTAGCAAGTTCAGTATTCTGAATGGCCCCGGTGGCAAGCACTACAGTATCTGCTTCGATATTCTGCCTCTGCCCTTCTTTGTCTGTGATGACCAAACCCCTATCTGTTATTTCTTCATATCTGACGCTAGTGAGCATAGTAACGCCATTTCTAGTCAATCTAGCTAGGAGGTTGTCCCGGGCTCGTGGATTCAAATTGGCGGCCATACTTGGTCCTCTCCTCATGATGGTCACTATTTTGCCTTTTTGGGCTAGATAATCGGCTGTTTCGCAGGCTACTAGCTCTCCGCCGATAACGACTACTCTATTACCAACCCCTTGCCGGCCCGCCAGTACATCCGAGGCAAGGACAACATTGTCTCTTCTTACGTTGGGGATGTCGGGGATGAACGGCGTACTACCGGTGGCTAGCACGACCACCTCAGGTTTCGCCGCCTTTACAGACTCCGCGGTTGCTTCGTGCTCTAATAAGACCTGGACACCTGCTTTCTTCAGTTGGACTGCCATGTACTTATTTAAGCGGCCAATTACTTCTTTATGTGGGGCAACAGCAGCTAGCAAAAGCTGTCCTCCTAGCTTTTCTTTCTTCTCCCATAAGACAACCTCATGTCCCCTTATAGCTGCTGTCCGCGCTGCCTCCATACCCGCCGGGCCTCCACCTACAACCAAGACTTTCCTTTTCGTTACAGCAGGCTTGAGTGTGTATTCCTCTTCTTTAGCCAAGGAGGCATTTACCGAACACTTCAGTTCTCTCGTGGTAAAAACTGTGTCCAGGCAGACATTGCAGCTTAGACAAGGGACAATGTCTTCGGTCTGACCAGCAGCTACTTTCTTGGGCCAAAAGGGATCTGCAATCAATTGCCGTCCAATAGCGACCAGGTCAGCTTTGCCATCTGCTAGAATAGCCTCGGCAATGTCAGGGGTGTTAAGCCTCCCAACGGCCGCCACAGGTATTGTTACCTTTCTCTTGATAGCTTCAGCTAGATGAACGAAGGTGCCCATTGGCTTGTCAGGACCTGGACTAGCTCCGGAACCAGGCTCACTGATATAACCCACCGAAACGTCAATGACATTAACGCCAGCCCTTTCTAATTCAGCGGCGAATTGGACAGCTTGCTCTGTCTTTATGCCATCCGCCATGTCCTCCCAGGCACCAATGCGGAAAAAGATAGGGTAATCCTCTCCAACTGCAGTTCTCATAGTGGAAACACACTCCAGGGCAAAACGCATTCGACCAGCGAGATCGCCACCATATTCATCGGAGCGCCGGTTAAAAGCAGGGGAAAAGAATTGGGAAAGCAAATACCCGTGAGCACCGTGTAATTCAACGAAGTCAAACCCTGCTAGTTTGGCTCCGACCGCAGCCAGAGCAAACTTCAGGGCAATGGAATGTATTTCATCCACGGTTAACTCGCGCATTTCTTCCCTCGGCGATGGAGCCACTGGCTGCCCTTGCCTGTCCACCATTCCAATACCTTGTGGTAGGTAATTCCCGTGCCACAGCTGGATGCCGACTTTGGCACCTGCATCGTGAACTGCGTCAACCAGAAGGCGAGCTCCATTGATAAAGCGGGCAGCACCTCCTACTCGTTTCCATGCCTCGTCAGAGATAAACGAATCGACCGATGTGGCTGGAGTAATAATTGCTGCTACCCCTCCTCGGGCACGCTCAACAAAGTAAGCCTGGGCTCGAGAACTGCGAAAACCAAGGTTGACTTGCATCGGCGGCATTACAATCCTGTTCTTGAGCGTCATGCCACGAATGGTAATGGGCTCAAATAGCTTCATGCTGCCCCCTTTGAGATTTTTCGAATCGTTTTATCGTCACTCAATCTTCTGGCAGAGTTGGTGAATGGCATCCACCTGCTTTGTGACGCCATTATAACATGGAAACGCGGTTACAGGCTGAAGCAAGCTCTCAGGTATTTTTATAAAAATCCTGCCTTAAGATGTGTAGGGTACCTTACTTTGAGCCCAGAGGGAATTCATTCACTCTGCTACAACTTATGCTTGTGAAGGAAAGGATTCCTTCACACCTCAGAAGGGCGACAAAGGAAGTTGCCTATCTCTTTTCCATGCCGATGATATACCAATCTTCGGGCGGGTCATATTGGGTATCAACTATCAGGTGGATGATATTGAGCCCGGGGTACAATCGCTTCAACTCATCCACGTCCACTTTTTCGAACTTCTTTTTATTGTTGAGGTAGGCCTGCTCGGTGAGGGCATTCGATTCGTAGTCTTCCTGGGTACGTCTTAGTATCCGGGCAATGGATATCTCTTGCGGGCAATGGGTCTGCAGGATGACGAATATTTTATTATGTTTAGCGGCTATCGCAGCAGCCCGTCTTCTCAACGCTTGGGTGATGAAGGTGGCATCTAGTATTACACTAGCGTTCTTATCCAGGGCCTCATCTGCCCGTCGGAACGTCTCATCGTAGACCATGGTTCGTTTGCTCATATCCGAGGCGACCTTCTCATCAAAAATATTCTCGCCTTTCAGCACCTCCAGTCTGATCAGGTCGGACCGCAGGATAGGGTAGCCTTTAATCCTGGAAATCTCCTCGCTGGTCTCGGTTTTCCAAGTGCCGGGCAAGCCACAGGTGATAAGCAAAATATCAGCCCCCAACTCGCCTTCTACAAATTTCGCAAACGGCTCTCTCAATCTACGCCTCCTGTACAGCTCGACATCGCCGCATTAGATTATAACTGCTCAAATTCTCCTTGTCATTGCGTCTCTTAATGTGACCGTCTCCCCTAGCCGATGCTAAACTGTTTTCGGGCAGCGTAGCTCAGCGGTAGAGCAGAGGACTAATAATTCTAAGCTAGATGTCCCAAAAGGTCTCTTTACGTATAAAATAGAACGGTTGTGTCAATTACCAAAACCTTGTTTTGTTCGTAAAGTCCCATTGTGTCTCGACCTGTCCTAAACAATTTAACGCTAAAATAACACCAATTTTTCAGGCATGGCTTTTCTTGTGTGACAGCATGAGTTAGTGATAACATATTCTTCGATATAATGAAGTTAATAGTGGCAACTATGAAAAAGGGGGAATACGATGGCTAAATCTGCGGTTCTTTATGAGGTCAAGAATCGAATCGCCTACATTACGCTGAACCGGCCGGAAAAATTGAATGCCTTCAACCTAGAATTGAGTTTTGCGTTACGGGACGCCTGGAAACGCTTTGAGAATGATTCTGATGCTCAAGTAGCCATTTTGAGCAGCAAGGGAAAAGCCTTCTCAGTTGGTGTTGACCTGACCGATGAGGATAGGAAATCAGCAAAGCCATGGCAATATCACGAAGCATACCCACTGAACGGCACAGCCCTCTTCAAGCCTATTGTCGGGGCTGTCCGGGGGTATGCTCTGGGAATAGGTTACATCATATCTGTGACCGGCTGTGATATAACGATTGCGACGGACAGTGCCATTTTTGGGTATCCTGAGGGAAAGGCTGGTGTTTCTCAGGTGCCGTCTCAATATGTACCCTACATGCCATTCAAGATAGCCCTGGAATTCATGCTACTTTCATGGAAAGGCGGCCGGATGGTGAGCGCCCAGCGGGCTTATGAGGTGGGGCTAGTCAATAAGGTTGTGCCTGATGCGGAGCTTATGGACGAGGCTGTTAGATGGGCCGAGATGTTAAAGGGAGTCCCGCCTTTATACATAAAGTCGGTGAAGTACGGGTTCTATACGGGAACGGAACGAGCCGCCCGGAAAACAGAAAGAGAGTATGTAGATTTCGTTCTGCCGCAGGAATTGAGCCAGGATAGAGAGGAAGCCAGCAGAGCTTTTGTTGAGAAAAGAGAGCCACATTTCAAGGGGCGCTGATAATATATCGTATCTGACTTAGCCGGTATATCCCTTGTCTATCTATTTCACTACCACGGTTAGGCGGAATGTCCACTCACCTTTCTCGCCACCCTCCCATGGCCGGCCATACTCCATATATATGGTTTGTCATGAGCTTGGAAAATAGGGACATTTAGCTACAAATCAAGAAAAAATCCTTATTCACCAAAACCCCATTTTGTTCGTACAGGATAACTAAGGTAAACCCCATTTCATTTCGATTATTGACAATTTTTCAGGTATAGTTTGAAGCTAACGGAGCAGATAACAATAATACCATAGCAATAAAAACAGCAATAAAGATAACAACTAGAATATCTAACTAGATGTGGTATGGAGATTTGCTTATTTTGGTGAGTTTGAGCATAGCTTGAGGGTTTATCGGAGGAAGGTGTAAAGACTAAATACCCTCCAGCGCCTCTATGAACTCCTGTGACGTAATCACCTTTGTCATCCGGGTAAAAACTTTCTCCATGAGCACCCGCTGTACCTCGTCATCGCGGTCAGCACAACAGTCTGAGAGAACGATGAGCTGGTAGTCAATGTCATACGCCCAGCGTACTGTTGGTAACACGCATCCGCTTGTAGATACACCCATCAGCACCAGCGTATCAATTCCCTGTTTCTTCAGGATTTCATCGAGGTTTGTCGTGGAGAACGGTCCCACACGACGCTTGGTCAACACTGTTTCTCCAGCTTTAGGTTTGATGTCAGGATGAATTTCCATTTCCGGTGTTCTTTCACCGCGTATGACTTCCACATAAATAACCGGAACGCCTTTCTGCCGCGCCTTTGCTAATACAATATTTGCCCTCTTGAGGAGTTCGGGAAGTCGTTCCTTAGGTAGAGAATCCAGTATGCGTATCTGGTAGTCCATGATAATGACAGCTGCCTTGCTACGGTTAATTTCTACTTTTTCAGTCACTTCATACCTCCTGAAGGATATATTATAGCATTCAGTTATCAGTTGTCAGTTAATAAGACGTTGATGGACTCCTGCGTCCCCAGTAAAGGAGGGGGAATAAATAGTTGTTCCATTATGATAATTCTCCTTTTTCATTCCTTCCCTCCACGCCGTAGCATCCTGATAATTCCTAATAAAAGATTCATTCTTGGCACCTTCTGCATATAGCGTTTGTAGTCATTGCCAAACTTTTCAATGTTCCGATTCTCTTCTTGTGCTGAGATCAAGTAAACACAAGCTATTCCAGGAATTCCAATAATCACAAATACCCAATGTTGATAAAATAAAGCGGTGGCAACGAATATACTTAGAATCCAACCCAGATATAGAGGGTGTCGAACAACGGTATAAATTCCACTATCAATCAAGACCTTTACTTTACGATAATAAATATAGTAATAAGACAGAATTACAAGGACTATACCGACTGTCCAGAATATCCATCCAATATACCGTAGCACCTCAATATTGTTAGGTTCAAGAAGTCCGAATCCAATCAGTGGATTGTACGGAAAAGCCAGGACTGATAAGACGCTAGCGGCGAAGAATAGGAACCTTATCTTACTTGATTGCTTCATTTTTGCCTCTTTCCCCGTTATTTTTCCCGATTGCCTTCCAATTCCTGACCAGCATGGTTAGACTATATACCCCTACTATTTAACCTATTCTATAGTAGCATAATCTGTGTCCGTTCTTGACCTCATAATCATATCAGCGTCAATCTGGCGGACATTTCTGAGTGCTCAATCTCAATATGCTCTTGCCGCTCAGTTCCTTCTCAAAATATCCTCAGAGCACACCCGCTAATTTGACCGTCTTCCTTGGCCAGTGCTAAACTATTTTCGGGCAGCGTAGCTCAGGGGTAGAGCAGAGGACTCATAAGCCTTTGGTCGCTGGTTCAAATCCAGCCGCTGCCACTTTTGGTTTCCTGGCGAGTTCCCCTCAATAGATTGTGAGTATTCAGCTAACTGTGTTATTATTCGGAATAACATTGTTACGGAGGGCAAATGAAGGTAGCTAGAATCATTGCACCATTTAGTCTTAGCGCAGTGCTTTTTATCCTGTCATACCTGTCCAGCAAAGATCTTGGCAGTGGCTACTTCCCAATAGTGCTAATGGGAATCGGGATAGTACTTGCAGCTGTTGGCATCGCAGCTATTTTCTCAAATAAATGAACCCTTTTTGAGCCTGACCCTCTATCCCCTGTGGTTCAAATCCAGCCGCTGCCACCAATAAACATAAAGCCTCCCTAACCGACCCACTACCAGAAATCCAGCCTGCTTGACAACCTGGGAAGATGAAACGTAGTATACTGAAAAAAACAATAATTGGAGGTGTTGAAGATGGTCAATATTATACCGATTTCGATTATTATTATTGGTGTTGTATTGGTAGTTATAGCATTATTAGTTTGGATGAGGCAAAAAAAGGAGAAGCTGGAAGGAATAAGCAATGAACAGAAGAAAGCATTCTTCGCACAATGGATAATAGGGGTTGTTTTAGCATTAACAGCTGCTATTTTTATGTTTGATGGCGATATCCTGGGAGAAAATACCGCAGGTATTTCCACGGTCCTAGGGATTATTGGAATTTGCCTGATAGCAACTTCTAATGTTAACCTGCTATCTCCCAAGCGTAAATAAAGCAGGTTAGCGAACCAAACTAAAATCCTCCCGCAGAACAGCGTCTAAACCACTATTTAATAGACCGCCGCTGAGTAGCTGCTGCGTCGCTGGGGGTGTGATTGGCACTCAGTCACACCGGTGAAGTTTTTATTTCTTACTAATTGTAGACGCACCGGATGTATTGATGTCGCCCATTATAGGCTCGCCAATGTACGATAGTCTTGATGCACCGCTAAGGTTAGCATCCAGTCTACCATTCAGGTTTACAGTGCCCGAGCTGGCGCCGCTAAAATTGACGTCGGCATTATTAACTGTGAAATCGTCAAGATTGAAACGGCTAGCGCCACTTACACTAGCGACCATGTCGTTAGCAGACCCTTCCAACTGAATAGTGCTTGCTCCACTTATGTCAAACTCGACATTGCCTGCCGTGATGTCACCGGTAACCCTGCTGGCTCCAGATACCGTGATATCCAAATCCTCAGTGGAACTGAAGTCGGAAACAGTACCGCGCGATGCCCCAGAGACAGTCAGGCCGCTAAGCTGAGGCAGGGTCACCGAAGCTCTCAAAGTTACGGGCCCAAACCATGTGACTGTCTCAAGCCTTATCTTCAAAGTTTGACCGTCTTTAGAAACCTGGACATGGTCTATTACATTATCGTCCGCGGTAACATTTATACTGTACGAGCTGGATTGTTTAATTTCAAATTCAAAAGCGGAGCTGATCTCAACTTCGGTGAAATTACTAAAAGCATACTCTTCAGTCTCGAGATTTCCGGACCCAATCAGACCTCCCGGCCAACCCCTTAAAAATAACAAGGTACAGATTACCGCTACCGCTGCCGCTATTGCAATTATTATTATGGCTTTCTTCATATCACACCTCTTTTTAGTTAAATACTCTCCTCGAAACTGGCAGTTCTCTTGACTACATTAACAATGAACTTTATCACCCTGACCAGTATTGCGATTCCTACCCCGACTGAAATAAAAATCAAGAATATCGTGACGCCTAAATAGGTGGCCTCAGCCGCAGTAGGGTCAGGTATTACACTGAAGTCGAAAGGAAAGACAGATAGAAGGGTTAAAACCGTCCAGAGTGAAAATGCATTTATAACGATATGAATCATTTCACGCAATACATACCTATCAAGGATAATCAAAATAATGTGACCGATAATAGTTATGATTAGAGTAGCTGTAAGAATAGGTAGCCATAGATTGATGTCTTCTGTAAAGAACGGATATCTCGTCCACGTAGTAATGCTGTCTACTGTTTCCGAATGATAATAGGCTACGTATTGATTAAAAAAGTTGAAGAATATTAATAAAACGATACTCCAGGCGATGGCAAAAGCGGAAGCTGTTATTTTACCTGTTCTACCTTTAAAATGAGCGTCTATTTTATCTCCAATTCCTTTACCTGAATCTGCAGTGGGGGGTGGTGTAGTTGCTGCTGCCTCTGATTCTGCTGTTGGTTCTGAGGGCGGAGGTTCGGAGTATTCACCTGTTACCCCTGATGAAGCGACCATCTTCTCAGCAACATCACCAGCCCATGGTAGTTTATACCACTCACCATTAGAAGCCTTGACTATCATTATTATCCAAACAATGAACCCTATAATTCCTATGATTGTAGAGAAAGCATCACCGACCACTGGTATCAGGCCAAGTACAACCCCGGCAACTGTGATGGTGCCAAATGCAACAATTGACTGCGCTGCGTGGAAACGAACAAATCTGTTTTTCTGCTCTAGAACGAAAAAGATAATGCCGCTTACCCATCCGGCAACATAGCACAATAATCCGGCAGTATTTGGCGATAGCCCTGTACTTGTACCTGTCGGCGCTGTCAGTTTCTCTCGCTCTATCTTTTCCCGTGCCTCAATCCGCGCCTTCTCTTCCTCATAGATTCTCTTCTTCTCATCTGGTGATAATTCCATACCAACCCTCCTGGTATTGGCGCTGTAGGTTCAGAATAGCCATCTATGATTTTGTTGTCAATACCACCGTTTAATGCGACATCTTCCATATTAAGAAGGTGGTATATTACACCTCTGCAAATGCTACCACATAATTATGGCCGTAAATCTTGGCACACTTGGGGCAGGCCGTTATTTTAAGCCCTCCTTTTATTTGGTCCAAATCCAGCCCCTGCCAGTTAATTTTACTTCTAAGTATCTTCAACTTTTCTCTTTTTGATCAGGCCGATATGCGCTGTAACCCCGATAGCAATACAAATTAGTACTATTCTGATAGCTATGTTCTGTACTCCAAAAGCTATACTGAGTCCGATAGTTAGCCAGAGTAGAAGGATGGTAAATATCTTCATTTTTACAGGCATTCCTCTGCCTTCAATGTAGTTCCTGACATAGGCTCCAAACATTCTGTTGTTTATAAGCCATTGGTAAAACCGGTCAGAGCTCCGCATATAACAAGCAGCGGCAAGTAATAGAAATGGGGTTGTGGGTAGAATCGGGATAAAAATACCGATAATCCCTAGTCCTGTGGATAAAGTTCCTGCTCCAATTAGAAGCCTTTTCTTTGCTGTCGTCCGCATCTGTTCCAGCCGCCTGGTGCTTACTCGGGAATGTAAAACCGCCAGGCACAAACCCATTCCTTCGGATGCTCGTCGGGAGGGCAGCTGATGCACTCAGTCCTGATTCTAGAATCTATCGTCCGAGCAAATGCCTGGAATTCTACCACTCCGGCTGACTTGCATTGATAATCGGGCAGCCCGTTGCGCCTTCTTGTTCCCTGGACCAGGCATTTCACCATACGAAGAACGAGTTCATCACCTGACCTTTCGATTGTCTGCTCATTGATTTGTGCGTAAAGCCGGAAGTTTAAAGCTTGTTCTAAACCATCCAGCCCGCTTTGCTGGGGAAGCTGCAAAAACGATTTTATCATGGCTGCTTCCAAGGGCGAATACTTGGTCCAACAGGTATCGTTACACCTTTTGCTGGTATACATATCATAGTTATTCTCAACAGTTCGAAACCAAACCCCGTCATTTGCCAGCCAATTAAAGGACATAGCCTTTATCAGGCCGATTAGCTTTTCCTTTTCCATATTAACCAGCCAGGTTGGCAAGTCGTTTTTAGTTTGGAAGCCCACAGTCTTGGATAGGCGGTTTATAGCTATGGGGAAAAACGAGGCGGAAACCTCTTCCTCAAGCCGAATAGCTTCTTCCAGGCCCAGCTGATGGACGACCTCGTTGAACCATATGCCATAGTGCAACATTATACGTCTTAATACATCAATAGTGTAATGAGCTAGTTCGGTGTTACTAAGTTTTTCTAAAGAGTTTGTAATCATGTTTCTTACTCCTTGAATTCAATTTTGGAATATCCGATATTTCAGAAATCACCGCCCAAAGATTTCCCTGGCTGCCGTAGATACCAACGGGCAGAGCACATGGCACTCTGCCCTTTGGTTTATTAGAGTACGCCCTCTTAACTGGTCAGAGCAGTGCCCGGCCTAGAAAGTACGGCCAGACTACTATGGCCAGCAAAATCTCCCACCAAACCAGACCGGCATAACCGATTGTAAATAGCCAGCCGATGAACCAAATAGGGCCTATTAAGGTCGGTGCGCGGCGGTGGTACCAACGTTCTCTTTCCTCTGCCATGTTTTTCTCCTTTTACAAGATAATCTACTCTTGATTTGATAACTTTAATTAATAGCAAAATGGGTTTTGCGCTGTCAAAATTTCACGGGGATGATGTTTCAGCATCAGCCGTAGCTGCCCCTTTTCTCCAGCGGAGCCACAGGGCCCAGGCCGTTACCAGCACGGCCAGCACGGCAACATAGATTTCCAGGTGGACGGCGGTAAGGAGTCCCGCCTGCAACAAAATTATGCTGTAGTTCAGTAAGCCGTGCAGAACAGAGGCTATGAGGTAGAACTGCCATCCCCAGCCCCTGGCCAGACCATATCCGGCCAGGGCGGAAAAAGCGATATGAGCGGCTACGGCAAAGAACCTCTCCCAAAATCCCCCCAGCGCCCAGAAGCCGCCGGCTTGCACTGCTGCCCAGGTCCACCCTGAGGCGAAGATGGCGTTGTGTGCCCACTGCGCTTCGAAGATGCCAAATCCCGCTCCAGCCACAGCGCCGATAGCGAGTCCCAGCTTGGGGTCAATATTCTTGCCGCTACGCCACCAGTAGACAACCACTGGCACCAGTTTTGACCCTTCCTGCACCAGTCCGCTGAGGAGTATTTGTGGTATCCCGGCCAGAAGAATCCAGTTCATGAGGACTTCCTCGCTCCAGAAATGGCTCAGTGCTTGTCCAGTTAAAGCCTGGAGAGGAATTTGAACGAAGCTAACAGCGGTCAGGGTTAGAAAGGCACTGCTTACGAGGACTGCCCAGAGCCGGGGTCTCTTAAAGAGCGGCGGTCGGTAACAGGCCAGCCAGACCGCACCGAAGGCTATAGCCAGACCAATCCCCCAGGCGCTGGGGTTTTGGAAGAAAGATTTGAAAAAGATGACTGCATAATCTATTGTGGACTCTATCATGGACTCCTCCTACGCTTTAAACTAGTTCATATCCAGTTCATCGGTTTTGGTGCTCCAAGCGATGCCTCTTAGAATTCACACATTATACCTGCATGTAAAATAAAAAAGTATACCCCTGCACATCAACGCCCAGGGGTATATTACAGGTTTTGATAAGGCTTTGGTCGCTAATTAAAGTCCAGCCGCTGCCACTTTTATTTTTCTCAGTACTATCCGACAATGCCATAGCCACCGCTGACGGGGTCTCTGAAGAGCGGGAATTGCGGTGGATAAAAAGTGAATAGCACGAAGAGGATGCCCAAGACCGCTAAAGCAATCGGGGCGAAACGGTTAAGCCTTTCCGGTAATGAAGAGGCAGTTAGCAGTTTATAGCTCACCAGCTGCCCAACTATGACAGCTACAACGAAAATCGTAATATCTACTTCTAAGAGACCATGCCCCAGGATAGCTGTGTACGCATAGTAAAGGACCACGATAGTAATTGGTATTAGATAAATTCCCAGGGTCTTGGCAAAGGGAAAATTGTTCGCCGACTTCCCAAAGCGGCTATATTCCAGAGCCGCGTATACCAATGCCGGCCAGAAACCCAGCTTTAGATGTTCCCAGACACTTTCATTCACAGCGGCAATCGGGGCAACGGGAATCGCGTACCCCGACCACTCGAACACAAAGTGTAGCACCGATCCCAAAACAACTATGAAGGCGATTCCCCCTAACTCCCAGCGTAAAATGCTTTTTTTCACAGTTGAACCCTCTTTATCGATTTAAATGAGCTTCACAGTTTCTTTGTATCGGGGGACTTTTGTGGTCCACCCGGTCCTCTCGTTCAGGAGTTTCGCAAAGCTAATGGCTGCTTTTTCTTCACCGTGGGTAACAAATACACAGCGCGGCGGGACACGCATGTCAGCTAACCAATCTAGTAATCCGTCACGGTCGGCGTGGGCCGAAAACCCATCGATTTTCTCAATGTGTATTTTCACCGGATGTATTTGCCCCAAGAGACGGATTTCCTCAGCACCATCCAGCAATATTCTGCCCGGCGTTCCCTCCGCTTGGTAGCCGACAAACAATATTGTGCTTTCTGCCCTCCCGATGTTATTGACAATATGGTGCTTCACACGGCCACCGGTTACCATACCACTGCCAGCTATGATGATACTGCTTTCCTTTATGTTGTTAATGGCTTTAGACTCTTCCACACTCTGTACCATTCTGAGGTTTTCAAAACTAAAACAAGAATTACCCTGGCGCAGACGTTGCATCATCTCTTTGTCGAAGAGGTCGGCGTGATGTTTGAATACTTCGGTAATCCGTATTGCCATAGGGCTGTCCAGAAAGACAGTTAAAGGTGGAATTTCTTTACGTAAAAATAATTCGTTCAGGTGATACAGTAATTCCTGGCTCCGCTCCAGAGCGAAACTGGGAATAATGATGTTGCCCCCGGCGCTTACCGTCCTGTTGATACAATCGCTTAATTGTTTTTGAATATCGATGTTCCTGTGTTCCTCGTGAGTACGGTCGCCGTAAGTTGACTCTATAACTATATATTCGGCCTCATCGAAAACAGCCGGGTCATTTATTATCGGGCGGTCAGGCTCGCCGATATCACCGGAAAAAATTACTCTGTGGTTCTTGCCATCCTGTCGGATATTTATATTTATGACGGCAGCCCCCAGTACATGACCCGCCTCATAATAACAGCCTTCGACATTGCTATTGATTCCGACACAACTCAGATATTCTACGGCGGAAAAATGCGACTGAACTGCTTCGGCGTCTTCTACAGTATAAAGAGGTATTTCAGGAAAAGGACCACGGCGCCCTTCCCTTCTATGGCGTTCTGCCTTAAATATAGCGTCTTCTTCCTGCAGCTTTGCGGAATCAAGAAGGATAATCTGGGCTATATCAGCCGTCGCCTGAGTGCAGTATATCTTGCCCTCGTAACCTTCGCGTACCAGTTTAGGTAAAAGTCCACAATGGTCAAGATGGGCATGAGTCAAAAAAACGGCATCAATTGATTGAGGGTCAAACGGAAATGGCTGCCAGTTTCTCCCCTGGTGCTTCCGCTCCTGGTACATCCCGCAATCTATAAGCACACGGGTATCCTGCCTCTCTAAAAGGTAGCAGGAACCTGTGACATTCCGCGATGCACCCAGAAATGTCAGCTTAGCCAGCACAGATGACGCGACTCCTTAATAATTTTCGTGATTATACCATAGGGGTAAGTAAGGAGGGATAAATATATGTTGGAGAAAATTCTAATAACTTTCAATTCATTCTTTCAGGGGAACGCAGGGACCAAGATTGTTGGCGATAGGCTGGAGATTACCATAGGCTCTCAGACTTTAATAATATCGTTGCCAGAGGTAATAGGAGGTCAATCTACGGCTTAGTCATAGTTCCCTTGAGATACGCATAAATATAAACCGAGGTTTTATCCCCTGTCCTTGGCGCACCATCGCAACCCAGTTCAATTAATGCGTTTTCTACGGCTCTAGCATCGCCACTGGTATAGCATTGGCGGGCAATATAAGGATGACCTTCTTTGGGAACCTTGTGCTCTATAACTAAACGATTTACCCAATTAGATGCGATACCACAATACCAATCTGAATATGAGCCACCCAGTTTATTTATATGCGCTAAGATTTCCTCATATGCATCTCGTACTTTTAGTGGTAGCATAATCCACCTCCTTTAGTATGGATTATAACACTGGGGTAAAGGGTATCAATGACTATAGAGGATAAAAACAAACAGGCTAGGGTGAGTGCTCACCTCCAGCCCGTTTGCGATTGGGTTCTTCTACCCAGTTGATTGAGTAATGATAATGCGATAATTTTTTATAGCCTCCTTAGCCCTGGCTATGATTTCCTCGTTGGACACCTTGTACGATGTTATTGCAAAAGAGCCTGCTACCTTGCCCTGGCTTCTCTCTATTTTAGCCGTTATGTTCGCCAGAGCTTTCTCCGAATTGTCGCCAGCCATGGTAAAGAATGGAATAATACTCCGACCTTCAAAATTTGTCTGGTATATAAATGAGTTAATAGCCGGTGCCGGGCTTGAACCCCAGATTGGAGAACCAATAAATATCGTTTCATATTGTTTTAAATCGACATCTATGGGATTTATCTTACTCCCCCTGTTTGTTATAGCTGCGAAGCCGCCACTCAAATAGACGAACGGTATTGGTATGGGCCTTCTTTCCTCAATCTCCACCAGCGTTGCATTCAGGGCTTCGGCGATTACTTGAGCTACCAGCCTCGTTTTACCTGTCAAAGAATAATAAACTACCATCGATTTCATGCACCCTCCAAAGTATCTGTTTCTTAGACTATACCTATGATTCCGCACTTGTCAGACCTAAATCCTCTGGCATCTGGCACAATAGTAAATGCTCCCACCCAGATATGCCTCTTTCTTGATTAACGTCCCGCATATGGGACAGGGTTGCCCGACGGTGTTCTTGCTTAGCTTGCTCTTATACGCTCCCGGTTTACCTAAAAGGTCATTCTCGGTATCCCGGCCGCCCTTCGCCGTCATTTCCGAAAGAGTGTTCTTAATAGAATCAAATAAAACTTGTTGCTCAGTAGCGGAGAGCGTACCTGCCTTTTTCTTCGGGTGCATTTTCGCGTTGAACAGGATGTCCTGCAAAACCCCATTGCCGAGCCCCGGTATCCTTTGCTCCGTTGCCAGAAACGCCTTTAGTGACAATTTTGCGGTGCCCTCGTCAAACAAAGACTTGAAATAGTTTTCGCCGAAATCACTGGACAAAGGTGAAGGTTTCTCCTTGGCTATAAGATAGTATTTATTATCGTTCTCCCCGTTCGGGAAAGCCGATAGGCCGCCGTACATCTGCACCCAGCCAACCAGAGACGGACCGTCATCGAACTCAAGTAGTAACTGGTGCTTGTCCGGTAGCTTTGTACCCTTATTGTGGTAGCGTAAATTGACGCCGTCACTAAATAGCAGCTTCGCCTTGCCAGCCGTTATTTCTACCTGCCCCCCATAGCTCGTAGCCTCGCTGATTACCTTGCCAGTTAGCAGGCTTTTGTATTTCTGCGGGTCACCGAAGTACCAGGCCAACTTATGAGGGGTGTGAGCAGCAATAACGTTCTTGATTTTCTTGCCGACAACAGTCTCATTAATCTGTTTGGCTAATACGGCGGCTTCGGGCAGTTCTATCACGTTGAATTCCTTAAACAATCAAGATGGAGTAGCGTTGCATTCAGCACCTTGCCGATTACTTGAGCTACCAGCTTCGTTTTACCTGTCAAAGAATAATAAACTACTAACGGTTTCATACACCCTCCAGACTATCTGTTTCTTAAATTATACCTCACCGGTATGTTGTATCGAAATCTTGGTTCCCTCGGTGCTATAATTTTTGAAAGTAGCCAGTACTTCTAAAAGGAGGTATTTATGGAACCTGTGTGGATAGCCATTTCAATCACTGCCCTGGTTGTTATTGTGGTGCTTTTGCTTATCTCAAGGCGAAAGGGGAAACAACTCCTTAACCCGTCTAACCTTCTTATACTTGGCATGTCCTTTGTGGTTCTGGGGATTATTTTCGGTGATGATCGTCTGATAGGTTACTCTTTCATAGGTGTCGGAGTTCTTCTTTCAGTAATTGATGCTATTAGAAACAGAAAACAATAATTTGAGGTAGGCTGTCTGTCAACGCGTGGAAATGAAGGTTCAACTAAAGTAAGCCAGGCCTTGGGGGACAGTTCCCGAACTGCTGTTTGAGAAGAAAGGGCTGATTCCGGCGATACAGCAATTACTAGTCTCCTCCTCGAAATCAACAAGCGGACAAATTGTTCGACTGACACAATCACTGGTATAATTAAGTTGCATTATCACCAATATTGTCCATAGAAAGGAGGATGTCGTGGCAAAAAGAAAAAGGCACCTGACAACCAATCAAGGCGTACCAGTTACTGATAATCAAACCTCACTGACCGTTGGCGAGCGTGGCCCGGTACTTCTACAGGACGTCCAGTTTATTGAAAAGATGGCTCATTTTGACAGGGAACGTATTCCCGAGAGAGTTGTCCATGCCAAAGGAGCGGGAGCACATGGCTATTTCCAGGTTTACAAGAGCATGAAGCCCTACACCAAGGCAAAATTCCTTCAAGACCCGGCGAAAAAGACCCCTGTGTTCGTACGCTTCTCCACTGTCACCGGGGGCAGGGGCTCCGCGGATACGGTGCGAGACCCCAGGGGTTTTGCCGTCAAGTTCTATACGGAGGATGGCAACTATGACCTGGTAGGGAATAATCTCCCCGTGTTTTTC
>Ga0315541_1002177_pt1 | contig 16760 bp, 28 predicted proteins | sample SalMarSW160190MG_FD_203095 | JGI IMG/M metagenome (GOLD analysis project Ga0315541, IMG submission 203095) | Salt marsh sediment microbial communities from the Plum Island Ecosystem LTER, Massachusetts, United States - Salt Marsh Sediment SW1601-190 ...
GAAGAAGAAGAGTGGTGAAAGTAGTGTCAAAGGGTAAGAAAAAAGGAAAGAAGAAAGGGAAGAAGGACAAGTAACAAACTGCTTGAAGTTTGTCTTACTCCATTTTTTTCTCTTTTTATAATATGTTTGTATTTTTCTCGTGATTGGGCTTCGCCGTTTGTTTTTCTGCGGATGTTTTCTATGAATTTCTCGGTGTAGGAAATTGCGTCCAATACGTGTTGAAGATATGCCTTATCTTTTTTCATAGATGACTCGCATTTCCCTGTTTACTTCGTCGATTATGTACGGGTTTATGCTGCTGAAGATTCCGAGGTCCACTTTTCTTTTGAGTGTCTTGCTTAATTCGTTTTCTACGTGGACTAAGTCCAGAAGGCTCTTAGGCTTATTCTTGTCAAACTCTATCGCCATGTCAACATCGCTTTTACCTTTTTTGTCCCCCTCTGACGAATGAACCGAATATGGCCAGAAATACTATGTCGTTTTCTTCGCAGGTTTTAACTAGCTTTTCTTCTAACCCCGTTTTCCTTAATTGGGGAGGTAGATTTTTGATTTCTATCATTTCTGGACTCGTAACCTTGTATCAATTTGTAGCTATATCTTTTATTTACCCATTCCTCTTTTGCTGCTTGTTTGAATTGGGATTGTATGCCGTCTTCTGTTAAGTCGCCTGTTATGACTATTGCGTCTGGCGACAAGGCGTTAATTCCTTTTATTGCTGTTCGGAAAATTTGCTTGTTGAACATGGGTCCGCAGTGAACGTCGGAAATTTGAACAATTAACATCTTTTCACGCTTCTCAAAGCAGCAGAGCAATAACTAATAAATATTATGGAAAAGGGTTCTGGTAACTCTTCGGCACATCCATAACCCTGTTAACCAACGGCACATGACCGAGTGAGTAAAACTCAGTTGATGATTCTACGAGGAGTCTTTGTATCTTGATAATGTATTTCATAACATCTTCTGAAACTTAATATTAACTATGATAATTTCTTATAACACTTATGCGAATTTTCGCTATAAAAGAAGCCTAATTAATTATATGCAATATCTTATGTACTCTTTCTTATGTTAATATCTCATACTGAGAAAATTAAGTCAGAATTTAAGGGCACAATTATCGACATCGAAACTATTGGAGATTTTTGCGATTATGATGACGATGACTCTAGACAGTACAGTAAACTGACCCCTACAATATTTGGCTATATCACGAAAGACGAGTTAAAGATACTATGTGCTGAAGGTAAAAATGCTTTGAAGGAATTACAAAAAGAAACAACAATAATCATGCCTTCTCTAAAAAAACCAATATATGCTTTTCAATGTAGATTTGAACGTGGTGTTTTGCACCATTGTTATGGTGTTGAGTTAAAGGTTAATGGAGAATTGAATGCGTATACGCGTGAATGGAAAGGTGATGCTTGTGCTGAATTGGATATTCCGAATTATGGTGATCCTTTTAACAATCGTGGCAAGGAATGTATGTTGGCATGGCTCAGAGGAGACTATAAGAGTGCAATTAAACACAATAGGAGTTGTTTGCTGAAAGAAAGAGACATTTTACTCAAAAGGGATTATCGAAAACCCGATAAGCTAAAATTGTGCTGATCTCACAAAATATTCTAAATCAGGTGCTGTGTAGTTTTCGGTTGATAAGGCTTCGTGGAAAAAATCGGTTGATAAAATTGCAAAGTGTTAAAAGTCAAATGCTGTCAATTTCTATTTTATGCGAATAAAAGCTCAGTATAGCACTAAGAAGAGAATTGTCGAACTTATTAGAAATTTGAGAGAAATAGACAAAGCCATAAGTAATGACAAAAATGATATAGACCTCGATGAAGTTGAGTGGATTTACCCCATATCCTTTCTACCAATTGTCGTCTGCGCAAATCACAACAACATTGCCATTGATTCTTATGAAGAAGACTACAGTATTTGTAACTATCTTGAGTCAATTTGTTTCCCCAAAGGCACTACTGGTCTTAGCAGAGTGCACAAGGATTACCTTCCTATAACAAAATTGGCTTGCACCAATAGAAATGACATACTAACCAGATACGAGGATAGAATAATAACCAAAGTGCCTAGTAAATACAGAACTCCTTTTTTGCACAGTTTAAAATATTTAACAAGCGAATTGGAAGCAAATGTACGTGAACATGCAAACGTAAAGAATTATTGGATTTTCTCACAGTATTGGAAAGCATCAAGAACCTGTGAAATTGCTATGTGCGATACAGGCATTGGATATAAAGCGTCTTATGAGGGTACATCATACGAGGTGACGAGACATATAGATGCAATAATTAATGCCTTGAAAGGCAAATCTTCAAAACATCCCAAAGAAAGAGGAGCGGGTATTCCTAGTATAGTACGTATGTTTATTGAGGGTTATAAAGGGGAGATAATTATAATGTCGGGTGATACCCTACTGTACATACATGAAGGAGAGAACATTGCATATAAACTCGGTATGCTTTGGCAAGGCTCTTTTGTCGGATTACGATTCGTTTTAAAAGGAATAAATATTTATGATTATCTATAATCTGTATCAGAATCTCACAAAATAGATAAGTTAATTAGAAAACTGCTCTTACGTTATTACGTGAAAGGAGAGAAGAGGTGTGGACATAAATTTACATGATTTATTCCGTACGGACACTCTTAGAGATAGACAAACTGCACTGGTGATAATCAAGAAACTCTCAAGAGCACCCCCCTCAGAACCTATAACGCTAAATTTTGAGAAGATAATTTTTGCTTCACGGTCATTCTGTCATGAGTTACTGGTAAATTTCAAAGATAAAAAAACTGTAACTTTCAAAAACATGAATGAAGAAGTCAGGAAAATGATGATTGCTTCCTTAAAAAAACCTGATACAAACTTCAAAATTCCAATAAAGATAAAGGCGATATAGAGTTTTCCTATCTAGCAACTAATTTGAAACACTTGCGTTCTGGATTAAAGTCTTCCATTTGTTCCTTCCTTTAACTTTAATTCCACAAGCTTCTGCTGGCGTCTTTCCATTTAACCCTTCGTGAGTTCTAATGTAGTTATGAAAAATCTGGTAGCCCTTAAGTATTGGAGTATCTTTTTTCTTTAGTCCTCTCATGACTTTCTCTCGGTCTCTGATTTCTCCGTTAAGTCGCTCCATTTTGTTGTTGTTCATGTCGCCTTTCAGTTTGATGTGTCGAATGTGTTCTGTTCTCGGGTTCTTAAGTGTCCAAAATTCTTTCTTGTAAGCGTCATTGTAGGCTGGAAGCCCATCAGTAATCAAGGTCCTAGGCTTCTTTCCTTAAATATGAGAACGTTCTAATAAGCTATTTAGGTGCCTAAAATGAGACTTCAAAAACAGCTCTCACGGAAAGTAGGAAACAAAGAATATCCAAAATGGGTCATCACGATCCCTCCCAAGCAAATAAAGACATTGGGATGGACGAAAGGAGAGTTTCTTGAGAGCGAGATTAATGATCAAGAACTAGTCATCCAAAAAGAGGACATGAGCAAAAGACAAAAAAGGAAAGAAGCAGCGAAGAAAGCTTGGGATACCAGAAAGAAGAAAGGAAGATGAGAATCACTATGGAATTGAAAATAATCTCGGTCAAAGAGATTCAACCAAATCCATTTCAGCCAAGGGAAAGTTTTGAAAAGGAATCCTTAAGAGAACTTGCAGATTCAATAAAGGATGCCAAGATCCTTCAACCAATAATAGTGAGACAGCATGGCTTTAATTATCAGATAATTGCAGGAGAAAGACGATGGAGAGCCGCACAGATAGCAGGACTACATAAGATTCCCTGCATAGTTAAGGAAATAGATGAAGAAAGAGTCCTAATAGAGTCTCTCATTGAGAATTTGCACAGAAAAGATCTAACAGATCTTGAAAGAGAGAATGCTATGCACGAAATCTGGGAAAGTAGAGAAGATTCAGGATTCAAATATAAATCAGAAATTGCGAAGGCAATAGGAGTCTCTCCCATTAGAGTAGAGGATGACATCGAGGCATGGGAGGCAAGACACGAGAAGGGCATGTCCTTTTCCGTCTCAACAAGAACAATTGCAAGAACCAGAGGACTCGAAGCAGAAGTCAGAAAGGGCATTGTCGAAAAAGTCGCAGAAGGAGATCTCAAAGCTTCTGAAGTTGATGTCGTTGCAAAAATAATCAAGAAAGCGTCCGAACCTGTGAAGAAGGAGCTTTTGAAACCGAAGTCTCGCATAACTCCCAAGATGGCTGAAACTATAGTGACAAAACTACCCACTGAAAAAGAGCAGAAATTGATTGTTGATGAAATAAACAGATCAAGGCTTACGGAAGACGAGGTCGAAGATCGAGTTAGAGAGGTTCACCGTGCCAAAGAATTGGGCAAACCTCTTACGAAAGAGGTGGTGGTTAGAGAAGGCGCTGTCTATGTGGTAGGTGAATATGATTGCCCGCACTGCAAAAAACATTATCTGATAAAATGCAATGGGAAAAACGATTGGGTAGAACAAAACCACCGATCTACAAAGATCGTATAGGTAGCATTGATGGCATTGTCGTTCCATTTTACAAAACTTCTCAAGACAAAGTTTGTCCTCACTTTTGGGAACTGAGATGCGCACACGCCTCTTCGGTTAATCGGCTATCGTGTAAAGCCTTCGGTTAACGGGTTTGCTAAGTCATCATTGTGGAATAGCCGTGATCTCTTTTGTCTCAACGCTTCTAATGATCTCTATAACTTCATCAAATTTTAGGTCAGAGAGTGATTTGTCGGAATTTTTGAGGATATCGCTAAAGATTTGGTACATGATCTTCGTGATTATTGAAGTGGCTTCCTCGATCAATGTTTGCCTTGACTCTTTCACAAGATCTATTTCAATGTCTTCGGTTACATCCCTCTCTCGACTAACGCTGTCACTGCTTGGCTATTCGACAGATAACCGTTTCTTCTTCTGAAATCTTCTATCTTCAATTCTGTTGTTCACGGAACTTGTATAGCTGAATATTCTGTTCTAAGCATTATTTTTTCCCGATACATACACTAGCCAAAACCTTCAAAGCTTCTTCAACACTCGGCAATTCTTCAGAAAGATCATTCGTTGTTGTAGACCCCCTCCCCCTATCAACAACAACACTTAAGCCCAACTGCTTAGCGTTCATCTTCACCGCTTCAACGCTGCATGTGATTTCAGTAGCTATAACTTGCCAATATTGCTTTTCTTTAACAAGTTCCCACCTTTGGCTTCTACTCCACATGCCTCTGCTGGTGTTTTTCCGTTCAATGCCATGTGCATCTTGAAAGCTGTGTTGGATTTATTGATTTTGAAGGAAATGATTATTAAATCTGTTACCTAGAGAATCTTTCATGACATCGCAAAGTGGCTGGTGTGTTTGGGTTACTGGTTTGCCTAGTAGCGGCAAATCCGTCGTCTCCCAAGCCCTACACAAACTCCTCAAACAAAAAGGCATCCACACCCAACTACTACCATCAGACGCCCTACGCAAAACATTAACCCCAAAACCCACCTACTCTCTTGAGGAACGTGACACAGTCTATGCAACACTCGTCTACATAGCCAAACTCCTAACCCAAAACAACGTAAACGTCATAATAGACGCAACAGGCAACCTGAGACGTTACAGACAAAACGCAAGAAAACAAATCCCAAACTACATAGAAGCATACCTAGAATGTCCATTAGAAGTCTGCATACAACGCGAAACAAAAAGAAAAAAAACCCACAAAGCCCCAAAACAAATCTATAAACGAGGCTTACAAGGCAAAGCCCCAACAGTCCCAGGCATAGGACAACCATACGAGCAGCCATTAACCCCGGAAACAACAATAAACACCACAAAACACACACCAGAAGAATGCGCGCAAACAATATTAGAACTAATCCTTAAGCACTATCACTAAACACACCTAACAAACATATTTGGCTCCAAATAACAATGAATGTTGAAAACAATAGAGAGGTAGTCAATTCAGCGCCATGAATTGAAAATAAAATGGAAGGTTCATAACCAAAAATCGTCGTCTTCTCCCGAACTCTGGTCACAAGTGATATTTCTCCTAAAATTTTCGGCAAGGGCACGGTTAAAAACCTTATATTCTATAAGCACAAAAAAGAAATCGATTATTTACTAAAAGGGAGGTGACCAATTGAGTAGAAACCTAAACATCGGGGCTGTTCTGCTATTCATCTACGGAATATGGGGAGTCTTCGAAGGCTTAATGTCTTCATTGATGGGAGAATGGTACCTAGAGAACTGGGTGACAATGATGAACGAAGAGTTTCTCCCTCCAACTATATCAGAAATCCGCGTCTTCAGCCCAGAACTGCTAGACTTCATGTTATTCGTAACCCAAACCTACGGATTATTCGTACTGTTCGGCTCCTTGCTCTTCTGCATCGTAGCATTGATACCCTACAGGAAAGGAGAAAAATGGGCCTGGTACGCCATGCTGGTCACAGGCACCATTGTCACAGGGGCAATGATCATCATGATCACGCACATGAGCGCTCACGCCACAGTCAGCATAATAATGATCATACTTTGGATAACTGGGTTAGCTCTTCCCGCCAACGAAATCCTCAGCAAGCCTTCATAAAAGAAATCTTTCGCCGAACCCTAAGTCATGAGGGCTCTCTTTCTTTGTTAATCATAATCTAGGGCACCCTATCGTCTACTCTTCCCTATCCAAGTCTCTCACTAACCAAACAAACATCAACTCTAAATAAGGGGGTAGTAGTCTACAGAACTACTATCTTCTTAAATCCACATTCGCATCTACCAGAAACACCACTAACCACTTTTCTTCAGTTTTCGCTTGCATTCGTTGCAGAAACCGTCTATTTCGATCGGACGTCCATGCAATAATCCCGCGTACATGAGGTCGATCGGTTCTGCGTGATGAGTGAGTCCTTGGTTATGACCCAAACCGTGTGCAGCTACCTTTGCTGCAGCATTCTCATCTGTCTCATACAAGGATACCATACCCACGTCGTTTGACACGTAATCGTGAACAATGTTGATTGTTCTCTTAAACCTGTCTACCTCAAACCTGTGATACACGACTATAACGGGATCATGAGTCATCGCCAACAAAAGATCCTCAGTCTTAAGTATTTTCTTCATCTCCTTTATTTTCCTCAATAGATGAGAAAAGATGAAAGCTCCACAAATATCCTGCTTCGATGTAATTTTCAAGTCACACTTTACACTCATGTTACCGACGAAATTGACCCCTTTCCAAATGCCCCTTGGAAAGTAGCTAAAAGCCTTCCACATCATCTCAACCAAATCCTCCCTATTCCTAAACTCTTCATTAATCGTCAACATATCCAACGACTGCATGGACTCTGGCCCCACAGAAAAGGTAACAATCACATTCCGTAAAAATGTTGAGAACTGAAGTTTCATGTTTAAACTATTAACAATAAATCGTTATCGAAGCTAAGCTTGGACATTAAGCATACTCTGACCTGACAGTGTCAAAAAATGCCAATGAATGAAAGCTAGAATGAGACCTAGTCTTCTTTTACTTCACCAAACATTGTACATCTTCAGAATTCTCAATGCATTAATCGTTGTAGAAACACTGTATTTCTCTCCATCCCCCGACGTCCATGCCCCATTCTGCCTCTGCAAATCAATCACTCTATCAATACACCTTCTCACCGTAGGGGTATCCTTAGAGATTCCAGCAGCATAGAAACACTCCAAGCACCAAATGAAATCCCCCGCCCCGTCTTCCACCCTGTCAAGATTTCGCTCTATCACCTCTAACGCCTTTTTAACAATTTCAGAACCAGCTCCCTCCAATTGTCCAAAAACTCCCACTGATACCCACGTCGAGTGCAGGAAACCAAAAAACTTCCCTTGCTCATCCCGATTTTCAAGAAGAAACCGCGTTCCTTTTCTCACAGCCTCAGACTCCCTGTAACCAAGCTGAATCAAGCAATCCAATATGCTTGCGGTCAACCACATCTTCGTCTTCAAATTCCCCGGCATGTTCCAAAACGGAGGTTCGTACTGACTTATAGCCCGATTCTCGTCCCAGCTTCCATCTTCACCCTGAACACTCACAAGGTAATCCAAGGTTTTTCTGCAAACATCTGACTCAACTAATCCCAACTCAACCATGAGACCCAAATTCACACTCGTATTATTAACACTGCTCAGTTTACCCTTCTCATCATTATAGGGAAAGCCTCCGTCAACGTTTTGAAGCTTCCTCAGATATCCCAGCGGGACCTCATCATCCGTCTCCTTGGCAAGTAAATAATTCAACCTATACTTTTCTAATTCTGTCCCCTTTTCTTCAATGAAACTTATCGCCTTTTGAATGTCCAAACTGCCAAAACCCCTTACCTATTTCCCCAGTTATCCAGATTTAAGATTTCCCACCAGTTAGACTCCTCAAAAATAAGTGCTATTATGCACCCCGTAAGGGGTGTGCGTGTTTCCCCACAATTAATGGGGGACGCACGCCTTCGCGCACGCGCTTACCTTAAAGTCTTCAAACAAATCAATATTAACGATTATGAAGTCAGAATCAATATTCAAAATGACAGTTAGGGATCCAACCAAAAAGCTTTGAAATGTTAAAACTAACTAATAGATGAATAGCGTTACTGAGGAAAACGTGCCTTCCATAAACTTGTTTTCAAAAATGAGTTTGGGATACTGGGGCTGCAACAGGTAATGAAGTCGATATATAAAAAAATGGAACATGCTTTTTATGTGCTTACTTGCGCAATTGTTGTCGTACTTCTTCAAGTTTCTTCTCTGCCTCAGAAGCTTGCTCAAAGAATTTGCCAAGTTTTTCACATTTGTAGTCAACGCAGTAACCGCAGTTTTCAACACCCTTTTCAACTCCGCATTTTCTTATCTCACAGATATCGCAGTAACCAATGTGACGTCCGTCCCTAGACAAACAACCATCACAGTTTATTTCTTCAGGCTTTATCTCTCTACCAAAAAGTTTCGACCAAGCCTCTGCAACATCTCTCCGTTTCACATCATCATTTTCCTGCGTCGCTATGAAAGCCTTGCAATCCGTACAAACCAATCCACAAAAAGCAACCATCCTCTCCATACAATAACCTCTTTTTAGCTAACATTTATTCATTCATTAACATATAAAGCTGATTAATGGCAACCATTTCTGAACTGAAAGAAAGACTACCATGTTTTCCGCCCTTTAGATTAAGCCAGCCACTCATCTCTTAGAATATCCATTATGATATCGTCACGATACTCCCCATCTATGAAACGAGCTTTCCTTCTTCTTCCAACCTCTTTAAAGCCAACCTTCAGATAGCACTTATGCGCTCGCTTATTAAAGTCAAAAGTATCAAGCTCAACTCTATTAAGATTCAAAATTCGGAAAGCAAAATCAAGAACCAAGCTTGTCGATTCTTGCCCATAACCTTTCCCCCATTTCTTCGGATCATATATGCTGATTCCAAACGTGGCCGATCTGCTGGTCCAATCTATATCAAAAAGACCTGTCCCACCCATGAGCTTACCCTCTGCAACAGTTTCAATTGCAAATGTGAATGCCTTCCTCTCTTGACGTTGTTTCCACGTGCTTCTAACCCATTCCTCCTCATCATTGTGACAAGCCGGACCTCTATCTGCACTTCCAAGGAGATTCCTCAGCTCCATGTTGTTCCAATGTCTCATAATCTCGTCTAGATCTGAAAGTTTAAAGCTACGCAAGCGAACTCTTTTACCTTCAATCATCTTAGAGACCAGAAAACTGTAAACAAGCTCCTTCATATAAAGATTAGACGCGAATAATCACTACAAAAACCCAAAATTCGGCACACGCTATCCTATTCAGATTTCCACATAGTGCTTATATTGCAAAAGATAATATCCCTGAAATGAATAGTCTTAAGACACGTGCTAAAAGAGAGTGGTAAAAAACGACATTTACCTGGGATCCCATATACACATTAAATTTAGTGCTCTGCATCGCAATAGTAGTCTTAGGCTATTGGGGCTACAAGAAAAAAGAAGACAAAGTGCCTCTCTACATCGGTACAGCCTTCGGCCTCTTCGGCATTTCACATCTTGCAACACTCCTAGGCCTCAAAGAAACCTTGACAGATGTTTTAATAATAATCAGAACCCTTGCCTATTTAACAGTCATATTTGCCTTATACAAATGCACGAAAACCAGATAACCAGCCCAAAAGTTGCAAACAAACTTCTAACCATGAAACACCAAAAACTCAATATTCTTAAATAATTAGCAAACAAATTCTCCACCTAGCTTGCGAAAACATGCCAGAACTACCAGAAATAACAGTAATCTCCAGACAAATGAACAAAGAAATCACAGGAAAACGCATTTTAGACATAGAAGCCAAACAACCAAAAAACCTGAACATGCCAGTCGCCCAATTTGTGAAAACAGCCAAAAGCAAAGTCGTCACCAACGTTTCAAGCAAAGGAAAATGGCTATTCATAAAACTAGAACCCGCCTACTACATGCTCATAAACCTCGGAATGAACGCAGACCTACTCTACTTCACTCCAAACCAAAAACCTCCAGAAAAATACCAGTTCAAACTAACCTTTTCAGACAAAACAGGCTTTACTATGCAATTCAATGGTTCGGCTACATCCATCTCATGCCAGAAAAAGAACTAACCAAACATAAACTAACAGGCAGACTCGGAATCTCACCAACAAACGCCAAATTTACACTGGAGCGCTTCCAAAAATTGTTAGCCAACCGAAAAGCAAGAATAAAAAACTTTTTGCTTAACCAGAAAAACATTGCGGGCATCGGAAACGTCTACATACAAGACATCCTATTCAAAGCCAAACTACATCCAAACCGAAAAATCTCAACCCTATGTGAAAAAGAAATAACCAACCTGTATGACGCAATCCAAACCATACTAAACCGTAGCATCCAACTGGGCGGACTAGCCTACGAAAAGGACTTCTACGGACAAAAAGGCAAACTCACTATAAACGGGTTCCTCGTAGGCTACAAAACAGGAAAATCCTGCCCAACATGCAAAACACCAATAATAAAAATCAAAACAGGAAGCACATCCTCCTACATCTGCCCAACATGCCAACCACTAAAACAACCCTAAACATCATGAAACGCATTTAGCTCCAAATAGAGTTTTTATGCAAAAAACCTATAGGGGTAAGCTCTTCAGCTTGCGCAGTGTTCTTGCAAAATTTATTTACATAAACCCTAAACTCCTATACGTGAACCACATGTATAAAATAATATTAGAAGTTATCCAAGTCCCAGAAAAATGTGCCGCAGACTACAAAGTCGGCGATAAAATAGTAATAGAAGATCCAAAAATAGTGCTAAATGAATCGACCAAAGTCTGCCTATACGTATTAAGCGCTTTAACACCATACCTCATACCCCTCACAAGAGAACTGCCAAAAGACGACTGGATGAACCAAATAACCGAACTAAGCTGCTCAGACCCACACAACCCCGTCAAATTCAAAGTAACAAGAATAAAAACAACACACTAACAAAAACCGCAACAGTCTGAGTTGCCTCAACAAAATAGAATGGTAATGTTTATAACCTAATTTTCTCATTCCTACAAGACGCGAAGCGGAATAACAATGGGTCACAGAAAAAAACACGCACCAAAACGTGGTTCCCTTTCTTATTCACCTAGGAAACGCGCTAAAAACATACTGGCCAGAATCCGCTACTGGCCAAAAATAGAGACGGACACACCCACACTTCTAAGTTTTATAGGCTATAAAGCAGGCATGACCCACCTGTTTATAGTAGAAGACAGGAAACGCTCACCAAACTACGGCAAAGAAGTAATCCGCTCAGCAACAATAATAGAAACACCACCCATGCTCATATGCGCCATAAGAGCATACACAAAAAACCCATACGGTCTCCAAACCCTAACAGAAGCATGGATGAAAAAACCGCCAAAAGAACTCGAACGCATATTCACATTACCTGAAAACTTCAACACCGAAGAAAACCTCAAAAAAATTGAGGAAAATCTGGAAAAAGTGACCAAAATACGCTTCATCGCAGTCACACAGCCGAAACAAGCCAGTGTCCCAAAGAAAAAGCCAGACGTGACAGAAATAGAAGTCGGTGGAGGTGCAATCCAGCAGCAATTCGAGTACGCAAAAACTCTGCTTGGAAAAACAATAACTACAACAGACGTATTCAAAGAAGGCCAATACGTAGACGCAATAGCAGTAACAATTGGAAAAGGCTTCCAAGGACCAGTGAAACGCTGGGGAGTGAGAATACTCCAACGCAAGGCAAGAAAAACAAAAAGAGGCATAGCAACTCTAGGCCCATGGAAACCAACACACATAATGCACACCGTCCCAAGAGCAGGACAAATGGGATTCCACCAAAGAACAGAACTGAACAAACGCATCCTAAAACTCGGAACGGACGGCAAAGAAGTAACGCCAAAAGGCGGCTTCATAAGGTACGGCGTAATCCGTGGACCCTACATGATACTGGACGGAAGCATAGCCGGTACGGAAAAACGACCAATAAAACTACGCTATCCAACACGCCCACCAAAACGAATACCAGAACAACCGCCACAAATCACATACGTATCGCTGGAATCGCCACAAGGAAAATAACGGTGAAAAACCATGGTCCAAACCAAAAAAATCTTTGACCTCACGGGAACCCCCATCGGAAAAATAAAACTCCCGAAAATATTCGATACACCCTTAAGACAAGACGTCATAAAACGAGCAGTCCTAGCAATACAATCCCGCAGATTCCAACCCCAAGGCAGAAACCCCATGGCTGGAAAAAGAACAACAGCAGAATCCAGAGGCGTAGGCCTAGGCATATCGAGAATGCCGAGAACTAAGGGACCAAGCCAGAGAGCAGCCCTTGCCCCTGGAACAGTGGGCGGAAGGTCAGCTCATCCACCTGTTTCAGAAAAAACGATTGAAAAAAGAATTCCGAAAAAAGAGAAACGACTAGCTCTATTTTCTGCAATAGCTGCTACATCCTCCAAAAAAATCGTGACTGCCCGCGGTCACCACGTTGAAGATGTACGACAAATTCCTCCAATAGTTACTAGCGAACTGGAGAAGTTAAAGAAGACAAAGGATGTCGAAGAAATCCTCATAAACTTAGGAGTATTGTCAGACATTTACAGAGTGAAACAAAGCAGAAAAATCCGAGCTGGAAAGGGTAAACTTAGAGGCAGAAAAATAAAACAGGCCATAGGTCCGCTAATAGTTGTTGCCGAAAACAAAGGAATAGTCAAGGCTGCAAGGAACATACCAGGCGTAGATATTGTGACCGTTAACAACTTGAACGCTGAGATTTTAGCCCCTGGCACACACCCTGGAAGGCTTACAATTTGGACAAGCAGCGCAGTTGAAAAATTGAATGAACTTTACGGTGAAGGTGAGAAGGCATAATGAACCCCTACGAAGTTATATTGTATCCTCTGATGACGGAATCCGCAAGCCTAATGGTTGAAAAAGAAAATAAACTAGTCTTCGTAGTCAACCTTAAAGCAGCTAAAAAAGATGTCGAAAGAGCAGTTGAAGAACTTTATGAAGTGGAAGTTGAAAAAGTCAACGTTCTCATCACACCAAAAGGTGAGAAGAAAGCCTTCGTCAAGCTTCACCCCGATTACAAAGCAGCGGATGTCGCAATCAAACTTGGAATATTGTAAAACTTATGAGGTGAAATGGGTAATGGGAAAGAGAATTCGTGTTCAGAGACGAGGACGGGGCGGATCAACATTTAGGGCGTCAACTCACAAAAGAGTTGCCCCGTCACAATATCCATTGTTGGAAGCAAATGAGTACCTTGAAACAACAACAGAAGGAGTTATCGAAGGCTTAGTCCACGACCCAGGACGTGGAACACCCCTTGCACTTATAAAATTCAAGAATGGAAAAACGTGCTACACAGTTGTTCCCGAAGGGGTTCACGCAAGCCAACAAATACAGATGGGCGGAAAAGCCCCAGTCGATGTAGGGAACATCATTCCAGTGGGCAAAATCCCAGAAGGCACCATAATGTGCAACCTAGAACTTCATCCAGGAGACGGTGGAAAAATCGCCAAGTCTTCTGGAGCATACGCAACAGTCGTAGGGCACACACCCCAAGGAACAATGATAAAACTTCCATCAGGAAAAACCAAATATTTAAACGATTATTGCAGGGCAACAATTGGTGTAGTTTCTGGTGCAGGCAGAACAGAGAAACCCTTCCTGAAAGCTGGTGCAAAATTTCACTTAAAGAAAGCGAAAGGACATAAATATCCAAGAACTCGTGGAAGAGCCATGATTGCAGCTGTGCATCCATATGGTAGCAGCAAAAAAAGTGCACGAAAAGTCACCACTGTCTCCCGTCACGCTCCTCCAGGACAGAAAGTTGGATTAATAGCCGCTAGGGGTGCTGGGCAGAAGAAGAGGAGAAGGTAGAGCAGCAATACTGCCCAGAAGGTTTATAGCATTTAAACGTTAAAAATAGGTTGAGAAAAATGCCGAAGAAATTTGTATATCGTGGATTTGCGCTTGATCAACTGCAAGGTATGTCAATGGACGAGTTTATCAACTTGCTTCCGTCAAGGCAAAGGAGAAGTCTTCATCGGGGTTTAACACCAGAACAGAGGATGCTACTTGAAAAAATAAGGAAGACAAAAGAGGCTATTAGAAAAGGAAGCAACATGACAATTAAAACCCACATACGCGACATGATTGTCCTACCCGAAATGGTTGGCCTCACAATTCTCGTTCACAACGGCAAAGAATTCGTTTCGGTGGAGATAAAACCAGAGATGATTGGACACTACCTAGGCGAATTCGCAATAACCAACAGACCTGTGAAGCACGGAACCCCCGGAATTGGTGCATCTCGTTCTTCAATGTATGTTCCGTTGAAGTAAGAGAGCGAGAAAACCGTTTTAAGCGGTATAATCCAGCTTTGAAGGCATCTTTTCTGACGGCTTTTCAGCTTGGATTTTGGGTAAAGGAATTGGCGGCGGAATATTCATTGTTCTGGATATTAACACAGATTCCACAAAGACAACGTTGGAAATTGACTGCACTATAACTGGCGGCGGAGGTTTCTTTTCCTTATAGTCTTTGTGAATCTTGTCAATCTCATCTTTGTTTCCCGTCACGAACGCTCTTCCCTTCATACTTATCTGAGCTATCGAAGGGTTGTAATTAACTGTCAACACAAAAGGTACCTCCAAAAAATCTTCGTTTTTCTTTTCCACCGCAACCAGATTAAGATTCGTGTTTATCTTAATTGGCGGTATAGGCTTTCGAGCATCCCAAAATCTTTCCGCAGAAACGTTTGTTATTGAAACGTTTACCCTAATCATTTTAACCATCAATTATCATTACAACAAGTGATTTAAAGGTGTTTACTTCGTGTCTTCGGAAATTTGCTTGTAACGTGTAAAGCCACAATGTCCACAAGTATATCTGTCACCATGGTCAGCCATGAAATATCCTGGTCCGCATCGTTCACATGTCGGTCTCAGCCTTACGATCTGATTATTTTCTATTTTGTAGAGAGAAAAAATTCCTTTCTCATCTTTCTTTCTTTTCTCAGTCTTCCCTTTTTTTTTCTTTTCTCTAGGTTTTTCCTCCACGTTTTCTGACATATTCTATTCCTTCCCTTCTTCTGCCTCTCCTGTTTTTTCAGGTGGTACATTCCTTTTAATAATATATTCTGGCTCAACAAGTCTCGCTTGATCTACAGAGTCATAAACATTTGCTAATCCAACAGCTACGTGTTTGCCAGTTTTAGTCTTGAATTTTTTAACAAACACGAAATCCGCCTTCACTTTTAAGGCATTGGCAACGGCATTTCTGACTTCCAGCCGTGGTGGTGTGCTGCCTATTTGCTCATGTTTTACTCTGAAGTGTAGTTCTCTCCGTTTTAGCAATGGATTTTCTTTCTCTGATATTATTTCGATTTCCATGGCTTTTCCTCGGATGTGATGTTGACTTGATATGTTTCCTCTCTATTTAGCTTTTCGAAAAATTTCCATAGCTTTTAAAACGTCAGTCACTTCTTTCTTTTTCTGCTTCGTAACCTTGACCACAACTATTCCTTCAAGTGGCTGGCCATACACAACAAAAGAGTTCTCTGGCGCATACAGAACAGCAGCAAGTGTAAGCAAGTCCTCCTCTCCATCCACAACGATTTTGACACAACGGTTTTGCTCTAATGCTTCTTGAATTGTTGCGAGTGCTTCCTCCGTTATTGTTGCGGGAGGATTTTTAACGTAAAGAGTCTCGTCTGCTGCGAGTGCGATAGGCTGTATTCTCTTTCTCATAACTTTGTTATCCACAATGGATAACTTGAGGAACATGTTGTTTTTTGTAAGGTTTTTTGAAACGCTGTCTCCTACAGAAATTATCATAGGCGGATTTTCTTTCTCCACCAGGTCCTTAAGTTTCTTCATTGTTTCGTTGAATGAACCTCGAATAAGTGTGCCGATTGGTTTCTTGAGTTTTTTACGTAGTTCTGGTGTAAGTCTGTACCTAGTAGCCATCTCACCTAACCTTTAACGCGTAACGTCCTTTCTTTTTGATGTTCATGACTTTTGCTATGGCTGAGTCTTCTGGGTTAAATATTATGAGCAATCCGCTGAAGTCGTCGCTTAGGGTCGGTGTTTTACATCTGGGGCAGATGTTTCCGGTGGCTATAACGTGGCATGTTGAACAAGCTTTTTCATTCATTCGATGCACCTTTCTTCTGGGGTTCTCCCTTTGACGG
>Ga0315541_1002178_pt1 | contig 16756 bp, 13 predicted proteins | sample SalMarSW160190MG_FD_203095 | JGI IMG/M metagenome (GOLD analysis project Ga0315541, IMG submission 203095) | Salt marsh sediment microbial communities from the Plum Island Ecosystem LTER, Massachusetts, United States - Salt Marsh Sediment SW1601-190 ...
TCTTTGTGATGACTCGCCTGAATAACCGACCCAGAAAATCTCTTGGCTTTAAAACTCCAAATGAGGTATTTTATAAATCGTTAACCCAGAAGGATTCACTTGTTGCACTTGTGAGTTGAATCCGCCATTTTTTTTTGATAGTATTTTTGATGTTAGAAAAGATTTTTAACATCTCTAAGATGATAAGCAGGCAGACCGATTGCAGGTCATAGCGCTATAAAAGGCCCAGATACCCCGGAGAGACCAAAGCCTGTGTTTTCTTTAAAAAAAGATTTGTTTTATAATCCGCCTTGTAATACAATATTTGTACACAAACGGGGCGTGGCGCAGTTTGGCTAGCGCGCCTGCATGGGGTGCAGGAGGTCGCAGGTTCAAGTCCTGTCGCCCCGATTTGAGAGGAGGCGGGGTTTCGTATATCGTCCATCGTTCGTTTTTCATCATCCGTCTTTCCGACTTCGCCAAGGCTACGCCGGACAGGCTGTTCTCCGCCTTCTGTCCTCTGTTCTAAGATTGGCTTTGTTTGGGTTTGTTTTAACCAAGTGTCCAATGCAGTATTTTTCTCATAATCCCTTGATATATTTAATTTTACATCCATTTGACTTTTCCATAAATTGGCTTTGTTTTGCATAATTTAGGGCCGATTTGTAGAACATTCTTTACAATTGTAGAACAAACCATGGTCACAGGTGCCATGGCTAATTGGGGAATTTTTGCGTTGTGGTTTTGCGTTATACATTGAGAATTCAGGTTTTTTGAACATTTGATATCTTGTCCCTTAGGGATGAATTTAGAGTCCATTCGACTTCGCTCAAGATAGGTTTAGGATTTTGATTTACCCCGTGAGATAGGCTGTAAATAATAGAAATGACTTTATCTCATGGGGTGAACTTCTAAGTTCTGTCCTCCGTCTTCTGCCTTCTGTCTTCTGTCTTCTGTCTTCTATTTTTAGCAGGTATTATACCGAAAACGGCTTAATTTTCAAGCAAAATTTCGCTGCTTGTCATTGCGAGGCCCAAAAGTTTACCCCTTCAACTGCGTTCATGGCAAGCTCTGAGCGATGCCGAATGTGTGGCAATATAATTTTTGAGACAATGCTCCTGCCTTGGTCTTGCGATGTAGTCTTAAGACTACATCACTTTACAGCATCATTGAGTTTTAAAGAGCAATTGGAAGGATTATTTGAATCCGAGAATTGTCCGCTGGGGGATGGCTTACGCCACTTGATTTTCAAGACAGTCGCTATGTCACTCATACGTAAAGCGCGTACGCGCTTTACGTATAAGCTTTTTTGTTTTTGCTTGTTTGGATCAAATACAAGGTGGATTTTTTTTGGTAGGGTGGGGCTCGCCCCACCATCTTCATTCTTGATACCAAGTGTCCGAGTCTCAATACCTAAGATACTTAGGTATTGTGCTGACAACAATCCATCAAAAAGTCAGCACACTTAATTTCCGTGATCTATAGAATACCTAAGATACTTAGAACTTATCCCAAAACCCCTATTATTGGCGTTTTCAATACTATAAACGCCGTTTTTTAAGGTTTTGGGATAGCTTGTAGGTATTCTTTGAAAATTGGGTCAGCACCATACCTGTGGCAGTCCTAGGGACTCCCTACGGAGAGCTATAAGTATATGCGTATATACTTATGGACTACTTTAAGAATCGAAAATCTATAGAAGATTGAAGCGTTGTAGTTTGCTCTTAATCCAAGAATAATTGCATTGGTCAGCCGATGTGGGTATTGTTGAACACCCTTTTCAAAACGGCTTAATTTTCAAGTGAAATTTCAGGAACAACGGGCTGGTAAACTTCTTCCCTCTTTCATTGCAAGCAATAAGAATTGTTCTAAAAGAGATAATGCCCAATCAAGTGCTAACTTTCTTTATAAGTTCTTCATATATACCTCTAAATTTATAAATATGCCTCCTTCCGTAAGCGTCGGCTAACTTAATAGCCTCTATTTGAATTTCCTTAATATCTGGATAGTCATCTCCTAAATGGACAATAGAGTCCATTAGGCTAGTCAACTCTTTTTCATACATTGAAAAATACATTGCCATATTCTGGTCGTTCATCGCCTTATTTAGACAACGCAATGCCATCAATTCATTACCTTTAGCAATCTCACAGACGCCATCAAAAAAGTTATCGAGACTTGTGTATTCTCCAATCTTCCCGCCAGTCAAGTCCAATGTTTGTTGTAGCAGCTTAAACGTCTCTTTAGAATCAATCGGTGAATTCTTTACCCAGCCAACGAACTCAACAGTCTCTTCCAAATTTTCCAACGCTTGTCCCGATATTGTCTGTAACCGCATTTGCCAGTACCATTTTAATCTTTTAGATGTCTCTTCATCGGGTTCCTTCTTTAAGGTCTCAAATCCTGTAGTCAAGAAACTCGCTGCGTGCCCACGCAATGAAGCTGGTGCCTTCTCAAAAAATCGCTGTAACAGAGAATCCTCAAACTCAATCCATCCATTGAAAAATGCTATCATCAAATGCTCAACGAGTCTCTCCTCAGGATCTTTGCTATGTCTATATTTGGTTGTTCTTCCTATCCTTTCTACCGCTTGACCGTATTTCCCACGCTCAGCCAAAAATTTAAATAATTTCTTATTCGTCTGACCCCATGACATGTAAGCCCCCCACACAACATCCCACTTTTCATTTTCTAATATCTTATTCAAATTGTTCTTAATCCATTCCTCCTCCAGCCAGTACAGTTGCGGCAGCCAAGCACCGAAAACACATGTAACTTTCGAAATCTTCACCATATCAATTATATAATCCAAAACACTCCTAATCTTCTCTGTCCACTCCTTTTCGTAGATGCTGATATCCTTATTTTTCAAAATAATCCCAAACTTTATAATAATCTCAAAAGTTTTTCCATGTACGCTGTTAATGCTCTCGTTAAGTGGGTCTGTATCCTTTCCAATAATAGCATCCAGGTTATATTTGTACTTAATTAAAGGATAAACAATTTCCCATATAAGTTTACTATTTGTTTCAACTATTTCTTTCTTCAATCCTTCATTGTCAAATATTTCACCTACAACATACAGCATCCCGTTAAAACATTCTTCGTATTCTTCTCTGTCGACTTTACTTTCAATTATAGCTTTCGCCTGTCTAAGTACTTTCACCATGCTATCTTCCTGAACCTTCTTTTCTCTTGTTGCTTCCCATAAACCATAAAAATACTTACTCAAAAAGCTCGGTTTTAATTTCATTAACTCATCCGCCGACAGTACAGCGTAATCAGATGACCTCTGCTTTATCACCTCTTTAAAAACTCCCTCTAATCCCTCTTCTGGTGTATTAAAGAAGCTCTCCCTCTTCCTATCGACCACCCATTTCGAAGGATCACAAACATAATCTATAGCCTCGATGGGTTCCATTTTAATCATATCTTCCACACTTATAGGAGTTCCTTCAGTCGCTGAAATTGCTCTCGCTGGACCAATCATTGGTTTTGGTGCAAGCTCACCATCATTTAGTTCTGATTCTTTCTTGTACTTCTCATAGAGTTCCGTGTAACGTTCTTTGACTAAAAACAATGCCCTTGCCTTCATTCCCGCTTCATACCTGTCAAGGTCCTCTTTAGCTGGGTCCTTCTCTCTTACTTTCTTAAACCATTCTTTCCAATCATCAAAATCATCGACCTTTCGTTCATCGACCCATTTCTCAAACACCTTTCTTGCCTCGGGCACTTCATCAAACTTGTCTCTCAAGAGCAGTTTGTATTCATATTCATAACCGGGCGTCTCAAGAAATTTCTTATTTTTTATGATGTAACTTATTTCTTCTCTCTGCGTTCCCGCGGGCACGAACCTTAACAGATACATCTCTATCCGTTCGAATATATGCTTCTCCAAACCTCTTAAGTAATCCAGGATTTCGTTAATTTTATCTGACTTTTTTTCGATGACTGCCTTACCTGCTTCACAGATTCCCGATACAATCACAGCTATAATATCACGCTCAATCTTCTCAATTTGATCTAATCTCTCCAAGGATATGTAAAAAAGACTGCTAACTTCATAATCTTTATCTTCTTGAAGCTCTTTAAGATATCTCTCAAATATCTGCACAAGAAGTTTTGTAGCTCGGAATGGATGCATATCCCAGAGTTTTTTGTAATACTTGAAAACAAGGTCTTCATATTCAAAGGGCTTGAATTTCGCCTCTATCTCCCTAAATCTGCTTCTCTCTCCTTCTTCCGGCTTCCACACCTCAAGTAATGCTTCTGCTATCTCAAAAGCTTCGTCAGTATATTTTTCAGCTAAAGCAACCATTATTTGCGCTGACCCCCGACCAACAAAGTACCACCCTTTTGTACTTCTACCTTCTAAATACTTCTTTACAGTTGACAGGCCACGAACAGATTCATCCACCGGCATTTTCAAAAGTGCATCGAGAAAACTTCCTTGCACGAAACTATCTTTCGCATCGATTCTGCTAACAATATCTAACACTTCCTCTGGTTTTTCTGCCGCAGCCTCTGCAAGATATTTTGTCTTCAATCGTTCCTTTAGCCCAACATTATCTGTATTTCCTAACGTTTCAAATTCCCCAGCTTTCTCCAATAAATTAATCCACGCTGCATTTTTGTTGTTCTCATAGAAGTAAACCGACAGCGTGTCGTCTTCCCGAATAATCTCGTGCAACCTTTTGAGGTCCTGCTCTCCCGGTTTTGCCATACCCTTCAGAATATCCAGCTCTGCTGCTTTCTTATAAAATTCTTTCATATTTTCCTCGTCATATCAGGCAAGGTATCATCTTGCCTATCCTTATCCACCCACACTTTTCGCTGCGTAGCCCGTTTTCTTTGAATACCATTGAACCAATCTTCTAACTGCAAATGTTTCCCGTATTCGTACCTAATTGTCTTAATATGCATCGATTCTAGTTTTTCATCTAACAGTCTTGCCCTTTTTATTCTTTCTTCTTTTTTTAACTCAGGGTCTATATTCTTTCCAAGCTCTTGAGGATAAACATCCTCATCATCAAGAGATATATCTTCTAAAAGTGCATAGTGTTTTATCTCTGAAAGGAAAGGCCTGAAATTTGGATCCCCCTCCTTTTTTACATGTTCATCCTTTATCTCATGATATATTCTTTCGATAGTCCGCGATATATATCTATCGTCAAAGCTGAAACCAACAAATATAAGAGTTTCTTCTTTATAAAGATGTCTTAGAAGTTTCTCCAAAGCAGATTCACTTCCACCATTAAGACAGGAATAGTTACTTTCATAATCTGTGGTCTTAAAGATTATTGAAGTTTCGTCGAATCTTCCATGTAAATACGTTATGAGATTTTTTTTCTTCAGTCTTACATCCTCTAGAACTGCTATAGTTTGAAAAGTAAAATACTCTTTAATGTTTCCTCGCTCTTGCAGTTTTTTGAATGCTCTCTCAAACGTATCATCATAGTTTGTGGTTACTATTCGACTAGTCGCCAAAATGATTTCCTGTTGTAAAATAGTCTGTGAAGCAGCTTTTGGTTGTATTTCGTCCCTAATTATTTTGTAATACTCTTTAGCGTTATCTTCCTTCTGAAAGAGTACAAAAAGCATTTGCGCAATTTCAGGGAATAAATATGAATCGACATCTTTTATATCAACTCCTCTTATTTTCTGTCGCCTTTCAAGAGCAGTTAACAAATCTCGCCATGTGGGTATCTTTGTGATTTCGGACACACCCGCGCCAGCAAAAACTACAAAGTCCCTTTGCGACAAATCTTCAATAAAATTAGCGACGTTTTCCTTCATCACTAACCGTTTTTGAAACAAAATCCCAGATTAACAGGTTCTCAATTCACTAATTCATTTTACCCACAAACTCAAAACCCGCACACTTCAAAATCTGCTTCTTAAAAAAGTCCCCGCGATGTTTCCTCTCCGAAGTTGCTAAGCCAATTTTACCCGCAAATTCCGACAGTTCCCCCATATACCCAAAAACCAGGAAAAAAGTTTGCAACTAATCCGCCTGTCGAACCTCATCGAAAAATGGAGTTCTTTTCTGCTCGACACAAGCAGCGGCATAAATGTACATAGCAGCCGACCAGCTTTGCCAATCTTCGCCCTGCGGCGTGCCGTCCTGCGCCCGAATCCATTCGTTAAAGCCGAATTCCCCCGTGCTTTCTGCGAAAGCAGAAACGGGGGCACTGCGTACAGGACGCATAAGTTCCGTAAGAGCAATAAGCTTTTTCTCAGCCAGATTGTATCTGCCTGCAGCTACCAGAGCTGCAATATAAAATCCGCAAACGAAAGGCCAAATACCGCCGTTGTGATACTCACCCGGCTGATTGTACTTTTCGTATCGAGGCATCCAGTCCGGATCGCCCGGCCTTACGTAAGGGAAAAAATTGGGCGGCAACTGCACAGCCAAGTCTTCATTTTTTCTTAGAGATTCACACTCGGTTTCAATCCAGGAAATAAGGTCTTTTGCCCTGGAAGAAGATGCGATGCCCGAAAGAATTGCAAGACTATTGCCCAATAAATCAAAACGCTCACTCCTATAGACCTTGTACGACCATAAAGCATAATATGGCTTGTGCCTTAGAACCAGACCTTCGTGCACATGCCGGTTCTGCCTGTCGCCTTTAACGGTAAACCGCCCCATCATTTCCCGCAGCATATCCGCCCTTTCGTGCTGGCCGAAAAGCCGCAGATAAATATAAACAATCGTGTTTACATAAAGGCCATACCCCAGCACCCACTGCTCATCGCGCCAATCGCTGGTAGGAAGCTGGTCCACAAGGACCCTGTCGGAAGGACTCTGATACTCCATCCATGTCATCGATTTCCCGACCGCTTCATCAAGAAAATCATGCTCACCCGTTACCTGCCGAAATATCCCGACGGCCATGAGAAACAGCGGTGTACAGTCGCTCGAGCCGCGGTCGGTGGTGTCGTGAACCAATGAAGGAATATGACCAAGCCTGCTTTGATTTTTAGCCACTGTTACAAGTGCTTTTCTCAGGGAGCTAATTAGTTTCTTATTTGCCGTAGTCAAGATTCCCAGTGAGGAAATCATAATATCGCGCGTATAAGGCTCCGGATAACCCCAGCCGGCGGTCCTGGGTAATCCCCGATATGGTCCGTGTGCGTTGTGCAGCAGGATTTTCTCCGCGGCTGCTTTTGCTTTATTTATAAGATTCTGCTCCTTTTTATCCATATCACGAAATACCAAGCCGTTCAGAAATAATGTTTACGAATTTCTTAGCTATAACCCGGTAGTCAAAATTCTCAACAACCCGCTTTCGTCCTTCTTTGCCCATCTTTTCCCGCAGGTTGACATCCGTCATCAAATCCATAAGATAATTTGCTATATCATGCACGCTGGCACGATAATCAACTATCCTTGGCCTCTTAAATGCGACTCTGTGTCCCGGCTCGTATCCCGATTCATCTCCGACGATAGTCTCCCTTATTCGGACTTCCTGTGCCACGGAGGCCAAAAAAGCCGTTTTGCCGTGAACCATAGTATCCAGCATACCCATCGCCTTTATACCGATAACCGGTTTTTCACAGGCGTTGGCTTCAACCTGAATCATTCCAAAGCCTTCCAGACGCGATGGAGCCGCGTAGATATCACACGCCGCCAGGAGATAAGGCATAAAGTTGCGGGATATTCGGCTGGTGGTATAAACCACGTTCTTCTCGATGCCTAAGTGTGTAGCCAATTGCAGGTCGGCAAGATTCTGCTGCTCTGTCCTGGGCTGAGGCCAAACCTTGCATACATACTTCCAGTCTGGGGCTTTCGGGTCGTTAATCGCCAAAGCCTGCATCACTTCCTGGGCACCTTTGGAGGCTGCATCTCCCCCAACGGTAAGTACCACAATCTGGTCTTGCGATATGCCTAACGCCTCACGTACTGTTGTAACTTTAGTATCGTTTTTGTCGCGCGGCATAAAAGAATCGGTGTCCACACCGACCGGCAGAACTTCGATGTTGTCGCCGCTGAGACCATCTCGCATATAAACCTTTTTGACCCAGTTCGATGTCACCAAAACCAAAGGCAAAGCATTAAGTATCTCCACATAGTTGGCCATATATCCATCAGCCACTAACCAGGGCACCGGCTGGACACCATATCGCTGAGGATGAAGCACTAAATGAGGTGTGTGGCCCCAGTAACCAACACCCACCACTACATCCGGCTCAAACCAGCGGTAATACCATTCTTTTTCCTGGGCCGATTCGAAATTCACCGCATGAACCTCGACTCCCATCTCTTTTAGTCCCTTGTAGAGAAGGTCTCCCTGAGTGGCTAATCCCCCGGGAGATGGCGGATAATCATAAAGAATCAATACTTTCATTTTTCTTACTCCAAAATTGAAAGTGACTAAAGTTTGGAGTGCCTAAAGTGACTAAAGTTGTAAACTTTAACTTTAGCTCATTTTAGGCACTTTGGACTGGATTAAACATCTAAAAGCCTCTTGGCGCGGAGTGGTTTTAGCCTCAAAACTGTCTGCGCCAAAACCGTAAACCTTTGTAATAATGTCATATTTCTTCTGCCAGATTTCATCGGGCAGTTTTATATTCAAATCTGCATCTTCGGCCGGTCGCGGCAGATACTGCCTGCCACCATCTTCGTATGCAAATCTCCAAACTTCATTAGCAAACAGTCTTTCACTTTCTATCAATGCCAACACTTCCCTTCCTGTTTCCTCGTGTCTGAGATGTCGCGTATATTCCCCTGCAGGTCCATGAGTGATAATAATGTCGAACGTATGCGAAGAAAGCAAATCAAGTATGGTGTTCTGCACTTCTCGGCTATCCAACGGGGCCTGTTCCGGGCCATCATCAAGGTCACCCATTGCCCCTGTAGCATTGAATTCCTTAAGAGCATGGAAGAACCTGGGTGCCCTATCCGGATCACTCTTCCGGCATAAAGTCACAATTGTCCAACTGCTTTCCGGATGCATCAGGATAATGCCGCCGGACCATAAAGTCTCATCGTCGGGATGAGCTACAATGACGGCACATCTTCTGAAAGACCATGCACTACTTTTGGCTTTTGCCAACCGAACACCCGCTTTTGATTTGGATTCTGAATAACTATTCGAAAATTTTGCTCCACTGCCTTTTTTCTCTGTTTTGCCAGTCTCGTCTGTGATATACATAGCTAACTATTAAAGGCAGGACACTTGTCGCTTCTGCATAAACCATCTGCTCACAGCCGGTATCGACCTTACCCCATGAGGATGCTTCCTTAAGAGTGGAGCTTGAGCATGCTCCGTCTCTGACGTCGGCAACGGTAATCTGCACGGCGTATTTGTGCATCGGCACAGACTCACCCAGAATCTCTGCGCAAACCACCGCATCCTGTGCGAAATTCTTGGGCACGCCACCCCCAATCATAAACAGGCCCGAAACCGGAGATTTTATTTTAATCTCGGTAAGCTCTCTGAAATCCTTCACAGAGTCAATGGAAACGTGGCTGCTTGGATTCTCCGCCTGATGCTTTACAAGCCCAAAGCCGGCGCTTGAATCCGAAAACGCAGGACAAAATACTGGGACATCATTCTCGTAAGCCGCCTGAACAAGAGAATCTTTCTTCACTGCATTGCCAACAAGGTACTTGCCCATCTCCTTAATAAATTCCCTTGACGAATACGGCCTTTTATCCAAAGAGTCAGCAATCTGTTTGGTCGTATTATCACAAATCTGTAATTGCTCTTCGTCGATGAACGTGTCATAGATTCTGTCGATATAAAGCTCTCGCAGTTTCCTATCATCGACATGTGGACTTCCCTTGAAATGGCTGAAACCCAGAGCTTCAAAAAAGTCCATATCGACAATTGCAGCGCCTGTTGCAACAACGACGTCAGCCATATTATGCCTGACCATATCAGCATAGATTTGCATACACCCGCCTGCGCTTGTGCTTCCTGCTATGCACAAGATAATCGTGCAATCCTTATCGTTTATCATCTGACTGAAAATATCCGCTGCTCTTGCCGTATCGCGGGCGGTAAAGGACATTCCTCTGAAGCCTTCGATTATTTCAGTAGAATCAAAAGATTTTATGTCGATATGTTTGACAGGTTCGGTCAGGAAATCTTTTTTTCCCATTTCATCCTCTTAAATTTATAGCCCAAGAGCTTATATACCAGCTTTGCAGCCAGGAAATCGGGGGCTTTATTTCTATCATTCGGACACAGCTCAACAACGTCAAAACCTACAATATCTCTGTTATCAGCTACTTGCCTAAGGAGCTTCAGAACATCGTACCATAATAAGCCGCCCGGCTCCGGCGTTCCTGTGGAGGGCATTATCGAAGGGTCAAAAACATCAAGGTCAATTGTAACATAAACCTTGTCTTTCAACTTCGAGATAACTCTTTCAATCCAACTTGTTGGACAAGTCCGATCCGCACTCGAATAAATATCCTCCGCAAAGAAAACGTTTGCCCGATCCATAATCTCTTTCTCAGAGTAGTCCATGCTTCTTATACCCACCTGCACAATGGGACACAGCTCTTTTACTCTGGCCATAACACAGGCATGATTATATTTGGAGCCTTCGTATTGATCCCTCAAATCAGAATGTGCATCAAGCTGCAAAACCATGATGTCACCCTTATTTTCGATGTGCGCTTTGACGGAACCGATACTTACTGAGTGTTCTCCGCCCAGAACCACTGCAAATTTGTTTTCATCTAAATGGTCACGGACTCTTTTTTTTACTTTCTCCACCATATTTTCAGGAGAAAGCTTTTCTTCGATCATCTTGTCCGTATAAATACCTTCCCGATAAACTTCCGAGTCCATCTCTATATCATAAAGCTCCATATTAGCTGAAGCCTCTATGATCGCTGCCGGTCCCCTATCCGCTCCCTTAATCCATGTGCTTGTAGCATCGTATGCGACCGGAACTATAACAATCTTCGCACTTGTCGCACTGGAATATTCTTCTGGCAAACCACCAAAATTAGCTGCCGGTGACACAGTAAAATCCTATGATTGGTAATATGTAACTGGTAACTGGTAATTGGTAATTAAAATTATTTAGCCAGTCCATAGGGGACCAATTATCATTTAACCAATTTCAGTCGAATAAAAACACTGCTACGGCCACCACTGTAGTCCACAAACCTTTTTTACCACGAGCGGTCTGCGTTATGTTGGAGGTTCTGATGATCGTCCCGCTTGATTTATAAACCTGCTCTTTTTCCGACCAGGCTATATTCGGGTCAACCTCTATCCCCAGCGTGGTACCAAGCATCTCGGCTGCCAGGTCTTCAGCCATATCAGAGGCTTCGTTCCTGTTCATTCCGTAGTTGTGCACTTCGCTGAGATATCCCCATCTGTTGCTGTCTTTCGGCACAGCAATTCCTACCGAGGATGCGATCAACCTTCCGTGCTCATCTGTATCGGCCCTGGCCATAACGCAATAGCATATTTCTCCCGGAACAAATTTTTCCAGGCCCCTATCGCGACTGACAACTTTACATTTCGGCGGCAGGATTGACGATACCGGAACCAGGTTCTGCTGGGCTATACCTGCTTTTTGCAATGCCTGCTCAAATGATTTCAGCCGATACTTATGCCGCCCAATTCCTTTAGTGAGAAACACCTTAGTAGGGACACCATTCATTTCTTTTCTCCATACATTTTTCCACTATAAATTAAACTTCGTCTATTAACTTCAACCACCTCTCCACCAATAGTGTGGGTCGCTGGCGGGGTATCTATGAACACAATCCACAAGATCACTTAGCTTTGCCGTGGCTAAAGCAATGCAGGAATCAGCCGCTCCATAGTACATCCTCACTGTATCATCCGTCACCACCCAACCACAAGGAAAAACAACATCATCTACGTCTCCTTCCCGTTCATACGTTGCCTTTGGCCCAAAGATCCATTCATCAGTGCGATGAATAATACGAGCAGGATTTTCAAGGTCGAGCATTGCCAGCCCTAATCTGTAAATAGACCCACCGGCGGTACTGCGCACACCATGATACAAGACCAACCAGCCCTGGGAGGTTTCAATCGGCGGAGCAGACAGTCCAATTTTATTCGCATCCCACCAGCTACCCTCACGAGCGTAGATTATTTCCAGATGGTCACCCCAATGTTTTAGATCAGGTGAGAAGGAAAGCCAAATATTAGCCGATATGTTTGGCGACCTTGCGACCGGCCGATGAAGCATCGCCCACCTGTCGGCGAATTTCTTTGGAAACAAGGCTGCGTCCTTGTCTTCCGGCGGCATCACAGGCCCCAAACGCTCGAAAGTCTTAAAATCTTTTGTTGTAACAAGTGAAACCAAAGGTCCGCCTTTAGAATAAGCGGTATAAGTAACAGCCCATTTTTGCAGCTCTTGTAGCCAGGTTATCCTTGGGTCCTCTATCCCCCAAAGCTCTTCAGGATGCCCTGCAGGATCGGGACGCAATGTAGGCTCAGGATCAATATCCCAATTACTTACGCCATCATCACTACGCGCGACAGTTAAATGTGACATGCCTCTGAAGTCTTCAACCCGGACAAGAAGTAATATTCCTCCATTGACTTCAGCCGCAGCGGCATTAAAAACCGAATTTACTTCATAAGGCCAATCCTTAACCGAAAGTATAGGATTGTTAGGATGCCGGCAAAAAAGCTCACGATGAGAAATTTTGTTCATTTAACTCCCGATTCAGTCCACCGATAAAATTATAGTTAAACATGTTTCGGTATGCGGGGCATACCCTACATTCTACGTGCTAATTCTACTATCATCTGCCTCAGTTTTTCAATACTTTAATCTCTCTTAAATCCTTGAATCTCAACTTTTATTTTCTCTATTTAGCCGCCCGTACTGTCCGGCCCTGCTCTCAGAAAACGAATTGTTCGACCCAGTCTCACTAATTTTCTTTGCTTAGTCAAATTTTCCTTGACTATTTGGCCAATTTTGACTAAACAGTCAAACCTAAAACTTAAAACGAGAAATTGTTACAAGCTAAAGAAACAGGACAGTAGAATTATATGATTGAAAAGCAAAAAAAGAGAGTAAAATTAACTCCGGCAGAAACCAGAAAGTTCCAGGCCCTGCTTATGGAAAAGCGTAACAACCTGCTTGGCAACGTATCAAGTATGGAAAATGATGCCTTACACGAGCAGAAAAGCGACCTATCAAACACACCTATTCATATGGCAGACCTGGGTTCTGATAGTTTTGAGCAGGAATTTACTTTAGAATTGATGGATAGCGAGAGAAAACTTATCTCTGAGATTGATGATGCGCTCAAGCGCGTTGAAAATGGTACGTTTGGCATTTGTGAGGTCGGTGGAGAGATGATTCCAAAGCAACGGCTGAATGCCATACCATGGGCCAGATGCTGTATCAACTGTGCGGGCCTCATAGAGAAAGGGCTGATAAAAAAAGAGGATTTCTTTAATAAATATACTTACGCCAGTGGGATAGATGATCCAGAAGATACGGACATAGACGATTAGTAAGCGTAGGTTCTGCGGAAGGAATCATCATACTTTTAAAAGGACGATGGATAATAGATGATTTGTTTTTCGTCTCTCGTACATTTTGGCGGGCGTAATTCAGTGGTAGAATGTCAGCTTCCCAAGCTGGACGTCGTGGGTTCGAATCCCATCGCCCGCTTTATTATGTTATTACGCGGTCCCGTATATTAACAGTCCCTGCAGCGGAAGTCTTGCCTATGGGCAAAAATCTCATTAGGAGGGTAAATTATAACTGCTTTTTCGCTTTTCGCGGGCAGCTTCGATAGTTTATTATCAAGTGCAAAGAACAAACGGTCGAGAAAATATAATGGGGAATAATCTTTAAATTTGCTGTTTCACGGCAAATCAGCTTATTGGAATGATAGAAGAAGAATCGACAAATATTGAGCACTACTTACCCGGCAACGACACGGAAATACGCTATAACAACAATGAAATTAAAATACCGGATGTGATCGGAATCTTGCCGATTCGAAACGTCGTTGCTTATCCCGGCACTGTAATGCCGTTGGCGATAGGCCGGGAAAGAAGCAAAGCACTACTTGCCGATACAAAGCCCAATGAATCTGTAATAGGGCTTGTTACACAACGCAATCCACAGACCGACAGGCCTAATTTCGACGACCTCTATTCAATTGGAACCACCGTATCGATTCTGAAGGTCATTAAAATGCCGCAAGGCTCAGTTAATATTGTAGTCCACGGAATAGCACGCTTTCGAATAGTTAAGCACATAGCCATTAAGCCATATCTAAAGGTCAAAATCCAGCAGCTCAGCTCCACCCTTAAGGGGCAAGCAGCAAGTATGACAAAAAAACTCCAGGCACTCATTGTTAGTGTCCGCCAGTCTGCCAACCGCGTTATCGCATTGAGTCCTAACGTGCCGGAAGAAGCATCTGTTCTTCTGGAGAATATTGAAGACCCATCCGCCTTGGCTGACTTCCTGGCTGCCAATCTTAATCTTGACATCGCAAAGAAACAGGAACTGCTCGAAGAGCTCGACCCGGCTAAACGCCTCAGCCAAATATCTGTTATCCTTGCAAACCAATTGGAGGTTCTCGAATTAAGTCACAAAATCCAGGGCCGGGTCAGAGAATCAATAGACAAGAGCCAAAGAGAATACTTCCTGCAGGAACAGCTAAAAGCCATTCAGACTGAGCTTGGCCAGCAGGACCTTAGAACCGAAGAGCTAAAGCAGCTCAGAGAAAACATAGCCAAGGCGAAAATGCCTAAAAAGGTCGAACAAGAGTCCTTGCGCGAGTTAGACAGGCTAAGTAAGATTCCCCCTGCTTCACCGGAATATACGGTCATCCGCACGTACTTAGACTGGGTCTGCGAGCTGCCGTGGTCTGTTCAGACCGAAGATCGGCTCGATATTAATCAAGCTGAACGAATATTGAACCGGGACCATTATAACCTGGCCAAAGTTAAAAAACGCATCCTCGAATTTCTCGCTGTCCGCAAGCTGAACCCGACCGGCAAAAGCCCCATACTTTGCTTTACAGGTCCGCCGGGTGTCGGCAAAACCTCTCTTGGCAAATCCATTGCAGGCGCTATGGGAAGAAAATTCATCCGGATATCACTCGGCGGAATGAGAGACGAAGCCGACATTCGGGGACATCGAAGAACCTATATTGGCGCTCTGCCCGGCAGGATTCTGCAGGAGCTGAGAAAGTGCAGAAGTAAAAATCCCGTGTTTATGCTCGATGAATTGGACAAAATCGGCGCAGATTTCAGAGGCGACCCATCCGCGGCTCTATTGGAAGTGCTCGACCCGGAACAAAACCTCAGCTTCACCGACCATTATCTCGATCAGCCATTCGATTTATCCGCCGTTATGTTCATCGGAACTGCGAACTATACAGAGCCTATTCCGCCCGCTCTGCACGACCGAATGGAGATTATCGAGCTGCCCGGCTATACAGAAACCGAAAAGCTTAATATCGCAAAAAAATATCTTGTCCCTCGGCAGCTTAAAGAGCATGGCCTGAAGAAAAAGCAGTTGAATATCAAAGACACAGCAATACTTACTATAATCCGGAGCTACACTCGTGAAGCTGGTGTGCGAAATTTGGAAAGAAATTTAGCCGCTATCTGCAGAGCTGTCGCCACCGAGATAGCTAAGAACAAAAAGAGCCGAGCGACCATTGACCAAAAAGACCTCGCCAAAATCTTAGGGCCTACGAAGTTCGAGTCGGAGTTGGCTCTACGAACCGGGATACCCGGTGTTGCTACAGCATTAGCCTTTACGCCGGTCGGAGGGGAGCTGCTTTTTATTGAATCGGCGTCTATGCCGGGCAAAGGCCAACTGCAACTGACAGGCCAAATTGGCGACGTTATGAAGGAAAGTGCGCAGGCTGCCTTTTCCGTTGTAAAGTCAAACGCCAAAAAACTAACAATCGAGCCTAACAGATTCAGCAAATTCGATTATCACATTCACGTCCCGGCAGGAGCCATTCCCAAGGATGGTCCAAGCGCCGGAGTAGCAATGTTCACATCTCTGGTCAGCTTGCTCATGCAAAAGCCGATTCGGCCGGACGTCGCAATGACCGGTGAAATAACCTTGCGTGGTCTGGTCTTGCCCGTTGGCGGCCTGAAAGAAAAAATCTTAGCCGCAAAACAGGCCGGCATAAAAACCGTCATCCTCCCACAAAGAAACAAAAAAGACCTTCCTGAAGTACCCAAAGAAGCCAAAAAAGGCCTTAAATTCATGTTTGCTAAAAACACCAATGACGTCTTGAAAATCGCACTGAATAAAAGCTGAATTCAATAAGACACAAACCTAATACAAAAAAGGGCCCATATCAAATTAAGCGATATAGGCCCAAAAAGTTTGTCCAAATTCACGGTAGAAAGAACCAACTGTTTATTCTACTGAATAGGGAGTTTCAACCCGATATCATCAATGTAAAGCGTTCCTGCACCACCAGGTTGTGGATCCGGCGAAGACGGATCACCGACGCCAATAATCATCTTCTTGATAGCCTGCATATTTACGCCAGCAAAATCCGTAAGCGGAATATTCCACTCCGTCCATGTGCCTATGGTCGTTGCAGCAGGATCTGAATTATTGACCACTGCACTACTGCCGGCGCTATCCTCCAAAACTACATAAAGCTGCTCGGCAATATTACTTTCTATACCAATGTCCTGTGACTGCCAGTCACCTGTAACCGTACCGGTTATGTTAACATTCGAGAATTCGGTTGTGCAGGTTGCACCAACGTTATGGCTGGTTAAGCACAAGCCTATATAGACATCCGTAGCCATAGGCATTTCAATGT
>Ga0315541_1002182_pt1 | contig 16727 bp, 18 predicted proteins | sample SalMarSW160190MG_FD_203095 | JGI IMG/M metagenome (GOLD analysis project Ga0315541, IMG submission 203095) | Salt marsh sediment microbial communities from the Plum Island Ecosystem LTER, Massachusetts, United States - Salt Marsh Sediment SW1601-190 ...
CCGATAGCTCAATGGTAGAGCGGGCGGCTGTTAACCGCTAGGTTGTTGGTTCGAGTCCAGCTCGGGGAGCCAGATTTTCTTTTATTTCCCCACCCCTATTTATATCTATTCCCGCCCGCCGCCCTTTTAAGGAAGGGCTTTAAGCCCTTTTTATCCCCACCCCCCTGTGTTTTCTTCCCATACCCACCCGCCCAAAAAGGCTCCGCCTCTTTAACTTCCTTCCCCACCACCAACAGAGAGAGATTATCCCCTTCTCCCCCCAAAGGGGAGGGATTCCATTAGTAGCGGATTATGTGTATAATCATGGCATGGGTTGGGAGGAGTGCTGATGCTTGTCGATTATTTATCAGATGTCAAAAATGCGCCAGAGCTGTGCGATAATTTTGAAAAGAATGTGTTAGAATATTTCTTCGAAGACGGGAAAAAAGAGAAGAGTAACGATGCCAATTACCCTTGGACATTGGCATATAGAATGTTCGTTTCTCCAGTAGTGGCATGTGTACAACTTTGTGATCTGATAAAGCCAGCAGCTTTGAGACCCTATCAAAAGTCAATGCTTGAGGCAGCATCATCGCTTCAAATCCCACGAGATATACCAACAATTAGAGCTTTTAAGACACAGTTGAATTTTATCAGACAATCGTTTAAGTATGCAGCAGAGGAAATCTCGAATTTCTGCTCAGCATTTGGCGATGAGGAAAAAATACGAATTAATGAAGCAATACACGATTACCTTGAGGATTGTAATTATTCCTGCGTTGCTATGTCAGTTAGTGCAGTCGAATCTAGGCTGGTTAAGCTAATGTGCCTAGTTAGTCCTGACTCAAAACAAAAGTTGGAAAAGAAGACACTTGGGCAACTGGTAAATGAATATCTGAAAAACAAGAATAAATATAAGAAAGTAGTTCCGCAGAAGCACGACCACCTATTGCAGTTGTGTAACACATACAGAATATACTCTGTACACCCAAAGAAAGAGAAAATAAAACCAACGGTGGCCGGTTCTATATTAACCCTCGCTATGGAGTTCTTGACCGACGAGGATACAAAACCTGAAGTCGTCAAAGTTCAACTCACTGCTTAATCTACTGCCACATTATCAATCAGTCTAGCCCCCGTTTGAGCCCTCGTCTATCCCCGTGTTATAATTTCCCCGTAGGAATATCGTTATGTGGGACAGACTAGAGCAGATAGAGAAGCACTACCAGGAGCTTGACCGGCAGATAGCCCTGCCGGAGGTTAACACCGACCCTGATAAATTGCAGGCGCTGGCTCAGGAAAAGGCGGGCATTGAAGACCTGGTGACCAGATACAGGGCTTACCGGGCAACCGCTAAAGAGCTTGAGGATACCAAAGCCATGCAGGACGGTGCTCAGGAAGAAGGTATGAGCGCTATGGTCAAGCAGGAGATAGAAAGGCTGGAGGCTAAGCTTGAAAAACAGCTTGACGAGATAAAAACTGCCCTCACTCCCAAAGACGCCAGCGACGATAAAGACATCATCATGGAAATCAGGGCGGGGACGGGCGGCGATGAGGCCGGGCTGTTCGCCGCCGACCTCTTCCGCATGTACAGCCGCTACGCCCAGGACAAGGGCTGGGCGGTGGATATCATCGACAGCAACGAGAGCGGCATCGGCGGCTTTAAGGAGATTATCTTTGAGATAAAGGGCAAGGGCGCTTTCAGCCGCCTCAAATATGAGATGGGCGTGCACCGGGTACAGCGTGTGCCGGTTACCGAATCTTCGGGGCGCATTCACACCTCGACGGCTACCGTGGCTGTCCTCCCCGAAGCCGACGAGGTAGAGATAAACGTCAACCCGGAAGACCTTAGAATCGATATCTTCCACAGTGGCGGGGCGGGGGGGCAGAATGTAAACAAGGTGGCCACCGCCGTCCGCATTACCCACCTCCCCACCGGTCTGGTCAGCGTCTGCCAGGACGAGCGCTCCCAGCTCCGCAACCGCAAGAAGGCGATGGCGGTACTCCGCGCCCGCCTGCTGGATATAGAGCGGAGCAAGCAGGAGGAGGATATAAGCCAGCAGCGCCGTTCTCAGGTGGGCAGCGGCAAGCGCGCCGAAAAGATAAGGACCTATAATTTCCCCCAGGACCGCATCTCCGACCACCGCCTCGGCCAGACATTTCGTAACCTGCCCCGCATCCTGGATGGCGACCTGGATAAGCTCATTGATACCCTGACCACCAGCGAGCAGGCAAAACAGCTTGAGGAGCAGCTGGCTTGAAAGTAAAGCAGGCTCTCCGCCGCGCCCGGGGCATCCTCGTTAAAAACAGTGTTGAGGATGCCTCTTTAGAGGGTGAACTGCTGCTGCGGCATGCCCTCAATATAGATAGAGTCCAGCTTTATATCGATTTGGGGAAAGAGCTGCCCCCCCAACAGGAAGAAACCATAATGAATCTCTTAGAGCGCCGCTTAAACGGCGAGCCGGCAGCCTATATCACCGGCCGCCGCGAGTTCTACGGGCTTGACTTTGAGGTTAACCCCGCCGTCCTCATCCCCCGCCCGGAAAGTGAGCTGCTGGTGGAAAAAGCCCTGTCTATTGCTAAAAACCGTCCGTTATCCACACTAGCCGATATCGGCACCGGCAGCGGGGCGATTGCCGTCAGCCTGGCGGTAAACCTGCCGCGGACGCTGATTTACGCCACCGATATCTCCGCCGCCGCCCTGGAAACGGCTTCGGCAAACTGCCGTAAACACGGCGTTTCTGGTAGAGTCCGCCTGCTGGAGGGCAACCTGCTTGAGCCTCTGCCGGAGCCGGTTGACCTGATAGTGGCTAACCTGCCCTATGTCAGCCAATCGGAGTTAAACCCGGAATCTGAGCCGCCGCTGGCGCTTGACGGCGGCGCTGACGGAACGGAAAGGATAGCCCAGCTGTGCTGTCAGGCAGGCGGCAAGCTAAGAGCCGGCGGCTGTTTACTTCTGGAGATAGGGCAGGGGCAGAGAGAAGCGGTGACAGCCATTTTACATAACATATTCCCCGGGGGTACGATAGAGGTCTTCCCCGACCTGGCCGGCATTGACCGGGCGGTACTGTTAAACCTCTCCGCCAGCCCGGCTCAACTTGACAGGCAACCGCTACACTGTTAAATTAGTTACTTGGGTTCTCCCCTAGGTTTTAAACATTAAACGGAGGAATTAGGCATTATGAACATGATTGTCTGCATCAAGCAGGTTATTGACCCCGAGGCACCCCCCGCAAGTTTCAAGATTGACCCATCCAGCAACAAGGTGGTGCCGCCGGCGGGAGTCTCGCCGGTAGTCGACCCCTATGCCGAATACGCGGTAGAGGCGGCGCTCAAGATGAAGGATGCCTCAGGGGGCAAAGTCACCGCCCTAAGTCTGGGCTCAAACCAGCTCAGGGACATCGTCAAGAAACCGCTGGCGATGGGGGCTGACGAGCTTATTTTACTGGAGGACGAGGCTTTCGACGAGAGCGATAGCTGGTCAACCGCCTACGCCCTGGCGATGGCCATCAAGAAGATAGGCGAATACGATATCATCTTCTGCGGCCGAGAGGCTTCGGACTGGAACGCTGGTCAGGTAGGCTCCGGTCTGGCCGAGATACTGGGGCTGCCCAGCGTCACCCTGGCTAAGAAGATAGACATCGCCGGTGACAAGGCAAAGGTGGAGCGGAGCACCGATGAGGGCTACGAGGTGGTCGAGGTCTCCCTGCCCTGCCTGGTTACCGCCAGCAACGAGATTGGCGAGCCCCGCTACCCCACCATAAAGGGGATTATGGCCGCCAAGAAGAAGGAGCCGGTGGTCTGGAAGCCGGCCGATATCGGCGTTGATGCCGCCCAGATAGGCGCCGCCGGAAGGCGCACCAAGCTGCAGAAATTGTTCCAGCCTGTCCGCGAGGGCAAATGCGAGGTTATCGAGGGTGAGGGTCTGGAGGAAGCGGCGGCCAACCTGGCGGTAAAACTGCGTGAAGTTAAGGTATTATAGGAGTTAAATTATGGCTGAAAATAAAGGCGTTCTGGTTTTATGTGAGACTAAAGAAGGCAAGCTGGCTTCAATCTCCACCGAGCTGCTCGGCGGCGGCAGGAAGCTGGCGCAAGACCTGGGACAGGAGTTGTCGGCGGCACTGGTCGGCAGCGGCATCGGCAATCTGGCGCAGGAAGCCATCGCTTACGGCGCCGATAAGGTCTATGTCGTTGACGACCCGATTTTAAAAGATTACCAGACCGATACTTACCTGCCGGTCATGGAAAAGGTAGTCGGGCAGGCGATGCCCCAGGTCTTAATCATGGGGCAGACCTCCATCGGTCGCGACCTGGCTCCCCGGCTGGCTTTCCGGCTCAACACGGCTGCCTCTCTGGGCTGCCTGGAGCTGGCTATTGACCCTGCCTCCAAGAAACTGCTTCAGACCAAGCCGGTTTACGGCGGCAACGCCCAGGCCGTTTTCATCACCGAGTCCTTCCCCCAGATAGCCACCGTCCGGCCCAAGGCAATGGCGCCGCTGGAGCCGGACCCGTCCCGAAAAGGGGAGGTAATCAATGTTGACGCCGCTCTGGACGCTTCGGCGATAAGAACTAAAGTTCTGGAGAAGGTCCCCGAAGAGGTTGCGGGGATAAAGCTGGAGGACGCCGAGGTGGTGGTCAGCGGTGGTCGGGGCATCGGCGGCACCGAAGGCTTTGCCCAGCTGGAGGAGCTGGCCAGGCTGTTAAAGGGAGCGGTGGGCGCCACCCGCCCCCCCTGCGATAACGGCTGGGTGCCTGCCGGGGCGCAGGTAGGGCTTACCGGCAAGATTGTCACCCCCGACCTCTACATTGCCGTCGCCCTCTCCGGTTCCAGCCAGCACATGTCCGGCTGCTCCGCCTCCAAGACCATAGTGGCTATAAACAAAGACGCGGAAGCCAATATATTCCGAGAAGCCCGCTTCGGCGTGGTGGGTGACTGGAAAAAGATAGTCCCCGCCTTCACCGAAAAGCTCAAGGAACTTCTGGCTAAATAAAGACAATAAATAAGGAGTGATACCATGAAGCTAAGAATCTTAGTTGGTCTGTCCTTGCTGCTGGTCAGCCTGCTGGTTATTTCCCCGGCGGCGGCCGTCCTGGCTCAGGAGGAAGAAGCCCCGCCTGAGGTAATTAATCTTATCGCTACCTACACCAAGCTGGAGGGAGTAGCCGGCGCCGGCTTTGAGTTTGAAGTCGGCCTGCAGTACGCGGTGGGAACCGAGGCCCGGACCTTTGACCTGGCGGCTACCGGACCCCAGGACTGGACGCTATATATTACCCCCACCTACCCCACCGACAAGCAGATACTGGATATCAGGCTTGAGCCGCCCATACCCTACCAGGCTGCTCAGATAACCAAGGTAATTATTCATGTCTCCCCCCCATACTGGCTCCTGCCCGAGCCGGGGGAATACCCCATCACCCTGGAGGCAACCTCGGGTGAAGTCACCAACATTATCGAAGTCACCGCCGTGGTAACTTCCACCTATATAATGTCCCTGGTTCCGGCTGAAGAGCGCTATAATACTACGGCTACGGCGGGCCGGGATAACTACTTCTCCGTAGAAGTGCAGAACAACGGCTCGGCGGCTATTGATGACATCACCTTCTCTACCAGTAAACCGAGCGGCTGGACGATTGAGTTCTCCCCCGGCGAGATAGATTCCATAGCCGCCCAGGATTCTCAGACCATAGAGGTCAATATAAAGCCGCCGGCCAAGACCATCGCCGGCGATTATCAAATCAGCCTCACCGCCAAGGGCAAACAAATCTCGGAAGATATGGATATCCGGGTCAGCGTAGAAACGCCCACCATCTGGGGCTGGCTAGGGGTAGCCATCATCGTGCTGGTGGTTGCCGGCCTGGTATATATCTTTATGCGATTTAGCCGACGGTAGAATATGGACAAGAAGATAGTCTTAGAGACCCAGGACCTGACCAAGCGCTACGACGGCAATACGGTGGTTGACCACCTTAACCTCCACGTCGCCGAAAACGAGGTCTTCGGCCTTCTCGGCCCCAACGGCGCCGGCAAGACCACCACCATCCTCATGCTGCTGGGACTGACCGAGCCGGCTTCGGGCAGCGCCCGGATATTCGGTTTTAACTCTACCCGGGAGCCGCTAAAGGTAAAGAGCCTTACCGGCTACCTGCCGGAGAGGCTGGGTTTCTACGACGGCCTCACCGCCCGCCAGAACCTCAGGTTTATCGCCCGGCTCAATAACATGGGTAATGACGAAGCTAACCAGCAGATTGACCAGGTGCTGGAAGCGGTCGGCCTGACCAAGGTGGCTGATACCGCCGTGGGCAAGTTCTCCCGGGGGATGAAGCAGCGCTTAGGCATAGCTGATGTGCTGGTCAAGGAGCCCCGGCTGGCTATCCTCGACGAGCCCACCGCCGGCCTCGACCCGGAGGGGATTAATCAAATTTTAGACCTTATCACCGGCCTGCCCAAGATGGGTACCACCGTGGTCATGTGCTCCCACCGCCTCTATGAGGTGCAGCGGATATGCCACAGCATCGCCATATTAGCCGCGGGCAAGCTGGTGGTGGAAGGCGCTCTGGACACCTTGGGCCGGGAGGCTCTGGCCGGAGGCCGCTACAGAATAGAGGTGGAGACCGCCGACTCCAGCCCGCAGCTGGTAGAAATCATCGGCAAGATTAAGGGGGTTAAGAGCGTGGAAGTGGAGGGCAATTTCCTGCACGTCACCACCGATTCCGACCTGCGGGCAGCCATCTCCAAGGCGGTGGTGGATAACGGTGTCGCCCTGACTCAGGTGAAGATGCAGGAGTTCTCGCTGGACGATATATACAAGAAGTATTTCAAGGAAGGCTAGCCAATGATAACCATAATCAGAAAAGAACTGGCCGACTATTTCACCAGCGTAAGGTGTTTCATACTCTTTCTGCTGGTGCTGCTGGCCAGCGCCGCCGGGCTTTATGCCGCCTATGAGGGAATCCGCGGGGTGGATATCAGCACCGGCTTTGTATTTATTAACCTGTTTACCACCTCGGGGGAAAGCATACCCTCGCTGGTCACTTTCATCGGCATCTTCGTTCCCATCATCGGTATTGCCCTCGGCTTTGACGCCATCAACCGGGAATACTCCACCGGCACCATGAGCCGCATCCTGTCTCAGCCCATTTATCGGGATAGCGTCATCAACGGCAAGTTTCTGGCCGGGATAATTACCCTGGCTATCATGATGGCCACCACCCTGCTCATCGTTTCCGGCTTCGGCCTGCGCATGATCGGGGTGCCGCCCAGCGCCGAGGAGATTATAAGGCTCTTCATCTACTTCGTTTCCATCGTTATCTTCGGCGCCTTCTGGATGGGGCTGGCCATACTCTTCTCGGTAATCATCAGGAACCTGGCTATCTCCCTGCTGGCTTCACTCGCCGTCTGGCTGTTTTTCGGCTTCTTCTATACTATGTTGATAGTGCCGGCGGTAGCCAAGACGGTGGATATGTATCTGGTGCTGCTGCGGCTCTCGCCCAATACCCTCTTCGATGAGGCGACCATGGCCATGCTGCTGCCCCAATCCAGGGGTCTGGGACTTTTGGCTTCGGGCGAGGTATCCTATATGATACCCAACCCCCTGCCCCTGGGCCAGAGCCTGTTGCTGGTCTGGCCGCAGTTGACCACCATGATAGCCTTGGCTGCGGTCTGCTTTGCCGTCAGCTATATTGTCTTCATGCGGCAGGAGATACGGGCTACTTAAGCCTTGGCGGCTTCACGTTCGGCGACAATCTTCTGGGCGACATGTGCCGGCACCTCTTCGTAGTGGCTGAACCCCACCTTGTAGCTGCCCCGCCCCTGGGTTATCGACTTTAAATCTATGGCGTAGCGCAGGACTTCGGCGAGAGGCACCTGGGCTTCGATAATATTAACGCCTCCCCCCGGGTTCATCCCCTGCACCCGCGCCCGCTTGGTGTTTAAGTCGCCGATAATATCGCCGGTGAATTCCTCGGGGACGGTAACGGTAATGTTCATTATCGGTTCTAATAGTATCGGCTGCCCTTCGGCTAAGCCTTTCTTTAGCGCCCCGGCGCCGGCAATCTTAAAGCATATCTCCGATGAATCAACCGGGTGGAAGCTGCCGTCGTAGACGGTTGCCTTGAGGTCAATAACCGGGTAATGGGCCAGCACCCCCTCCTTAAAGGCTTCGTTGACCCCCTTTTCCACCGCCGGGATATAGTTCCGGGGGATAGTCCCGCCAACTACCTTGCTGGCGAACTCGTTGCCGCTGCCCCGCGGCAGGGGCTCCAGCTGCAGCAGGACATGCCCGTACTGGCCGTGCCCCCCCGTCTGCTTCTTGTGCTTGTACTCGGCTTTGGCGCCGGCGGTAATCGTCTCTTTATAGGGGACCTTGGGTATCTCCAGGGTCACCCCCACCCCGAATTTGCGCTGCATCTTCTCGGCGGCAACCTCCAGGTGGGACTCCCCGATTCCGGAGATAACCGTCTCGCCGGTGTCGGTGTCGCGGTGGACGCGCAGGGTAAGGTCTTCCTCGACCATCCTGGTCAGTGCCGCTCCCAGCTTGTCCACATCGGCTTTAGTCTTGGGGTGCACCCCCAGGTTGAAAGCCGGCTCGGGAAACTCGATAGGGGCGATTATTATCGGCTTATCCTGACTGCTCAGGGTATCGCCGGTGTTGGTCAGTGCCAGCTTGGCAACCGCCCCGATGTCCCCCGCCCCCAGCTGGGTTACCGGCTCCTGGTTCTTGCCTCTCAGCACGAAAAGCTGCCCGATGCGCTCGGCGTCCTTACGGGTGGCGTTCCAAACATGGGAGTTGCTGCTGATGGCGCCGTTATAGACCCGGAAGTAGGTCAGCTTGCCCACGTAGGGGTCGGCACTGGTCTTGAAGACCAGAGCCGCCAGCGGGGCGTCGGCGCTGGGCTCGACGGTGCTTTTTTTGGAATCGCTCACCGTTGCCACCTTCCGCTCCTTGGCTGAAGGCATCAGGCTGCTTAAGGCGTCCAGGAACAGCTTGAAGCCGATGTTCTTCAGTGCCGAGCCGGTAAAGATGGGCGTCACCTTGCCGCTTACCACCGCTTGCCTCAGGCCGTTGCTCAGCTCCTCCTGGCTCAGCTCGCCGCCTTCCAGGTACTTCTCAATGAGCTTGTCGTCGGCCTCGGCGGCGGCTTCTATCAGCTTTTCCCGGTAGGAGTCGGCCTGGCTTTTGAGGTCGGCGGGCAGCTCGGCTTCTTTGCCCTCGGTGCCGGTGTAGGCTTTCATGGTCAGCAGGTCAACCACGCCCTCGAATTTGCTCTGGGCGCCGATGGGCAGCTGTGCCGGCAGGCACCTGGGCCCGAACTTTGCCTGAATCTGCCCCACCGTTTTATCGAAGTCGGCGTTCTCGCGGTCCATCTTGTTGATAAATATAAGCCGGGGCAGGGCGTCTTGTTCGCAGTAGCCCCAGGCCTGTTCGGTGCCCACCTCCACCCCGGAGGCGGCGCAGACAAAGATTGCCGCCCCCTCGGCAACACGTATCGCCGCCTTGACCTCGCCGACGAAGTCGGCGTAGCCGGGGGTATCCAGGAGGTTAATCTTGATATCTTTCCACTGGCAGGGAAGAATGGACAGGTTTATGCTTATCTGGCGCTTTACCTCATCGGGCTCATAGTCCGAGGTGGTGCTGCCGTCGTCAGTCTTGCCCAGGCGCTTTATGGCTCCGGCGTTAAACAGCATAGCCTCGGCGGCCGAGGTCTTACCGGCGCCGCTGTGTGACAGCAAAACGACGTTGCGTATACTCTCCAGTCCCGGTTTTGGCATATGGGCACCTACTCTCTATCTTAATCCAACAAGCTATTATTATACTCGGAGCATGGTCATAGGGCAAGTTATGAACTAGCGCGCGCGCCGCTTTTTTCTTCTAAACAGGGAGGGGATTATCCACAGCAGGAAAATTATGCCAAAAAAGGAATAGCGGGTAGGGAAGCCGCCGCCCCCCCCGCTCGCACCGCCATGGGAAACGGCAATCAGGGGTGGCGCCGCCGGTTCGGCGGCAACTATCTCTTCCTCGGTTATCTCGTAGGCCGCCAGGGTGGCCCCGATGAACTCCTTGGCTGTCCAGCCCAGCGGGTTATTCCGGCCGGTAGCCTCGGCCCAGACCCAGCCCGGCTCCCCGTCCACCTCGAAAAATACCGGCGCCCCGGTGTAATCGGGCAGGTAGACCAGGCAGGCGGTGTGCTCCTCGCCGATGACTATCGCCGAACGGCAGCCCGCCCCCTTATACATCACCGCCAGCAGCACGGCGCTATCCTCGCAGTCACCGTAGCCGGCTCTACCCCCCTCCAGTATGGCCGCCAGCTCGTCGGCGTTCTGGGCAAACTCCTCATGTTCAAACTGGTCGATATCGCTGGTGTACCTCACCCGGTCCCGCACGAAGCCGAATATCGCCTCCGCCCTCTGGTAAATGTCGGGGTACTCGTCGGCAAACTGCTCACCCAGGCGGTAGGCGGTGGCAGCGTTCTCGCCCAGGCTCTCGAAGGCAATCGCTGGGCGGAAGCTGGTCTCCGATAGCTGGTAAAAGCCGTCCCCGCCGAAGGCGCGGGTGCGGCATATCTCCCAGTCGTCAAAGACATCGCCGTTTGCCTCGTTGAAATTCTCGGACGGATACGCCCAGGCGTAGCCGGCGGTCAGCAGACCGGCAACCAGTATCAGGCTTAAAAAGATTAGAATAAGCAGTTTTCTCATAGTGGTCCTGTCAGGGCGGCGTGGAGGATTAGCCCGAAGAAGACCAGGTAGCCGAAGACATGTATCCCCACCGCCACCGGGCTGTTTTTGATATTGGTAAAGGGTATCATGGGTGTCAGCCTGTCCATGATGTAGAACATGGCTACCCCGATAAGCAGGCTCACCACAAAGCTCACCGCCAGCAGCCCCCAGGTCCTGAAGTCGAAGATGTACCAGACTATAGGGGCGGTGATGGCGGTCAGCGCCGTGATGGCGCCGTGGATGACCAGCCCCATGAGGATAAAGAAGCCGCCGATAAAAAGTCCGGTAGCCACCGGGTCCTCCCCGATGCGCTCGCGGTGGGGGATGTGGGGGGTTAAGGCGTCCAGCGCCCGCACGCCGAGGATGGCCAGCAGCCCCGAAATGAAAGCCAGCACCACCACTTTAGCCAGCCATATCAGCACGATTACCCAGAAGGGAGCGACCAGACCCAACTCATTCATAGCGTTTCCTCCTTATCATTAATAGCCTACCAGCAACGGCGTAAGGTAGGTCTCGATAGCCGCCGCCGGCAGCATTAAGCCCACGGCAATAGCCAGGTACCTCAGGTTCTGCCGCAGGCTGGGGAGCAGTAGCCCCCGCTTCTCCTTTTTGAACAGGACAGTTATCAGCATGACCCCCAGGCTGAGCGCCGCCGCTTCCCCGATGAAGAAGGCGGAAAGCTCAATAACGCCGTGGGGCAGCAGCCCGGCCAGGACATAGCCCAGCGATTCTCTCTCCGTTATAATAACTGACGCCAGCCCCACAATCCAGCCGTTGAGCAGCAGGGTAGCCACCGGCACGATGCAGAAAACGGCACCGAAGGCAAAGCTGAAGAGCAGGGTGATAACGTTCGTGAGGAAGATAAAGATGAACATGGTAAAGCTGAACGGGCTCAGGAATCCGCCCAGCTCCTCCAGCCCGATAAGCTCATCAGCAAGCAGGCCGGCGATATTAAACGGGTCGACCAGCCCGAAGGCAATGCCGATAGCAAATAGGGCGATGGCAATAATAATCCACCATCTGTATCTCATATAAGGGTAAATTCCTTCTGCATAAAGTTGTCTTCACCAGGTTTTGCAGGTTTATGGATTGAGCCTGACTCCTTTCTCTCCCCAAAGGAGTTTGCCCTCCGAATCTATTCTCTGCATGTATGACCTTTCTGATTTGAACATGGACTTGCCACTGCCCCAGGCGATAATAGCCCCGCCATACCCATCATAGTCCATGGCATGAGTACCACGCTCGGTGAATAGTATTCCATCGTCAGGCCAGTTGGTTCTGCCGTCAGCGTCTATTTTCTGGGCACGATTACTGTAAGTTACAATGGCACCACCTGAACCATCGCTTACCGCCATACGCGGCCAGAAGCTTGCGTTGGTTTTAATGTAGCAGACCTCCTCTCCCCCCGGCTGCCACTTGATGTTGCCATCGGCATCTATCTTCTGGGAGTACAGGCTCATAAACCACTTCCGCAGGTCTTCCCAGACGACGATAGCGCCTCCGGTGCCATCGCTTACGACGAGATGGTTGCAGGTACACACTCCTCCCCCTCTAGTTATACCCAGCGGTACACCATTGTCTTCCCACAGAGCTTTACCCTCGGCATCTACCCGCTGAGCGTAGATATCAAACAAAAGGGCTTTCGGCGAGCCGTCTTCTATTTTCCCTTCAGGCTCTTGCATCCAGATGGCGATGGCTCCCCCCGAGCCGTCGCTTATCACCTTCGGCTCTTCGGAATAGACCCCTTCCGGAGTAGTGTAAAGAAGTACACCATCCTGCTCCCAGGGTAGGCTTCCTTCGGCATTTATCCTTTGCGTGAAGATGCGGTTTGTCTTTTTACCTGGCTCTCCCTTCCGCTCCTGCCAGATGAATATAGCCCCGCCACTATCGTCACTGGCCACATCAAGTGTGTGGTCGCAGTAGCCTTCCCGGCGCACATAGACTCCATGCTCACCCCATGGGAAATTGCCTTCAGAGTCTATCTTTATAACGAATAGCGTTCTTTCATCATAGCTGTAATCAGTGGCAATGATAGCGCCGCCAGTGCCATCGCTTATCATATGGTCAACAGCTCTGACCTCCCTTTGCCAGAGGATGTCACCCTCCGCATCAACCCGGACGACGTATGTTGCGTACGTTCGTTGCTCACTGGAGGCACCGGCCAGCCAGGCGACAAGAGCCCCTCCAGAGCCGTCACTGACAATATGAAGGTCATGATAGCTGTCCCAATATTTGTATCCTCCGCCGATGAGTACTCCCTTCTCTCCCCACAGAGCTTCCCCTTCAGGGCTTATTTTCTGGGCGTAGAAATCATGCTGGTTGTTGCCCCTGATGTCCTCGTAGACCGCTATAGCGCCACCGGTGCCGTCACCGGTTACCCGGGGGCCGTATGGTTGGGGAGGACTGGCGAGGCAGCTGCAGCCTGTGCTGAATAATATAACCAGGGCAATTGCGCAGAGACCGGCCAGTTTTTTCATTTTTCGCCCCCGAGGGGTAATTTAGCCTTCTTCAAGTCTAAACTTGTCATAGCAAACGATTTCGGCCATCTTCTTCCTCGGCCGGGCTTTGGGGCTTTCGTCGGGGTAGCCCAGCGGGGTCATGGCGACGACGGCGTAGCCCTCCGGCACCCCCAGGATTTCAGCTACCTTAACAGCGTCAAAAGCGCCGACGTGCACCGTACCCAGGCCCAGGGCGTGGGCGGCCAGCATCAGGTTCTGCATGGCAAGAGCAACGTCGTACATGTACCAGTCGCCCTTATCGGTCGCTGGTTCTTTGGGCTCACGGAAGGAATAGCCTGCCTTTCTCATCTCGGCGCAGACGACGATGGCTATCGGGGTGACCCTCATCGCCTCGGTGCCCTGATTAGGCCTCGTTTTGGAGATAACGAATCCGGTATCGGCAAGCTTATTTCTGAGTTTACTGTCCCGCACCACCACAAACCGCCAGCACTGGGTATTGGCCCAGGACGGCGCCTGGCGGGCGGCTTCCATGATAGTATTCAGGGTCTTATCGTCCACCGGTTTGGAGATATACCTGCGGATGCTCCTCCGGCCCTTTATTGCTTCCATTAATTCCATGTCATCCTCCTTCTACTCCGTCTCCCAGGCGCCCTTGCCGATTAGGGAAACGAAACGGCAGCCACCCAGGTTCTCTGTTTTATTCTTCTTGCCGCGGCTGATTTTGCACAGCTCCTGAACATAGCGGGAGCCGACCGGAATCACCAGCCGCCCCCCCATGGCGAGCTGGGCGATAAGCTCGGGCGGCACCTTGGGAGCGGCTGCGGTAACCATGATGGCGTCGTAGGGAGCTTCCCGCCGCCAGCCCAGGGTCTCCTCGGCAACGTGCACCTCGATATTGGTATAGCCCAGTCTGGCAAGCAGCTTTTCAGCTATCTCCGCCAGGGGCTTGACCCGCTCGGTAGTAATAACCTTCTGAGCCAGCTCGGCCAGGATAGCCGCCTGGTAGCCGCTGCCGGTGCCTATCTCCAGCACCTTCTCCTTACCCTTAAGCTCCAGCGCTTCGGTCATAAGGGCGATAATGAACGGCTGGGAGATTGTCTGCTCGTGGCCGATAGGCAGTGGTTTATCGGCGTAGGCAAGGTGACGGCTCTCCGGGGGCACGAAGAGTTCCCTGGGGATGTTGCGCATAGTTGCCAGCACCCGCCGGTCTCTAATCTCGGTGCTGAGCTGCTCGATTAACTCCGCCCTGGCCGCTTCAAAATCCATAATAGCCACCCGCCGCCGGGGTAAAACTCAAGCGAAGATCAGGGCTAAAATCACCAGAATAACTATCATTATCCCCGCCACTATGCCGATTCGGCGCAGCTCGGCGACCACGTTGGAAGCCTGGGCTGCCCTAACAGGGGCTTTCGGCTTGGCTGCCGGTGCCAGAGGCGCCTTGGCTGCCCCGGGAGCCGACTCGCTGGCTTGGGCTGCTACCGCTTTCGAAGCCGCTGGCGCTTTAAAAGTCTTCTTGCCCTTTCTCTTGCTCCGCGGCAGGTTTTTGCTCCGCTTTGATTTACCCGCCATCAGCTACCTCCTACTTGGCTCTCGGGTGAGATTTTTGATAGGCGCGCCGGACATGTTCCGTGGTCAGGTGGGTATAGACCTGCGTCGTCGATATATTGGCGTGCCCCAGCAGCTCCTGCACCGACCTTAAGTCGGCCCCGCCGCTCAGCATGTGGGTGGCAAAGCTGTGCCGCAGGGTGTGGGGGGTAATCTCTCTACCCAGCTTGGCCGCCTTGGCGTAGCCCTTTATTATCTGCCACAGCCCCTGCCGGGTCAGCCTCTCCCCCCGCCGGTTGAGGAAAAGGGCCTTCTCCCCATCGCCGGGTTTCAGCCTGGGGCGACCCTGGCTAATATGCTCTTTAAGCGCCGCCACCGCCTGGCTGTGAATGGGGATAAGCCGCTCCTTGCTCCCCTTGCCGAAGCAGCGCACATAACCGCCATCGGTATCCACATCGTTCAGGTTCAGCGATACCAGCTCGCTCACCCTCATGCCGCTGGCGTAGAGCAGCTGCAGCATGGCTTTATCCCGCTTGGCTTCCGGCGTCGTCCGCTTCTCCGTTTCCTCAAGCAGCTGGCGAGCCTGGGTGATTGATATTGGCTTGGGCAGTGACTTGCCCACCCTGGGCGAAGGCACATCTCTAGTCGGGTTATCCTTTATCAGCCCCTCCGCCACCAGAAAACCGAAGAAGGACTTGATGGCGGCTACCTTGCGAGCCACCGTGGTGGCGGCGTACCGCCTCTCCTTGAGGTTGGTCAGGTAGCTTAAGATGGACTGCCGGTCAAAGGCCGTCCAGGGCAGGGCGGTGCCTCCCTTGGCCTCTTCTTCCAGGAAGCCGACCAGTTGATTAAGGTCGTTCTCATAGGCTACTATGGTGTTCCGGGAAAAGCCCTTCTCCACCTCCAGATATTTCAGGAATTTTTTAATATCTTCTTTCACCGCTTATCCTCGCTGCCGGATGATTTTATGTATTGTAACATAATCAGTGAACTGACAACAACAGGGGGGGGTATTGACAGGGTGGGGAAAACAGCTTTACTCCCCGGCAATCAGCCCGGCGATAGTCTGCCCGCTGTTCTCTCCGGGGTGAAATCTCAGGTCGGCGTCCCAGACCGGGTCAGGCCCTATTTCAGCCATGGTTTTGGCTGCCGCCTCATTTATCGTCATGCCTCTGGTACACAGGTTGGCAATCAGGTTGGCGGCGGCCCGGTCAACATAGTCCAGGCTCACGCTGCCCCCCCACCCCATATAGGTTGACGCCCCCTTTAAGATAAAGGCGTTGGACATATCCTCCAGGTGGGCGCCGGAACAGCCCATCATTATTATCAGCGTGTCGTCAAAGCGCCCCGCCATACTTTCCATGATAAATCTGGAGTTGACGGCAAAGACGAGCGGGTATTCCATCTCCATTTCAGCCGGAAGGAGCTGGTCGTCAAGCTGCTCAACTATGTATCTGCTCTGCCGGTACTCCTCGGCGGTAAACAGGTAGGTGGCCTGCTTTACCCCCACCACCTCCCCACTCTCCTCCGCCTGCAGCAGACCGGCGTGAGCGCGGAAGATGATTAGCTTATATCCGTATTCAGGCAGCCGGCGGTAGAGCTTAACATTGACCTCCTCCCCCGAGTAAACATCTACCTCGAAGCCGCAGGCTTCAAGCTCGGCCGTCACCTGCTCAAGGAATTCCTGGTTCAGCTCCATCACGGCCAGCTGGTCGACGATGGCGGCTTTGGGGATAGAATCGTCCTGGGCTGGCGGGCAGCCGGTGGGTAAAAATAGCCCCGGCAGGGCTAATCCAAACACTACCAGGGCTATAAAGTGCCGTTTCACAATTATCTTAGTCTAACGACTCGTCTTACTAAAATCAAGCCGCCGGCGGCTAAAACCATGGCTACCCCCAGCCCTAGCCAGGGCAGCAGCAGTGCCGCCTTATCTACGGGATAGACCTCCCCACCCACCATACTCCTTACCACGGTAAATCCGGGGTGGTTGGGATGGTCAACGAAATCCGGAATCTCATCGTAGTCGCCAT
>Ga0315541_1002183_pt1 | contig 16725 bp, 12 predicted proteins | sample SalMarSW160190MG_FD_203095 | JGI IMG/M metagenome (GOLD analysis project Ga0315541, IMG submission 203095) | Salt marsh sediment microbial communities from the Plum Island Ecosystem LTER, Massachusetts, United States - Salt Marsh Sediment SW1601-190 ...
ACCCTTCCGTGGATGTCCGATCACGACGCGACCCTCTCCGCTCAGATGTGTCCCACCGCCCGCATGCCGCGGAGCGCGTCGGCCCACCGCTCCATCTCCTCGGGAAGCCCGAACGAGACGCGGTTCCACCCGGTCATGGGCGGGAAGGGGCGCCCGACCAGGATACCCTGCTCGCGCATGCGGCCGATGTAGGTCTGCAGGTCTCCGTTGATGCGGTGCATGACGAAGTTCGTCTGGGTGGGCAGGCGCTCCAGCCCCAGGTCGTCCAGCGTGCTCTCGGCGACCGCCTTGGCGTCGCCGTTGACCTTCAGGGCCCGGGCCACCAGTTCCTCGTCGGCCATGGAGGCCATGGCGGCGGCGCTGGTCAGGACGTTGATGTTGTTGCGGCAGATGAAGTCGCGGAGGCGGCCGGCGGTGTCCGGATGGGCCACGCCGTACCCCAGGCGCATCCCCGCCATCCCGTAGATCTTCGAGAAGGTGCGCGCGACGATGACGTTGGGCTTGGATCCCACCCACTTCAGCGCCGTCCAATAGGCCGGATCGCTCACATACTCGAAGTAGGCCTCGTCCACCAGGAACAAGGTGGTCTCGGGGGCGTCGGCGATCCAGGCATCCACGTCCCGGGAGGGCGTGACCGTCCCGGTGGGGTTGTTGGGGTTGCACAGGTACACCAGCGCCGGTCGGCCGCCCTTCTCCGCGGCCTCGCGCATGCGGCCCAGGTCGTGAACCATCCCCGCGCCCAGGGGGATGGAGATGAGCTCGTAGGCCAACGGACGGAGGTAAAAGGGCACGTCCTCATAGGTGGGCTCGGCCAGGACCAGCGGCGCGCGCGGCGACTGGAACGCCTGCACCGCCATCTGGAGGATCTCCGTGGACCCGGCTCCCAGCACCACGTTCTCCTTGGCGACGCCCAGGCGCTCGGCGATGGCCGCCTGCACGGGGGTGCTCCACTGGCCCGGGTAGCGGTTGGCGTTCACGATCGCGTCCACCACGGCCTGCCGGGCCGAGGGCGCCAGGCCCAGGGAGTTCTCGTTGGAGCTGAGGCGGATGGTGCCGTCGGGAAGGGTCTTGCCCACCCGCCAGAAGGAGGCGCGGTCGAGGAGAGGAACAGCGCTTCCCAGCCCGCCCAGGCCGGCCAGGCCGGCGGCCATTCCGGTGGTGACGAAGCCTCGACGATCCATGCGACCTCCCGGGGTGTGGGTCCGAAGCGTTCCCTCCTGGTCCCGCCGGAGGGGAGGGCTGGCCCAATGTGGGCATGGGGGTGGTGGATCGAAAGGGCTCCGGGGGGGTTAGCATTGCGGCCATGCCGATGCTCCCACCCCTTCCCCTCCGCGCCCTGGCGCTCCTCCTGGCCTTCGCCGCAGGAGCGGCCTCCGCCCTGTCCGCCCAATCCACGGCGGTGGGGAACGGGGATACGGTCCGTGAGGCCCCCGTCCGCTATGATCGCGACCTCCTGCCGCCCGCGTTCCACCGCTCGCGCCGCGACGCGGTGCGCGCGGCGCTCCCGCCGGGTTCGGTGGCGCTCGTGCTGGGGGGGCCCGAGGCGCGAGGGGCGCTGGACGACGCCCAGGAGTACACCCAGGACCCGTACCTCTACTACCTGACCGGCACGCCGGAGGCGGGCTCCGCCCTCCTTCTCGCGCCAGACGGGGTGGAGCTGGAGGGGTGTACGGTCCACGAGATCCTCTTCGTGCCCCCGCGCGACCACGCCATGGAGATCTGGCTGGGCCGCCGCTTCGGGCCCGAACGGGCGCTCGAGGAGCTGGGCGTGGAGAGCGCGCTCGCCAACACGCGCTTCCAGGAGATCGTGGTCCCCATCCTGGCCCGGCCCGGGCGGAAGGTGTTCCTGCTTCCCTTCCCAGTGGTGGTAGCTCCCCAGACCGCGCTGGCCGAGCAGATCGGCGCGGTGGCCGAAGCGGCCCAGGTGAACTCGGGCGCCTTCGACGACGTGAAGCTGGGCGCGGTCCTGGACGGGCTCAGGGAGGTGAAGACTCCCGAGGAGATCGCCCTCCTTCAGCGCGCCGTGGACATCACCGGGTCGGCGCTCGGGGAGGCCATGGCTTCCATGGAGCCCGGCTGGGCGGAGTACGACATCGAGGCCGTCCTCGAGTACAGGTTCCGGCGCATGGGGAGCGAGCGCCCCGGCTTCCCCTCCATCGTGGGGAGCGGCGAGAACTCGGTGATGCTCCACTACGACACCAACCGCCGGGTGACCCGGGCCGGCGACCTGGTGGTGATGGACGTGGGCGCCTCCTACCGGGGATACACCGCCGACATCACCCGCACCGTGCCCGTGGACGGCCGCTTCACCAAGGAGCAGCGGGCCGTCTACGAGATCGTGCTGGAGGCCCAGGAGGCGGCCATCGAGGCCGTCAGGGCAGGGGTTTCCTTCGGCGCTCCCGGCGAGACGGCGTCCCGGGTCCTGGCCCGGGGCCTGGCGCGGCTCGAGCTCATCCGGGGGCCCGAGGACTGGGCTGGCCTGCGCCGCTTCTTCCCCCACGGCACCAGCCACTACCTGGGCCTGGAGGTCCACGACGTGGGCTCATACCGGGCGCTGAAGACCGGTGCGGTCGTCACCATCGAGCCCGGGATCTACATCCCTCCTGCGGACGACGTCGATCCCAAGTGGTGGGACGTGGGCATCCGCATCGAGGACGACGTGCTGGTGACCGAGGGCGAGCCGGTGGTGCTCTCCGCCGGGATCCCCAAGGACCCGGACGAGATCGAAGCCCTGATGGCCGGCCGGCGGGCGGCGACGGAGTCCGGCGGACGCTAGCGTCCGGGGCGTACCTCAGCCCGCTCGATGACGTCTCCCTCCAGCACCGCGTCCACCGCGTCCATCCCGGACACCACCACGCCGAAGACCGTGTAGTCGTGATCCAGGCGGACGTTGTCCACCAGGTTCACGTAAAGCTGTCCGTCGCCGGTGTCCCTTCCCCGCGTGGAGAGGCCCACGGTGCCCCGCCAGTTGGGCGCCAGCCCCACCTCGTCCCGGGTGAACGCGCCGTGGCCGGCGTATTCGTTGGCCCCGGGGCTCCCGCCCTGGATGACGAAGTTGGGCGCCCAGCGGTGGAACGTGAGGCCGTCCAGGGCGCCGCTCAGCGCCATCCTGTAGAAGCGCACGGCGTTGGTGGGGGCCTGCCAGGGGAGGAGGCGTACCCGGATGGCTCCGCCCCGGGCCATGTGGAGCACCACGGTGTCGTGCTCCATGGCGCGCAGCTCCTCCGGAGTGGGGAGGGGGAGAGGGGGCACCCGCTCCGGCGTCGCCACCCGGGCCGCTCCCGTCCAGGCGTTGAGGGCCTCGGCGGAGCGCTCGGCCACCGCCGGGTCGTAGTCCCGGAGATACGGCTCCACCCGGGGGACCAGCGTGCTGTCTCCTGTGGATTCGATGAGCGCGAGGAGCGCCACGCGTGCGTCACGGAGCGTCTCCCCACGGGGGCGGGAGATCCGCTCCAGCGCGCCGAGCGCCGCTTCGGCGGTGGCGGAACGGGCCTCGGTCCCCTCCAGGAGCCCGGCCACGGTGAGGAGGAGCTGGTTGTCGTCGCTCTCCTCCAGGGCGGTCAGAAGCTCGGCGTCGGCAGCGCGCCCCAGCAACGTGGCCAGCCCGCGGAGCGCTTCGGTGCGCACGTTGGGGTGCGCGTCCCCGGCCAAGGAGCGCAGGATCTCCGCATCGCCCGCGCGGGCTGCGGCGGTGGCGGCCCAGGTGCGGGCGAAGAAGCTCGGGTGCGTGACCCACGCGGACAGGTGGGCCCGGGCGCTCCGGGCGTCCAACGCGGCCAGCGCCGCCAGGGCGTGGGCGCCCATGTGCCATTCGTCCACGGGGGCGGCGCTGCCGTCTTCCACCAACCGGACGAGGAAGGTCCGCTGAGCCACCCGGTCGGGGCAGGGGGCGGCGAGGGCGTCCAGGGCCGTCAGGCGCACGCCCACGTCGGTGTCGCCTTGGGCCGCCGCCGCGAGAAGGCGGCAGGCATCCGGGGTGAGGGGGGCGGTGGAGAGCCCGCGCCGCACCACTTCCAGACGCACCTGGGCCGACGGGTCGGCCATGGCCGACGTGGCCAACTCGGCGCGGAGGGCGGGGGGAAGCACGCCCAGGCGGCCCGCCGCGGTGAGACGGACGGAGGGCGCGGCGTCGGACAGGAAGGCCCGCATGTCTTCCGCGTTCGTCTCCGGGGAGAGATAGGCCCCCACGGCCAGGGCGCGCACCCGGACGGCCCCCACGTCCCCGGCGGGGGCGCCCAGGCCGTATCCGGTCATCTCGGCCAGGCGGGCCTGGAGGAGGGGAGGCCGGGGCTCGCTGCCCAGGCCCCGGATCCACGACGCCATCCCCAGGGCCACGCCCTCCATCTGGTAGGGTGGGGCGTCCCCCTCGGGGCCCCGGCTCAACCGCACCAGGGCGCCGGCCACGGTGGCGCGCCCGCCGGCATCGAGGCGGAGCCGCCCCAGGGACCGGGCCAGAGCACCTAGCACCAGCGGGTCGCTCTCCCGCTCGACAGCGTCGAGGAGGAGGGGAAGCGCGGCGTCGCCCGCGCCCCGATGCACCGCCTGCGCCAGGGCGTTGGCTGCCTCGCGGCGCACCCCGCGGTGCGCGTCGCCCAGCACGGGCGCGATGCGCCCCACGAGGGCAGGATTCTCCAGCCGGCCCAGGCCACGCACGGACGCGGCGCGGAGGCGGGGGGACGGGGAAGCGAGCGCGGAGAGGAGCGTCTCCAGGTCGCGTCCCTCCGTGGGGCGGGCATCTTCGGCGGCTACGATGCGCAGGTACGCGCGCGCCTCGAGGTCGGGGCGCCCCGGGTCGGGGGGGCTGCAGGCGCTGGCGGCCAGCGCCACGGCGAGGAAGGACAGGAGTGGGATGCGGGGGTTCATGGCCGGGGCCTCGTCGCTCGCGTCACCGGACCCGGACGAACCGGAGTCCCCGGACCCGCGTCTGGTTGGCGGTGAAGGCGGTGATCCTTCCAGCGGCATCCCTGAGGAAATGGACCTCTCCGAACGCTCCCCCGTGGAACCGGTCACGCTCCAGCGGCCTCAGACGGAAGTCCCCGGTGCGGAAGTGGCGGGCCACGAGCTCGCCCTCTCGCACCTCGAGGCGCCAGAAGGTGAGGAGCTCGTCGCTCTCGTACACTGCCGCGTACTCCTCGAGTTCGGCGGGCGAGGGATGCCAAGCCACCGCCGGTGCCCGGGGAGGCTCCCGGAGAGCCGGTGCAGCTTCGGTGAAGAGGTCGGCGAGGTACAGGTCCGCGATGCGGTTCACCAGGAGCGCCGGGTTCATCTCGGCGGTATTGCTCAGGATCACAACCGAGAACCGCTGCTCCGGGAAGCGCACCAATATGGTCCGGTACCCGGCCCAGGACCCGCTGTGGCTCCAGGTGTCGAGCCCACGGTAGCGGCCGAGGCTCTGCCCCCAGGCATAGGCGATGGTGTCACCCCCGTTGAGGACGCCGCGCTCCTGCATGCGCTGGATCACCGCCTGCCCCCCCACCAGGGGGTTCTCGAAGTTCCCCACCCATTTGGCCAGATCCTCGACGGTGGTGAAGATCGAGCTGGAGCCCAAGGCCGTGAGGGAGTTCCACACCAGGTGGTACTCCCCTCCCGGGGCGGGGCGGTAGGAGTGCGCCCGGTCCGGCACGACCTCCGTGTGGTCGTCGTGGACGTGGGTATGGACCATCTCGAGGGGGCCGAAGATCCGCTCCTGGCAGAACTCCCGGTACGAGACCCCACTCACCCTGGCGACGATCTCGGCCAGGAGGTTGTATCCGGTGTTCGAGTACGTGTGCTCGGCGCCGGGGACGAAATTGAGATCCTGCTGGCCGAAGGCCATGCGGAGGATCTGCTGGAAGGAGATCACGTCCTGGTAGTCCCATCCCGCGATGCCCAGCGTCGCCGGCCAGTCCCTGATCCCGCTGGTGTGGTGGACCAGATGCCGGATCGTGATGGGGGGGCCGAAGTCCGGGAGCTCGGGGATGTACTTCCTCACCCCGTCGTCCAGCGAGATGCGCCCCTCCGCCTCCAGGAGCGCCACCGCCATGGCCCCGAACTGCTTGGAGACCGAGGCGATGTCGAAGACCGACGTGGTGCGGATGGGGACGCCGTGCTCCAGGTCCGCCATCCCGTACCCCGCGGCGTGGACCACTTCCCCGTCCCGGAGGACGAGGACCGCGGCGCCGGGGGAGTCCGGCCGGTGCCACCGCTCGAAGATGCGGTCCACCGCGGCGGAGAGGGAGTCCTCGCTCGTCGGAGAGCCCTGTGGAAGCGGGATAGCTGCCAGGGGCAGGGTCGTCCACGAGAACGCTGCCAGGAGGAGAGCTGCCCAGACCAGCCTGCGCCATCCGTTCGTATCCATGGTCTGCCCGTGTCCGAGATGCATCGGCGTCGCGCCCGTGGGTACCGGCGCGCATCCGGGGAGCAACTTGGGCCGCGCTGGCCCGAATCGGCCAGGGCGGGGGGAACGACCTGCTAGAACGCGAACGACACCGCGCGGACGTCGCCGCCCGCCGCGGCGCCCACGCGCAGCACCAGCGTCGCAGATCCGCTCCCGTAGGCCTCCACGTAGGCCCGGCGCAGCGGCTCCAGGTCGAAGCGGAGCGTGCGGCGCACCAGCGCCTTGCATGCGTCGCCGTGGGCATCGTGGGTGAGGGCCACCCCGATCTGCACCGGCCAGGACTCCATCCAGCCCGTCCACGCGACGGCATCCACGTCGTGGGCGGTGCACCCGCCCGACCATCCCGCGTCCACCTCCAGGACGCCTCCTTCGACGCGGACGTCGTGGAGCTGGAGCGCGTCGGCCGCGAACCCCTGGAGTCCCGTGTCCTGGGAAAGCACGAGGGGAGGGGTGGCCCGACGGAGGAGTTGGAGCGTGCGGACCAGCTCGCGGAAGGGCTCTGGGAGGAGCCCCTCCGTGCCGCCGAAGGTCCGGACCCGACCCTCCCAGCTCCATGTCACCCGGTAGTGGAACTGGTCGCAGCACTGGGTTCCCGAGTCCTCGGGCCCCGTCCAGGCCGGGAGCCCGGAACTGTCCACGGCCCCGGCCAGGGCGAGGCGCTGGGCGGGGGTCAGGATCCAGAGCGTGTCGCCGGGGGCGAAGTCGCAGAGGCGCTGGCACACGATGCCGGTGACCGATCCCCCGTCCACCCGATAGGCGTAGTCCACCGCCGCGATCCCGCCGGTGACCTCCACCTCGATGCGCTCGTCGCCCGCCGCGGGAGCGGTGGGCGCGTCGTCGCACCCGGCGCTCCCCGCCGCCAGGACGAGGGCGAGCGCGAGGGTCGGCAGGTTCCGCATCATGACGAGGATACGAGCGGGAGCGGGGCGCCGTGACAAGCGGGGGCGCCCCTCCGCCGGATGGCGCCGGCCCACGCAACCCTTTCTGGTTCGCATGCGTCTCACTATAATGAGCAACATGATAGTGGCCCGACCCTGGGAGAGCCCATGACGCATCCCGATCCGGAAACCTTCCTTCCCCTTACCCCCCCTGAATACCACGTCCTCCTCGCCCTGGGGCAGGAGGCGCTCCACGGGTATGGGATGATGCGCTCCCTGGAGGAGAAAACAGCCGGGAAGGACGCCCTTCTTCCTGGTACCCTCTACACGACGCTGGCGCGCATGGTGGCCCGGGGGCTCCTGGAGGAGCTTGCCGCGCCCCCGCAGCCGGGAGCCGACGCACGGCGGCGCTACTACCGGGCGACGGCCTTGGGTCGCGCCGTGGCGCGGGCCGAGTCTGCGCGGATGGCCCGTCTCCTCCAGGTAGCCGCCGCCTCCCGGCTGGTGCCGGAGCCGCGATGAGGGGCGGGGGCAGCGGCGTCTTCGTCCGACTCGTTCGCCTCGCTCTCCTGGCCCACCCGCCCCTGAGGAGGGAGCAGGACGGCGACGAGATGGCGGAGGCGGCGGAGGCGGCGTTCCGGGCCCGCTGGAACCGGAGCCAGGCACGAGCAGCTGCGCTGGGCTTCCGCATTCTCGCGGACCTGGTGGTGAGCGGCGTGGCCGAACGCAGGCGGACGGCCCGGGACCGGGGAAGAGGAGGAGGGATGGGAAGCGACGGATGGGCCGACGTTCGCGTTGCGTTCAGGGTCCTGCGGCGGAGTCCGGGGTTCACGCTGGCGGCCACCCTCGTGCTGGCCCTGGGGATCGGCGCGAACACCGCGATCTTCTCGGCGGTGAAGGCGACGCTCCTGACAGAGCCGCCGTATCCCGAGCCGGACCGGCTGGCGTTCCTCGATCTCACCGACTCGTCCACGGCGCGGCCGGGACCGCCGCGCGGCTTCCCGTGGTCCTACCCCAAGTACCAGGCTCTGCGGGAGACGGAGTCCCTTCCGCTCGAGATGTCAGCAGCGTACGCGCGGCGGTTCCTAACGCTCACCGGAGCGGGGGATGCGGCCTACCTGGCGGTGGAGTACGTGACCCCCGAGTACCTGCGCATCCTGGGCGTGACCCCGGTCCACGGGCGCGACTTCACGGCGGACGACGACACCGAGGGCGCTCCGCTGGTGGCGATCCTGGGCCACGGGCTCTGGCAGGAGCGCTTCGGCGCCGATCCCGGCGTCATCGACCGCGACGTGACGCTCAACGGACAAGCGGTGAGGGTTGTCGGCGTCGCGCCGGCCGGCTTCCAGGGGCTCACGGGAACCGCCGATCTGTGGATGAGCGTGTGCGGCGGCGCCGTGCTGACCGCGCCGTTCCTCGTGCGCGGAGCCCAGGCCCACTGGCTACGCGTCGTGGCCCGCGTCGCACCGGGCACCGACCTCGCGCTCCTGGATCAGCGCGTGAGGGCGGTGGGGCGCGCGATCGAAGAGCGCTACCCGGACACGGACCCGACCGTCGTGCGCGGGGCGTCGGCCGGGCCGCTGGCCCAGGCCTTCGTGAACCCCCAGGCCCGCACGTCGCTGCTGGTCCTGGCCGGCGCCGCGGTGCTTCTGCTGCTGGTGGCGTGCGCGAACCTCGCGGGTCTTCTGGTGGCGCGGGCGAGCGCCCGGGGGCGAGAGTCGGCCGTGCGCGTGGCACTGGGGGCCGGGCGGTGGCGCGTGACGCGTACGTTCCTCGCGGAGGCGTTGCTGCTCGCGGTGGCGGGGGGGCTCGTGGGGCTCGCCGTGGCGGTGCTCGGCCTGGATGCGCTCGCCGCGCTCTGGCCCGCCCGCTTCGTGGAGGCGAGCTGGAACGTGCGCGCCGCGGGCGTGGACTCCGTGGGCATGGATCCGGTCGTGGTGGGATTCGCGGCGCTCGTCGCGATGGGCACCGCGCTCGTGTGCGGTGTCGTGCCTGCGCTCGCGGTCGGACAGGGCGACCCTGCGGCACGGCTCCGGGCCGGCGCGGCCGGCGGGCGCGCCGGGCGGCGCTTCCTCGACCTGCGCGGCGCGCTGGTCGCGGGCGAGGTGGCTCTGGCGCTGGTGCTCCTCGTCGGCGCGGGCCTGCTGCTCCGCTCGCTCGCGGAGCTGAACCGCGTGGACCGGGGCTTCGAGCCCGGCGACCTCGTGGCCTTCGACTACTTCATTCCGCGCACGAGCCCCTGGGTTGAGGAGGAGGCATCGTTCCATGAGCGGTATCTGGAGCGGCTGCGCGCGCTGCCCGGCGTCGAGAGCGCGGCGCTGACTTGCGTGCCTCCCCTGGCCGGACACTGCACGATCACGCTCGCGCGGGAGGCCGGCGGCCGGACCTGGAGCGAAGGGTCGAGGCCCGCCATCGGTGTCCACTACGTGAGCGACGACTTCTTCTCGACGCTGGGGATCCCCGTGCTCCAGGGCCGCACGTTCACGTCGGAGGACCAGACTTCCAGCCGGGCGGTGATGGTCTTGAGCGAAGCGGCGGTCCGCGAGCTCTTCCCTGACGGCGTCGCGCTCGGAAGGACGATCGCCATCGGGACCGGCCTCACCTCGGAGGAGCGCGGCCCGGCGGAGGTCGTGGGCGTGGTGGGCGACGTGCTCTTCGACCGTCCAGCCAACGGGATCATGCCCGAGGCGTTCGTCTCCCACCGGCAGGAAGCAGGCGGGAGCACGATCGTGCTCCGCACGCGCGGGGATCCGCTCGCAGTCGTCGCGGGAGCCCGGGCCGCCCTGGCCGAGATCGACCCGGGGGTGCCCCTGTTCGGCGTGCGAACCGTGGACGATCTGGAGGCTGCGGCGTCCGGGGACACCCGGATCATGGGGTTGCTGCTCACGGTGTTCGCCGTGCTCGCGCTGGTCCTGGGGTGCACCGGGGTGTGGGCGGTGGTGACGTTCGCGGTCGCCCGGCGCACCCGCGAGATCGGCGTGCGGATGGCGCTCGGCGCGGATGCGGGCGCCGTGGTACGCGCGGTGCTGCGCCAGGGAGTGGGTGTGAGCCTCCTGGGCGTGCTCCTCGGCGGTGTTGGCGCCTGGGTCGCATCCCGGTTGCTGCGGAGCCTGCTCTTCGGAGTGGGCCCCGACGACCCGGCTGCCTTCGCGACCGCGGCAGCCATCGTGCTCGCCGTCGCCACCCTGGCCGCGTGGCTCCCCGCCCGCCGCGCCACCCGGGTGGACCCGATGGTGGTGCTCCGGGCGGAATAGGGAACGGTTCTGGCGGTGGCCCGAGCGTCCGAATTGCCCGCTACGCGCTCACCCTGATCTCGTACAGCGGCTCGAAACGCGCGGTGAAGTGGCGCAGCACCGGCGCCTCCTCCACGAAGCGGAACCCGCCGATGGCGTCCCGGCGCCGGTACACGTCCAGGGCCACGTCCACCAGGTAGTCGATCTGACTCTTGGTGTAGACGCGGCGGGGGATGGCCAGGCGCACCAACTCCATCTTCGACGGGACGTCCTGTCCGGTGGCCGGGTCCCGGTGCCCGAACATCACGGTCCCGATCTCCACCGTGCGGATCCCGCCCTCCAGGTACAGCTCGGCGGCCACCGACTGCCCCGGGAACCGCAGGGGAGGAACGTGGGGGAGGAAGGCCGCGGCGTCGATGTAGACCGCGTGGCCCCCGGGTGGCTGGACGATGGGGATGCCCCCTTGGGTGAGGTGCTCTCCCAGATACCGCGACACCTCGATGCGGTAGGTGAGGTAGTCCTCGTGGAGGACCTCCTCCAGCCCCACGGCGATGGCGTCCAGGTCCCGCCCGGCCATGCCTCCGTACGTGGGGAATCCCTCGGTGAGGATGAGCAGGTTCTCCTCCTGCCGCGACAGGGCGTCGTCGTTGATGCACAGGAAGCCGCCGATGTTGGCGAGCCCGTCCTTCTTGGCCGACATGGTGCAGCCGTCGGCCTGGGCGAACATCTCCCGGGCGATCTCCTTCGCCGACATCCCGCCGTACCCCTTCTCCCGCAGCTTGATGAAGAACGCATTCTCGGCGAAGCGGCACGCGTCCAGGTAGAAGGGGATGCCATGCCGCCGGCACACCGCGCTCACCGCCTTGATGTTGGCCATGGACACGGGCTGGCCGCCCCCGGTGTTGTTCGTCACCGTGAGCATGCAGAGGGGCACGCGCTCCGGTCCCACGCGGGCGATGAGCGCCTCCAGCGCATCCACGTCCATGTTCCCCTTGAAGGGATGGACGGACGAGGGTACCAGCCCTTCGGCGATGGGGAGGTCCACCGCCTCCGCCCCCGTGGCCTCGATGTTGGCCCGGGTGGTGTCGAAGTGGGTGTTGTTGGGCACCACGTGCCCCGCCCGGCACATCGTCGAGAAGAGGATCCGCTCGGCGGCGCGCCCCTGGTGCGTGGGGATGACGTGGCGGAAACCGAAGATGTCCTTCACCGCTGCCTCGAATCGGTACCAGGACTTGCTCCCGGCGTAAGCTTCGTCGCCGCGCATGACCGCGGCCCACTGCTCCGAACTCATGGCCGAGGTGCCCGAATCGGTGAGGAGGTCGATGAGCACGTCTTCCGCGCGCAGCTTGAAGAGGTTGTACCCGGCTTCGCGGAGGTACCCCATGCGCTCTTCGGCGCTGGTCATGCGGATGGGCTCCACGACCTTGATGCGGAAGGGCTCGATGATGCGTCGGCTGGGGCTCATGGACGGAAGCGCTCCAGGATCCACGAGCTCACGGCCTCCAGGGCCGTCGGGCTCATGGTCTCGGTGATGGTGGCATACTCCGACGGCCCGCCCGTGCGCGCCGTCTGGAAGAGGTGGTTCAGCCCGGGGAGGAGGCGCGTGGTCTCGTCGGTGTTCCCCCCGCGCTTCAGAGCCTCGCCCACTTCCCGGAGATTGACCTCGGCGGGCACCTGCACGTCGAGCGCGCCGTTCAAGGCCAGGACCGGCACGCGGACCCTCTCCAGCGTGGGCCGGGGATCGTAGGTCAGGAAGAAGCGGAACCAGGGCGAGTTCACCTGCCGAACCTGGGCTTCCAGGGCGCCGGGGGTCAACTCGCCCTCCATCCGGTGCCGCGTCTCCGCAGGGAGCGCTTCGACCGCTTCCTGGAGCGCGTGCTGGAGCTCGGTGAGTGCCGCCGCCGTGTCGGGCTGGGCGCGGACGATGGCGAACAGGCGCTTCTGGATCTCCAGGTTGGCGGCGGCCTGAGCGTCGGGCGCGCCCTCGGCTCGGGCGATGAGCGCGCTCTGGAGGTAGAGGATCTCCTCCCCGGGGAGCCCGGGGCCGGCCAGCATCACGACGAAGGCCACGTCGCCGGAGCGCGTAGCCGCCATAGGGCCGATGAGCCCTCCCTCGGAGTGGCCGGCGATCCCCACCGAGCCCACGCCGCTCCGGGCTTTCAGGAACGCCACCGCGGCCAGCGCGTCGGACGTGAAGTCCTCGGACGTGGCGGCCGAGAACGCCCCCGTGGAGCCTCCAACCCCCCTGTCGTCGTAGCGGAGCACGGCGATCCCCTTCCTGGTCAGGTGGTCCGCCAGGACGAGGAACGGCCTGTGCCCCAGGAGAGACTCGTCACGGTCCTGCGGTCCCGATCCGGTCACGAGGACCACGCCGGGGAAGGGCCCGGGTCCCCGGGGGAGGGTGAGCGTCCCGGCCAGGACCACGCCCGCCGCCGCGTGGGGGATGCGGACCTCCTCCACCCGGTACGGAAAGGGAGGCTTCGGATGCTGGGGGCGCGCCGGGGGCGCGGGCGCCTCGCCCCGGGCCAGGGCCAGGGGGAGCCGGGCGCTTCCCTGGGTGAAGGTTCCGTCCAGGCGCGCGCCATCGGCGGAGAGCGCCCCCTCGTACGTCATCCCGATGTTGGCCACGGCGAACCGGAGCGTCGACCCCTGGACGCTCACCGCGGTGGCGGGGATCCCCGCGGCGCCCTGGTCCGGGCTGTCCATGATGGCGGAGAGGACGCCGCCGGCGCCCACGTCCACGTGGAAGACCAAGCGGAGCTTCGCCGCGCCCGCCTCCAGGACGCCGGTCCACGTGCCATGGAACGCCTGGGGCGCCGGGGTGGCCTGGGCGCCCAGGGGGTGGAGCGGCGCGAGGATGGCAGCGAGGGTGAGGGCGGCGATGACGGAGGAGCGCATCATGGGTCGCGGGAATGGAGGACGCGTCGTCGTGCCTCTCCCCCTACGACCCTGGGCCGCCCCGGCTTCAGAAGGTCTCGAGAGAGTGGAAGACCTCGGTGCCGTTCTTGAGCCAGTGCTCCCGGAAGGGATAGGGAGCCACTTCGCTGGGGGCGATGGCGCGGGTGAACTCGTGGGGGTAGAGGATCATGCTTCCCCGCTCGTTCTCGTGGACCGTGTACTGTCCGCTGATCTGCACGTTGGCGCGATAACGCGCCTTGCCGTACCCGGCGAAGCTCTGGAGGAGGTGGCTGGTGGACTCCCAGGCGCCCTGGGTGACGCTGAAGTCCACGATGGGCTGGCCGCCTCCCCACGCCCGCACCCGCAGCCGCTCCGGCGTCTCGATGAACTGGGCGTCGATGTCCTGGTCCGAGTAGGGGAAGTGGTACCGCTCGGCTCGGAGGCGCCTCGCCTCCGCGGAACTGGTGGCCATCAGGAACGGGAAGAACCCGGCCTTCGCGTGATGCCCCCACTCCTCCACCATCGGCGGCACGACGACGGCGAACATGAGTTCCGTGTACGGGCCCACCACGCTGTCCTCGAACAGGAAGGCAGTGACGGTGAGCACACTACGCTGGTGCCTCACCTCGATGGGCTGGAGATACGCCGGGATCACTCCCCGGGCGTCCGCCGTGGCCATCTCGAAGAAGGCACTGACTCCCGTGCTGAAGCAGTACTTCCCTACCGGCATACTCCATACCTCTTCAGGACGCCGATGATGATGTCGGCGCCCCGGTCCAGCTCCTCCTCGGTGTGCGCGGCGGAGATGGACATCCTGAAGCGGGACTTGTGCTTGCCCACGGCGGGGTACTTCACCGGGTTGATGAAGACGCCACCGCGGAACACCTCCTCCGCCATCTGGAAGATGCGGGCGTCGTCCCGGACCATGATGGGGATGACCTGCGACGTGGTGTCTCCGACGGGGACGCCGTGGTCGGCCAGCTTCGCCATCATGAACGCTACGTTGTGCCAGAGCTTCGCGCGGAGCTCCGGCTCCCGCTGCGCCAGCTCCAGCGCCTTCCGCAGCCCCGCCACCACCACCGGCGAGAGCGCGCAGGAGAAGAAGCGGGAGCGGGAGAAGCCGCGGATGTAGTTGATCATCTGGGCCGAGCCGGCGATGTACCCGCCCTGGCCGCCCAGGCTCTTGGAGAAGGTCCCCAGGTGGATGTCCACCTCGTCCTCGAGGCCCTGGGACTCGACCACGCCGCGACCGTTCTCACCGAACAGGAACGCCGAGTGGGCCTCGTCGATCATGAGGCGAGCGCTGTGCTTGCGGCACACCTCGACGATGTCGGCCAGCGGCGGCTGATCACCGTCCATGGAGTACACGCCCTCGACCACCACGAGCTTCTTGCCCGGGAAGTCGGCGAGCTTCTTGTTCAGATCCTCCACCTTGTTGTGTCGGAAGAACCGGGAGTTGGCCTTCGACAGGATCATCCCGTCCACCACCGACGCATGGGCGTACTGGTCGGCGACGATGAGGTCGCCGGAGCGCATGAGCCCTGCGATGGTCCCCACGTTGGCCGAGTACCCGGTGGGGAAGATGAGCGCCGCCTCCTTCTTCTTGAACGCGGCGAGCTCGTCGGCGAAGCGCCGGTGCAGGTCCGTGGTGCCGCTGAGGATGGGCGAACCGGAGGCGCCGCCTCCGTAGATGTCGACGGCGTCCTTGATGGCCTGCTTCACCTCTGGCCTGTACGACAGACCCAGGTAATTGTACGACGCGAAGTTGACCAGGCCCCGGCGGACCTCGTGGGTCTTCGTGTCCTCCACGTCCACCCGGGTGGACGGGGCGCTGTGGAGGGGAAGCTCGTAGAGGTAGTACCCTCCCGGCTTGACCGCCCGCCACCAGTCGTCGAAGGGACCGATGAGGGCGAACGGATCCTCGCCGGCGCCGAAGTAGAAGTTCGTGTAGTCATACTCCATGGCGCCGGGAGGGGAGGGCTGGGTCTCGGGCATGGTAGCCTCCGAGGCGGAGCCCTCGCTGGAGAGCCGGTTGGGGGAGCTCAGGGTCTCCACGTCCGTGGCAGGTCCGTTTTGCTGGTCGGACATATCTTGTCACCGATAGTGTGTGCGCAGGGATCCAACGCTCAATCTCCAAAGAAGAGACCACGGAGACAAGGAGAAGGTTCCGTGAAGCCCTGGCCCGAAACGGCACGCTCCTGGTCGCCGCCCCCCGGATGGCACCGGGTGCTGGCCGTCGATGCCCATGCCGGAGGGGAACCCCTCAGGGTGATCCTGGAGGGGTTCGGAGAGCTCCGGGGAGACTCCATCCTGGCCCGGCGCCGGGACGCCGGGCTGCGCCACGACGCCCTCCGTACCGCCCTCATGTGGGAGCCCCGGGGGCATCCGGACATGTACGGGTGCATTCTGGTGCCCCCGGTCACGCCCGAGGCGGACGTGGGGGTCCTGTTCACGCACAACGAGGGGTACAGCACCATGTGCGGGCACGGGATCATCGCCGTGACCACGGTGCTCCTCGAGCTCGGGCTCCTGCCCAGCCGGGACGGAGAGAACCGGGTGGGGATCGACACCCCTGCCGGCTTCGTGGAGGCCTGGGGGAGGGTGTCGGGAGGTCGAGTGGCCTCGGTGGCGTTTGTGAACGTGCCGTCTTTCGCGGCGGCGCTGGACCGGTCGGTGGAGGTGCCCGGGCTGGGGACGGTGCGCTACGACGTGGCCTTCGGGGGTGCCTTCTACGCCTTCGTGGACGCGGCGCCGCTCGGCCTCGATCTCGTCGGCGAGGAGGTGGAGCGCCTCATCGGGACCGGAAAGGCCGTCAAGGCCGCGGTGGCGGCGGCGGATCCGCCCCACCACCCCCTCGACCCGGACCTCTCGTTTCTGTACGGCACCATCTTCGTGGGGCCCCCGCACGACCCCGCCCACCACTCGCGCAACGTGTGCGTGTTCGCCGACGGGGAGGTGGACCGGAGCCCCACCGGTACGGGGGTGAGTGCCCGCCTGGCCCTCCACCACGCCCGGGGCGAGCTGGCGGAGGACCAGGAGATCGTGGTGGAGAGCATCCTGGGCACCACCTTCGGGGGCCGCGTGGTGGGCACCACGCGGATCGGCGCCCACGACGGCATCGTCCCCCGGGTGAGCGGGAGCGCCCACATCACCGGGAGAAGCGAGTGGTTCCTCGACCCTGCCGATCCCCTGAGACACGGGTTTCTGGTGCGGTAACGCGGGCCGCCGGGGGTGGGGATGCCGGGACTGATCCGGGTGCCACCCGTTCCATGCTTCCTACGGGATGAGCGCCGGCACCACCCCCGCCAGCGAGGCGGCCAGGCGCACGATGGCCTTGGTG
>Ga0315541_1002184_pt1 | contig 16713 bp, 12 predicted proteins | sample SalMarSW160190MG_FD_203095 | JGI IMG/M metagenome (GOLD analysis project Ga0315541, IMG submission 203095) | Salt marsh sediment microbial communities from the Plum Island Ecosystem LTER, Massachusetts, United States - Salt Marsh Sediment SW1601-190 ...
ATTTTGACAATCCGTTGGTTTAAGAAAATCCGTTTTCGATCTTATTCTCTCGACCCCTTATCCGTCAGGGCCGATAGTACCGAGCGCTGTTAGCTGCTCAGCATTCCCTGGCTACATAGCCCAGCTTAACCAGTAAGATCAGAATGGAGATGGTATACGGGTTGGATAGTTTCATTCCTTTTCATCATCATCCTCATCGTTACTCTCCTCACTTCCGGTCTAGCACTAAAATATAGCACTATCAAAGCAAAGTCATGCTATCAATATTACCCAAATTACATAAGCATTACATCTGCTCATTAGTCAAGTTTACCTGTTTTCTAATTCTGTGTCAATGGTAAAATCAATAAAAAATTTAATTTTTTCACCTTTCACCATTATTGCCATTTTACCCACTATTCCAACAAATGTCAATGGCTAAATCCAAAAAATAACTATTTGCAATTATTTATTTTACCAAATACCGCCTATATTACCAATTCTAACTGGAATATTAATAGCTAAATCCCTATTTATTAACCATTTTATGAAATGTTCTATATCCCAAATTGCTTATAGGCCTATTCTGCTCTGCTATTCAATCAACCCCCAAGACTCACATAAACCTTTATACTAAAAGGAGATAGATAACATATATTTAGACTTAATTATGTTTCGATAGCCAATAGAACTCATGTTATTTGTCAATATATATGATTAATTATGGGGGATACTATTTGTGATTAAATTATACGACTAAGATGTCAGAGATAGCATGTCGAATCAATTGTTAATATTAGGTGAATAATTAATCCACAAAAAACAATAAAAAAACAAATAAAATTGTTATCATACCGATTCTGATTAATAAATGCGCTGAGCATATTTGGTAAAGCAAACTGATTTGACTGTTTTTTTATCAAGAGCAGCTTTCTGCCACGCGTCAACAGCAGCAAGGCGAAGAGCATCATAATCGGCGTAAATCCTGTTGGCCCAATAATGGCTTCGCAGGTAGTGCCAAAGGTTCTCAACAGGATTAAGCTCGGGTGAATACGGCGGCAAAGGTACAATGGTTACATTCTCCGGAACCTTCAATTTCTTCGATGTATGAAAACCGGCATGGTCCCAGAGTAACAATATGTGAACATTATGAGAAACTTCTTTAGTAAATTGTTTTAAGAACACTTTGACCACATCGCTGTTAATCGTAGGTGACAACAATCCTGCACTTACTCCGCTCTCAGGACAAACTGCACCAACAACATAAAGCCTCTCATATTTTGTCTGCCTGACTGCTCTGGAGCGGGAGCCCGTTTTTGCCCATAAAAGGTCTATTGTACCCTGTTGGCTAAAGCCAGCTTCATCCCGAAGCAATACTTCAACGAGCAAACTGCTTCATTTGGATATGTCGTAGCCAACACTGCTCACACCGTCGTTTGGTGTAGTCATATGACTACGCGATCAATACATCAATCCGCCCAATTGTTAATTTTTGCCTGTTGACAGGGTATTCAACTCGCAGCAGAAGCAGCACCAGCATCAGGTTTTATCAAAACGTTCAAGGGCAACAACACACAGACTGCTGTTTGTTGTAGTCATCTGACTACGCGCCTAATACTGTTGCCAGAGTATGCTCCACACGGTAGAAGGATACTCTGTTTTTGAATTTACTCGGAGATAACGATATGAACACTGCCGTCCGTCATAGTCATCTGACTACACACCTAATACCGTTGCCAGAGTATGCTCCACACGATAGAAGGATACTCTGTTTTTGAAATCACTTGGAGATAACAATATTTACACTGCCGTTCGTCGTAGTCATCTGACTACGCGCTTGGTACCTCAAAATGACGGCTCTTGTTCTCATCTATTGTCGGAGCATTTAACCCGTAAAAAGAAACATGCTTCTTCATGAGATGATGTTGAAGTGGAAGGTGAAGCATGCTGTCTGAGCGGCGAGAGCCTTTTTTGCCCATACAGAGATTATCGTATCTTGCCAGCCAAAGCGTGTTTCATCCTGAAACCATACCTCTATTTTTCGGCTTGGATGTGCTGATTTGACTTTATCCAGCGTTTGGATGAAGTTTTTTTAAATTGCTGTTGTAACTGAGGATCGGCTTTTTCATGTTGCGAACGAGGGCAAAAGCACGAATATCCCAGTCGATGCAACAGGTCATATAATCCCTGCTGGGAATACAGAACACCAAATTCACGCTCCAGAATCCGTCTTATTGCAGGCCCGTTCAGAACCGAAACACCATCTTTTTTAGTGGGACCAGCCTCAATTCGTTTACAAAATCGAGGCTCGTCCCTGCGAGGCAATTTAGTCGGTTGTCCGGGACGCGGCTTGTCTTTTAGTCCATCTATTCGGTGCTTGTTGTACTTATGAACCCACTGCTGAATGGTCCGGCGGGCAGCACCTGTAATAGTCATGATTTGAGTGCAGCTTAATCCACTGGCTGCCAGATATACTCCGTGCATTCTCCGAGCAAGCCTTGCATCTTTTTCTTTGCGATAAAGCGCTTGCAACTCTTGGATTGTGTGATGATCTTTGATATTCATAATAGCCTCCATGGTTAAAGATACTTTCAATTGACTACTATGAACTATGTCGTCGTTTATATGCTCAGCGCATTAAATAATCGTAATACGTATAATACTACACACACCAATCTATTATCATCCAAACAGATTATTTCTGTTTGATCGGTTCATTTTTTAGGATTATGGAAAATCCGGATCCCTCAGCCGCCAAGAGAATGCTCTATGAGTCTATTGGCTTGATCGGTAAACTCCGAATCCATGTTATACGGGATGCTACTCGTAAGTGGTATGACTTTTAAGGATGCTCGCAGACAATATAGTTGTAATTCTGTTGGTTCACCCATGATTATGTCTATCCAGTTGTTTCTTAACGGTATAAGAATGAGCACCGGCGTATTCTTGCCAAACATATTAAAAAGAAAGCTGTTCCATAAAAGTATACTTTCGAGCATGGTATCCTGAGATGTGGGTATACGAAGTGAAGTAGACCTTAAGGCCATACTACTGGAACTATTAGCACGATGCCGTCCTACTTCACGTTCGATATGGTATAATACACGGAATAAGCCTTCTTGATCTGGCCCCATCTCCGGATGCCGGGCAAGCCTTGCAATAGCATCCGGATACAGAACCAAAGGAGATGGCGAGGCCTCACATTGTTGAGCTAATTGTCGAAGCTCCTGCTTAACACTTTGAATAGCCATTCGGACATCAGTTGCGGAAGTAGTCGCAGCACAGGTAGCTTCTACCCTCTCTAATCGAGGCAAAACAATCTCGAAGATCCATTTTATCGGTAATTTACCACATTGAACGCAGACCACAAAAGGATAACTTTTACGGCCTTTGCCATCCTGTGAAGACCACATGCGCCCAACAACCAGGTTTCCATTTAAATACCAGAAAAAAACATGCTTGAATTCTTCAATAAGCTGATCCTCTTTGAGCTTATCCCAGCTTCCTGAATCGATGTTGCCGCCAATGCCCTGAATATAAAGTATACGTTTTACCGTAACGAAAACGTCCGTCTCGAAACCAATGTCATCGATATGATCATCCCAGCCGGGATGTTTACCGAACGCAGCTACAAAGATACCCCCAGAAAGATTATCTTGCCCCTTTGGATTAAAGCGTTTGAAAAACTTTTTAAAAGCAGCGCTCAAAACACATGTCTCCGTACGATTAACGCTTATCTTTCAATGACGGCCATTGATCCGGACCTGGAAAGCTGACCGGGTATTTTTCGTCAATGTCCTTAAAGAATTCAAGCTGCAAAAATAACACTCCACCCAGGTCCCTTTCGCTTTTAACTTCAAGCTTAACATATCCTTCTTTCCTTGCATCATGGTACTGATGAAGCATTCTCAAAGGAGCCCAGGGCTGTAGAAACTCTACGCTCGTATGCTTTTCGGTGTCGGAAGGATACTGGTAAAATTCGATTTGCAGGGACGAACCAGGATACTTAAACATTCCAACGCTCATATTTTCTCCCGAACGAGTGTTAAACCGTTCACTCTTTTGATCTCCCTGGACGAGCCTGAATTCTGTCAGGTAGTCAAGCAGCAGTTTTTCGTTCTGCCTCACAATTTTACGCTGCTCGTTCTGACCCAACAGGGTTATTTTACAATAATACGGATCTTCAGCTTGAGGCAGAGATTTAAATACCTGTTCAATTCCTTCGAACCACTGCTTATAAGGTTCGGGAAGGACCATCCCGCGCAGGCGATTAAATTGCTCATCTATTTTATCTGATCCCGTCTTGGCACCGCCCCCTATCGTTCCCTGAGCAAAGACCTCCTGCAAACGAACGTTATTCAAACATGACCAGGCTTCAATAAGTTCTTTTTGAGTCAAGTTAGTTTTGCTGTCCCGTTCCAAAGGAAACTTGCCTGCAAACTGTGTTCTCAGATTATCAAAGCCTTCTTTACCCTGATTCTGTACATTGCCGGACAGCATGCTTAGCAATCTTAATGTAAATTCAGTCCAATACATATCCGCAAACTCAGCCGGCGACTCGTAGGCAAAAGGCGCATAATCCTCAAGATAATCGGCAGGGGCTATCCTCAATAGCTCCATCCTGCCGGCCGTTAAATTATCACCTAATCCTCTCCAGTTTTTGAGCACTGCCCTGCATTCACTATAGAACTTGTCGTATTTACGGCTGTCTCTGACTTTGTCCAAATTAGCATCAAACAGCTTAATCCTCTGTTCACCTTCCGGAATATACGGCCTTAGAGGTGTAACAGCATTTTCAAGGAGCACACCAAGACCGCCGATCAGCTCATCGAATACATTTCTTACAATCAAGCTCTTAAATTCTTCCGAATCCCGCTCAACGCTCCTTCTAATCACAGATTCAGGCACAGTACCGAGCCAGTATTCGAAATAGAGCTTCGGATATTCGGTATAAAGCTCGTTTGCGTCCATGAATTCTTTTTGAAGGCGTGTCTCTTTAGGTAGACGCTGTAACGTATCTCTCAGAGTCTTCCAGCCGCTAAGAACATTTTCTGCGACTTTCGGATCATAGCTACGGTTTATCATGTCAGAAGGAATCAGGTCGGGCCAATCCCATTTTCCTTGTTTTGCTACGAAATCCCCAACCTCTTTAATGCTCTTGGGAGCCGACTGCAAGCTCGATTCGACAACAGAATACAATCCCCTTTGCCGAGGCAATTCAAGAGCAAGCCCGCAAATATCGGCGGCTTGCTTAAAACGGTAAACAGTGGGGCCATAGGCTAATAGACCGCTAATACTATTGCGAGCATCTTCGACGCCTTCGTTCACTTTTTGGATTGCCAACCGAACCTCATTAAGGGCATAAGGTTTGATTTCCACAAATTGCTCATTGCACTTCGAATACATTTGGAAACGTACTTCGTACAGCCGGTTATCTTCCCGAACCGGAGCATAGAATCTTTCGTCAATCAGTTTCAACTCTTCTGCAAACTTACTATTGACCAATCTACCTGATATCTCACCATAAACTGCTTCAAGCTTTGTACGCGTTCGTCCAAGGAAATCGTTATTCATCGCCTTGTCCGTCCTGAGTTCGCTAAGCAAGAGTTGATAGTGGTCGTTTACATCCTGGAGCGTTTCCGTGGCAACGGTGGCCCAGAATTTTTCAAGCGATGGAGGATTATTCAGGCTTCCGCTAAAAGTCTGGATATTATGCCTAGCCGCATCCAGACTTTTATAGTGCTTTTCCCAATCGGCCACGAATTTATTCCAACGATCATCCGCATAAGACTTATCCGATTCGGCGCCAAAGCGATCCTGCAGCGCCAAAATATTCTTTTCCGCGGCATCAAATTCTTCGAAAGCACCTCTGAGCTTCTCAATAGTTTCGACTTGAGCGAAATTACGGCTGCTCGTACCTACCTGGTTGGAGTCGCTCCAATATGCGTTAAAAAGAGTTATGCCACTGTCTATTGCAGTTTCCAAAAAATTAGGATCCGTTTTACTAAACACAGGCGAAAAGGCTTGCCCATAAATGAATTCTATCGGCTGATGAAGTTGTGCCTTGTCTTCATTGTACATTTGGATTCGTTTTGCAGAACCTTCCTCATCTTCCGTATCTTCGTCACTTCTGAAAATATACGCAAACATAGGATCTAAGAAAGCCTGGGTCGAATATTCACCTTCTTTGGCCAAGGGCTTATCTGCTTTTAGCCGGATCAACTGACACAAAGACCTCGTTTCAGGGTCCTCTCGCCTCCATTTGCCGTTCTCTTGATTATCCATTATCTGGCTGGAGGCATCCAGGAATGGGCGAAGTATAGCCGTCTCGTAAATAACTGCCTGAGCCGTCTTTAATTTCTCCGATGTAATACCCTTTGTAAACTTCGCCGCGGGTGCGAAAATCCAGGGCACTCCTTTTTTCTCCCATTGATCCACTCTATCGGCAAGTCGTGCGGAGAAGCCGGATCGTGTCATATCGTCCGGCATTTCGGGTACTCCGGCCCTGCCGATATAGCGATAAACTTCCCGGCTTTCACGTTTTATCACTTGCAGTTGTCTTGCCTCTCTTGCACCGCTCGAAGCAAACAGTTTTGCCGGCATTTCAAAATACTCTTTCATATCACCGATAGAGCGACGAAAGTGAACACCGGCGTAAAAGGTGCTGAAGAGCAGTAAAACAACACTCGCGGCAGCCGAGATCATAACCACGGCCTTGCGGCGAAGATGCTGTTTTTTTGCATTAGTGGCATATGTAACGAGGCCTTTCTCGCGAAAGACCTTTTTAATAAAGAGGTCTCGTAGAAAGTATGCCCTGTCACGTTCCCATACCCTACCGTCCGGGAGGGTATCAACCGAAACCCCAAGCGATTCGGCGAGGTCTTCATCTAAAGCTGAACCTTCCCGCATAGAAGATGTAAAATAAATGCCCCTGAAAAATAACGGTTTGCCGGACCACTGGCTGCCGACACTAAATATCAATTCCAGATACCGGGCCATTCGCGGCGCTATCTTCGCCAGACTTTGAGGGAAGGCATACAACGTATCAGTTGTACGCATCTTCTCCATACCCGGCTCCTCGGATTCAGATACTATATCCTGCAGAAGTGCAAGTCTGCGCCGGAAAAGACGCTTCTGTATAGTCTTCAAATGCTGCTCGACGAAATCTGGATTGTATGGCTCATCGAGCGGGGCCGGGTTAGACCACCCAAGAATCTGGTGCTGAAGCTGCGGATCATCGAGGTTATCGAAGAAATCACGAAAACCATTGATCAGGTCGCTCTTTGTAACGACCACAAATACGGGAAAACGGACGTCCAGAACTCGCTGGATGGCGTCAAACTGCCGAGCAATTTTGGAGGCCTTCTGCTCGATCTCATCGGCGGTATCCTTGATGAGGCTATCAGCGGGTATTACGAGAAACACGCCGTTAACCGGGCAACGCGGCCGATACCTCTTAAGAAGCTTTAGGAATTCTTTCCATTCACCTGAACCGCCCGTTTCGACTTCTTCAAACATCAGTCGTCCGGCCGTATCGAGAATAACGGCATGATCCGTAAACCACCAGTTCATGTTAAGGGTACCGCCGGCCCCTTGAAACTGGTCCTGTAGGCCCGGCGGGAAACCAACGTTACAGTGACGCACGGCCTCTGTCTTGCCCGATCCCGGCTCACCCACAATCATATACCAGGGAAAGTTGTAGAGGCTTTTGCCGGCAGCTTGAAACTTCGTGATCCCCTCTTCGAATTTCTTTCTCAGCTCGTCCAGCCGAGCAAGGTGTGCAGCCTCGCTGATTCCCTGCGGTGCTGCCGAGGCGTTATCGATAACGCCATGTTCCATCGGAGCGGCCTTGCGCTTCTTCAGCCACTTCAGGAGACGCCAATAGAGTAGAAGAAGCAGGGCAACAACGGCAAGTCCGATGAATATAATCCATAGCACCCTCGAGGGTACCAATAACAGCATCGCCCCCAAAATGCTGCCGCCTGCAATGACGGAAAGCCCAATCTTGAAAGGCGTTGGAAGATTCTTGTAAACTGAAATCCCAGGCACCATATTATTTACATATCCTCCAAACTAACTGGCATTATCATTCGTCGGCTCAATAACAGAAGGCAATTTCTCCTGTCCTATAATCGTATCAAGGGACTTGCCCAGATCGTCAGAGGTCCATTTGAACAAACAAAAATACGCAATGGCCCAGATCACAATTAGAGCTATCAATGTTATCCCGATACCTACCAACTTTGCGCTCGGCGGCTCAACAAAATCACGCGTATCAACGTTTTCATAAGCCTCCGGGCAAATGAAAGCCTTTTCATCGGCGTCCATCATGCCCGAAATACGAGCCGAGATTTTCGACATTATCCGCTGAATACTATCCGGCTGGCCCGTGTACACACCTGTAAATCCCAATCCTAAACACGTGTAAAATATTACCAGTCTTTGAGTCGCAGCGTCACTCCTTTCGGCCAGATCTACGTCCAGCAAATCGAAGAATTTCTCATCGCCCGCGAGTTCATTCCGCTCACGACCCAATTCGTACCAGTCAGGAGCAAAGCTCAGGCTGCTCTCTTTAATCATAAAGTCTATACAGAAAATAAGGGGCAATTCAACTTTTTCGAATTGAACAGTCAAATCGGCGCTGGCAGAAGCGTTTGCCTTTATCTCGCTGAATATTCTTTTAATGTCGTTTCGCACCTGATCCATTTCCAGAGTGCAATCCATTCGCGATGATCGACGCAGTCGACACACATATTGGAAGAGCGGCTCACACAATTCAAGCAGAGTCATTTACTGTGCCTCCGTATCAGGAACGGTCATATATAATGTTATTTCAAAATCAGAAGTCTCAACACCAGGCCACCGGACAGCGATCGTCTTCTCCTGCTGTATTCTCTCCCAGAGCCGGGTGCTTTCGCCGCGCATTACCCGAAAATAATGAAGGCCTACCTGGGCCGGCAGTTCAACCGGAGGAAACAATTCCTGGGCAAGCTGCACGCCGAAGATTCGCTGATTTGCAAGACTTTGCGGCATCATTTTGAATTTGTCACGATCTAAAACAAGTTTAGCCAATTCCGAAGGATCCTGCTTCGTCTTGATAGCAAGAAAATATTCATTGGGTAACGATAACGCTTCATCTGTGAGTGTAGAGGCAAAGATTTTCTGCTCATGGTCTATAGTAAACGGTATCTTGAGATACCTGGCCCTTATAACGCCTTTGAGCAATCCACGAATGCGAGTCGAAAGCTCATTGAAAGCAACTGCCAAATTGTCATGATCGTACCCAACGACTTCATACTGGTCGCGGTCAGGGCGTAAGGCGGCAAGTTCAGCAAGTAGCTGCCTCAGCATTAAATACATTTGGAAAGGTGCAACTCTGCTGGAGATACTAACAAGAGAACCAAGCTGAGAACTGAAGCGATTAAGCGTTCTAAGACGAAGCATTTGTTCGAATTGAACGCCTCGCATATTCTCAACACTAAAGCCCCCACGGTTAATTTGGACGACCAGTTCATTCCGACTGGCCATGACCTGGCTGGTTAAATCGTGAAGCAGATCTCTAAGTACGGATGAGCCACCAACCACAAAACATGGGGGTATGTATGTCGGATCTCGCCGAGGCAACCCAATATCCTCGCCGGCGGCGCGGGTGATTTTCAGCAAAGGCAACACTTCAAGGTCTGAGGGGTCGTCATTTTCAAGCAACAGTCTGGCGTTTATCTGACGGAGCTGAACCGGCTGCGGGTTTTCACCTGTATTTTCGTCCGTTTTTTCAATCTCAGTAACTATATATGTGCGCTTGGCACGCCAATCCTGGTCATCGCCCTTTTCAATAACATTGCCACGTGAAGCATACCATACCGGGACACCAATACTGATGGTCAAAGCACCGCTTGTAGATGCAAATGCCTGCTTTATGTCAAGCGAGGGGAGATTCGTATTGTCAGGAACGTTCAGTTCCAGCCCGCTCGGCATTATAATTCGGAGCCGGTCGAAGGAAACTCTCATATTTTCCAGTTGATCATCAGATATTTTCGCCTCCATCAGGCCATAGGGATAGCTCCAAAACATGCGAGACTGCCTTGTGAACTTATCGATAATATTTCTTTGCAAGACCTGAAGGTGATGAGGCTGGAGAAAGAGACCCTCACACCAATGAATTTCGCCTTCTATAGCCATACGGTACTCCCCTGTATTGACGTCACTGCCCCATTCCTTTCGTTAAAGATTCCACGTAATCAACGATAGCCTTTCTTATTTCCATTTCGATGGAGTCTTCATTTAACGTCTCGGCCAGTTCTTTATATTTTTTCCAGCATTTCACATCATGGCTGACAAAAACGCTTCCGGGTTCCATTTTCACCAAAGCTTCAATCTCTAACGGTGAAAACCTGGCGAGATGACGTTTCGCAAACTGGCCACCTGCGCGGCTAACCGCACTGGTCATTGCCGCAATAAGTCGCTGCAACACTTTGAGATCATCATCAACCTGATTAACAGATACCTCGGCGTCGCTGCTTAAAAACTGCCCTATTTTTTTCGTTAGAGCACCCTGCGGACGAACGGCAGACCGCGGTGACAGTTGACGCCAAGTGTTCCATACCAATGGTTCGAGCTTCAAAACAAAATCAATAAGTGTCGCATTGAGCTCGGAGATCTTCTCGGCACTAATACTGCATTCATCGGCGACCTTAAATTTTTGCTTCAGTTTTTGGTCCAATTCTATGGAATTGTCCTGCCGGGCTTTTGGTCTCAATCCAGCCTCTTGCAGGCTTTTATCGACAAAATCCTTTTGGTCGTCTGAAAGTGTCGGGGCTATTTCCAGAAGACTTCGAACTAAAAATTCGACATTTTTAAGCTCTGACTCATCAAATGTCGGAGGGCTTTCGACAGCCGTTTCCGTCGATATGGCCCGAGTAATAAAACTGCCGGCAGGAAACTTCTCTAATAATCTGCCCAGGAATTCATTACGCTCATCAGGCAAGACGCTCTTTAACGCCTTTTCAATCTCCTCGCAGAGATAGGCCGTTCTCGTCTGTTCACTCTCATCTGCAAAGTCAACTTGTATCAGACGAAGCCGATTTGCAGTCTCAAGTACGTGACTCTCCATCTTTTTCTTATCGTTTGCAGGCACGGTTCCCCTATAATCTTGAATTAAATAGTGTCATCCGTAAAATATTATTCTCGACATTCTCTCTTTTCTTGTCAACTTAAATATGATTAGAAATTATGTCTGGCTCGATAACCTATTGTTTAATCAAACCGGAATAACTATTTTTATACATACTTAGAAGAGCAAGAAATAGAATCTTAAGAAAACTAAATCAAAAACTAAGCGTTTATAAATTAATAAGACCTTATATTAAGAAAACAATTACATTAAAAAGTGGCCGCAGACGGCCAGCTTGAATTTCCAAAACAAGCTATGTCTCCAATGACCTCAGCACAAGATTATCAGCGTTCTTCCGGAACTTCCTGGAGCCAAGCCAGCTCGACCATCCTAACTTTCCCATTCTACCCAGACATAACCTCGGAATCCTGGATGCCTTTAATATCAACTGAATCTCCCACAAAAATTCATCTCCTACATAATTCTTGACCCAAGCGATAAGACGTCGAATACTATCACTTCCCGGCAAAAAAGCCTGATATCTGGGCAAATCCATAGGCCCAAGTTTAATCCTGAATTTCTGCTGGCACTCCCAAAAACGGCTCCCTACAATCAATGTCGAACCCAATTTTGCATTTTCGCAAGATGATCCCAATTGGCAAAGATAGTTTTGAGGAAGATTTATCCACTGTCCGACAAACTGTTGTATGTCCGCCGGAACCTCAAAATAGTCCACTAAAATCTCCCTCAATCCTTCAACATTCCTGGTCTGGCAAACAAGACGTCCGGAATAATGCAGCTTTGCGACGTCAGGCAAGGCGTCCCTGTTGCGAAAAGAATCATCACCAATTCCGAACAAACTGCCGATGTAAACCGCAAAACGATCCTCATCTTTGCGATCATAGCTAACACATTGCTGGTTACATGCCCAGGCGCGATAGAAGAGCGATATCATTCGGTGATGAAAAATATCAAGAAAAACAGCAAGCGTTTTGTCTCTGTGATTTTGCAGCCGGTCATAAATATATTCAGTTATTACCAGAGGCATCGGACCACCCTGACCAAGAAGCCCTAAAAAGTTTACTGTCATTTTAGCAGGATCTTGATCGGTAGCTTCACAATATGCTGAAATCGCCGAAGGTGCAAAAGCTAAAGAGACATTTTGGCAAAACCTGACCGGATCATTTTGGGGTCGACGTGAATGCCCAATCCGCGGCAGGTCAGAGTTGATACACTCAAGCCGCCGGACAGCCTGGAAAAAGTCAAAATCAAACGGCCTGTTCCGCAAATCTGCTGCTAAAGAATCGGCCGCAGTCCGTTCTTCATTGTCCATCGAACAATTTCTCCTCGCTCGAGCGTTCTAACTACTGTTTCAGTAAACGAATTAATCGAAACATATCTGGCAAAAAACTGTTCAAGAACAGCCCCAAGCAGAAAAACACCAGTCCCTTCAAATGCCGCCTCTTCAAGAGTTATGGTTACCTCTAAACCTCGCGCAAATGCAATAGAACCCGATGTTGAGATTCTGCGCGTGATCGGCCTGGAGCTTATGGATTTGAGGCCGTCAATTTGTTTGCGGATTTGCAAATCGCCCATGTCACTATAAAGCCTTAAAATATCGCGAAGTGCCGATGAACCCTCACGTTCACTCGTATCGGTTAGCGATAGATAATTTAGCGACAGGTGATTTATAATGCGCCATGCAAATTCACCTTCAGCGTGAGACGGCTTGGGCGAAGTTGGGGATCCGATGCATCGGATCGATGTGCAAGGTACTGTTTTCTCCATCGTAAAATCGGAAGATCCAATTCCTATTGGTACATGCAGAGGCAAATCACGGTTAGTGCAAAGAGCCTCGACACCCAACTGTTTCACGTCAGCACTGAACGGGGCGGCATGGGGATCGACAAGAGATATATAGACTTCGCTACCCGTATAACTGCGTGACCTTCGAGCCTTCAAGCCCGCATTTCGAGTCTTCGGCATTGGGACGCGGTTTATTACGTAATAGCCGCTCGCCTCGCTGTCCCCGAAATCTTTTGCAAGATAAAAAGGCAGAAATTCCTCCAACTGGTCTGACCTGGCACCATAACCAATTACCTTGGTAAGCTTATAAACCTCAAAATCGTGCGCTCTGGTCCTGTCCGGCACAACATGAAATTCGAAAAATTTGTCCGAAACTGGTATCCTATCCAAACGTTTTTCGAAGAGGTTTATAGCGGGAGCACAGAATAGTCCGAAATTATCAGCATTAATTGTGCCCTCAAGTTCGATTTTGGACTCCCGGAACAGGACAATGATATCCAATAGATTGTCATCGCAGCTTCTGATTGCATCACCCAAATTGGTAAGTTCTACATACATAAATCGCTGAGGAAATGCAAAATACTCGTGTAAAAGTCGATATCCCTGAAAAGACATGGCATCGTATGGCAGGAGTTTTTGCTTGTTGTCGAAACCCACCCGCCTAATGCAGGAAGCATCAATGGTCTTTTGCCATCCTATGGGTCTGGAGGCCGGCTGTACTACTATCGCAGCAGCATTTGCAAAAAACTGCTCATACAAATGCATCGGGGTTTCGCCGACTCCCATTAAATGCAGATTCAGCGAATCTAATTTCAACTCACTGAAGCGAAGTCCGGCCGTCGTTTGGATACGCAACCTGATACCAGCTTTAATATTAGGTATATTGGGAATCTCAAGCGAGGCCAACTCGCGAGTATAGTAATCCGCCTGATTCAATTTAATCGGCCAGAGGGTAACGTCATGGGCGGTACGATACTCACATCTGGTTTGTTCCGACTTGCCCAGCATACTATTCAGCGAGGAATTCCGGGGAATTACAAAGCCTTCCGCGAGACCTTTCTCATCCGTTTCCGGATTGAACTGAACAGTACACATAGATGGTGTAGGCGCCAGATAGTGAGGGTAAATCGTCTCGACCAAAGATTGGCTGAATCTGGGAAATTCCGCGTTTAGCTTGAGTTGAACTCTCGCAGCGAGAAAAGCAAATCCTTCGAGCAGTCGCTCGACGAAGGGATCCTGACATGGCTGGAATTCATCCAGACCACCAAGGCGTCCCGCTATCTTAGGAAACTCCTTCGCAAATTCAGCCCCCGTTGCCCTAAGATGTGCCAGCTCACGATTGTACAAGTCCAGCAAGCGCCTATCCATTCAGCTCGCCTTTCAATTTGTAATGGCCGGTTTCCAAATCAACTTCCGTTTTGACGAAAAGGCGATCCGGCAACGGTTGCGCCCAAAGTTCCGATTCTATTTCGAATGAAATGCTACGGATGTATTCCGAATCCAACGGAGAAACCATGCGAACGGACAATGATCTCTGCGAGATTCTCGGCTCGAAACAAATAATGGCTTCCTTGACCTGTGCTTCAATTTCAGCCGGCTTGGTATTTAAAATAGGTGCACCACATATGTCGAGTATGCCGAAGTTCAGCACGGATCGTGCTGCTTCGCTAAACTCATATATGTTGTCGTGCAATGGGTGCCTCTTCGAATTTAAGAGCATCGCCAGGTCGCGAAGCACCGCACTTTTGTATCTTTGCAGTGAAACTATGCGTCGGTCCCGGCTCTCCCTGCTCACTTCCGGCTCATCATCGGTGAGGCGGTCAAGCAGGCATGGTTGAAGACGATCCATCGGCGTAAGTTCAGCCATTATTCATCCCATCTTGTCAGTCTGATTCAGAGTGATCCAAATCTATTTGTCGTATCTGGAGCAGCGGGAAGTCATCCTCGTCGGTGGCAAACATGCGTTGTCCCAAACCAAGGTGCACATCTCCGGGTTTTTCAATCCACTCGGTTTTGCGTGCGAGCCGAATAGCATTATCTTCGCTGGCTTCCGAGTCTGGATATCGCGTTGGCATCAGGCCAGTCGCTTCGCCGCCGTTGACCCAGGTGAACTGGACAGGAATCCAGACGGTATCGCGCAGGTCGGCAGGCTCCTCAATTCGGATACTTTTTATGGCTGTGAAGGGCACCCAATAGTATTTGCCGTCAATAATGGCCTCCAGCACCGGACCAAACCTGGAATCGGCGTCTGATATCCATTGAAAAGGCCGACCATCGATAGATCCAGGGACGGCCGGAGCCGCTTCAAACGCACGATCTCGCAGGCTCTGAGACGCTTCGTATTTTCCTTCCGCTATCATTTGGTTGGCCTGGACCAGCCAGGCAACCCACTCGTCCGGCTCGCCGAAAACAAGCGGCGAGCGCTTACCGGCGAATATCTCAGCTCGGAACGCTTCGCAACTGATCGCCGTTCGGCAAACCTGAGCCATGAGCAAATTCAAAGCGTCAAGTTCTGCCGCTACGTTTAACTGTGTCAGAGCCCGCTGCCAATCTCCAAAGACAGCCAGCAGTTGGAAAAGGAAAACACGAAGCTTGGCATTCGTAGGATCGCTGCGAATCTCATCTTCCAGGACGGCCAATGCCTCATTGAGCTGGCCGGCCCGTAATAACTCTTCCATTTGCATAACGACAACCTCCATCGCGGGCATTAGACACTCCTGCCAGCGCAGTATTCAAGCTCAGAAAGCCGGCACACAGTAACTGGATGCCTGTTTGCTGATTATTAGCCGCCTTTATTATCGATCAAGCTCCAGTATTTCTCAACGTTACCCTTAGCTTCACCTGTCTTGTGGTCCGTCTGGATATAGTTCCATGTCAATTTGCCATAGTTGAAGGTCACCGATTCGGTTGGCAGGCCACCGCCGCCGCCGCCGACACTGACTGACGAGATTATCACATCCTCCATTTTATATTCCATGTATTTTTCCTTGTTGCCGGTTGCGCGGCAGAGTTCGATAACCACGTTTGGGACGTGCTTGCCCTGGCAGCAGTACAGATTAATCGTGGGAGTAGCCTTATCCAGCGCCTTAACGATGGAAATATCCTGGTGGGTACACCGCCCCCCGGTGGCCGCCCCGCCGGTGCTTCGTTCTCCGGCGGCCATCTGAGCAACACCGGAAGAGTACGACATTACCTCAATCCACTCTTTATGTTTTGCGTCGGTACTTTCACCTGGAATTCCATCGATTTTCAGAAAACAATCACCTGCCATTTTGTCAACTCCTTATATATAAAATGTTTATCTAAGTTTCAGTGCTCAACTTATCAATAAAAAACCATGTCAAGCATATTGAATACCAAATCAGACTCTACCTATTAACCACCCGTCTTGACCGATGGCAGCTTCGATACCAGCCGTAGCGAAACGGACAGACCTTCGAGCTGGTAATGGGGTCTCAGGAAGAACTTTGCAGAGTAATACCCAGGATCTCCTTCAACCTCGTCCACAACAACTTCCGCTGCGGCCAGTGGATACTTGGCCTTAACTTCTTCCGAAGCGCCGGGATCGCTTGTAACATACTGCGTGATCCACTGATTGAGCCATTTCGCCATATCATCGCGTTCTTTGAAAGAGCCGATCTTGTCACGGACTATGCACTTGAGAAAATGCGCGAACCGGCAAGTCGCAAACAGGTAAGGCAGCCTTGCGGCCAGCTTGGCATTGGCCGTTGCATCGGCATCCTCATATTCGGTTGGTTTTTGCAGTGACTGGGCACCGATAAAGCATGCATAATCCTCATTCTTCCAGTGTGATAAAG
>Ga0315541_1002186_pt1 | contig 16701 bp, 14 predicted proteins | sample SalMarSW160190MG_FD_203095 | JGI IMG/M metagenome (GOLD analysis project Ga0315541, IMG submission 203095) | Salt marsh sediment microbial communities from the Plum Island Ecosystem LTER, Massachusetts, United States - Salt Marsh Sediment SW1601-190 ...
GCGGTTGCCCGATTGAGATGCGCTATCGAAAGCCGAGAAAAAATCACACTTTACGGCGACTACGATGTTGATGGCATAACCGGCGTTGCAATTCTATGGCAGCTTCTTAAACTTCTTGGCGCTAATGTCGATTATTACATCCCTCACCGCATCGAGGAAGGTTACGGTCTGAACGGCGCCGCAATCCAGTCCTTAGCCAGGACTGGTACGCAACTGATCGTGACCGTTGATTGTGGTATTACGGCTTTTGACTCAGCTCAGCTTGCTGAACAATGCGGTATTGAACTGATAATAACCGACCACCACCAGCCCGAGTCTAAATTGCCCAAAGCAGCCGCCATTGTGCACCCCGGCCTTGAGCCGTCATATCCTAACCCCGACTCAGCCGGCGCTATGGTCGCATTCAAATTGGCCTGGGCGCTGGCCAACGAATTTAACCCGGCAGAAAGGCTGAATCCTGAACTTCGCGATTTTATGCTCAATGCCACCAGCCTCGCGGCCATGGGAACCATCGCGGATATTGTCGATTTGCGTGGTGAAAACAGGATTCTGACCTGCTATGGCCTTAAGGCTCTGCCCGAATGCAAGCTCACCGGGATACAGGCATTGATCGAATCTGCCGGCCTGACCGGACAAGGCCTGGATAGCTTCCACATAGGTTTTCGCCTGGCCCCAATGCTCAACGCAGCAGGACGAATGGGACACGCGCGACTGGCCGTGGAACTGCTGACCAGCGACCGCGAAACTCGCTCAACACAGATAGCTGAATACCTCAAGCAACAAAACAGCCAACGCCAGCAGTGTGAGCGAAAGATGTTTCAACAGGCCTGTGAAATGATCTTCAATCAGGGACTTAACCATCCCGACAGAAGAAGCGTTGTTCTTGCAAACAGCGACTGGCACGGCGGTGTGCTTGGCATCGTAGCTTCCCGCTTGGTCGACAAATTTCATCGTCCAACGATTATGATAAATTCCGGCACAGAAAACGGTGCTGCACAAGGCTCCGGAAGATCCATTCCCGGATTTTGCCTTCTCAGCGCGATAAAGGCCTGCTCGGACCATCTGATAACCTTTGGCGGTCACAAAATGGCAGCAGGTATAACCATTAAACCTGAGAGCATAGAACAGTTTACTGCCGACTTCGAGGCATACGCAGTTCAGAATTTAACGGACGACGATGTCACCGCAAAGCTCCATATCGACGCCGAGGCACCTCTTAGCGAGTTTACACGAGAATGCGTCTATCAATTGCAGATGCTCGGCCCATTCGGTCAGGGCAACCCTGAGCCCGTCTTTGCTACAAAAGCCGTCCATTTGGCTGCGCCGCCCAGAAGAGTGGGCGCACGCGCCGACCACCTCCAACTTGTCATCACCAACAAAATAAACGCAGTTCGTTGTGTGGGCTTTGGAATGGGAAAACTTGAGAAAAAACTGCTCGACCACGAATTGTTCAATGTCGCATATCGTCCTCAGATAAATACCTACAATGGCAACAGCAATGTCGAATTCATCCTAAGCGATGTTCAGTTCGAATAGGAATCAAAACCTAAGTATTTAGCCCCACGTTTCACGTGGGGTTCTCACTCCACTACAACCTTTTCGATTTTGAATTGTCCGAGCACACTTGCAATATTGAGAAAATCTGCCGGCTCACCATTACCGACCGCAAGAGCAATGTGCCCGGCATCATAGCCGCCCAGTCCCGCGCTCTTAAATGCCGCATCCAATCCGATCCACCTGTCACCAGCGTATGCCTGAACCCAGGCGTGTCCACCAAATCCTTCGAAACCGCTAAAATCAGCAACATAAGCAATACCAACAACCACCTGCGCAGGTATTCCAACTGCACGGCACAATGCAGCAGTCAGCACCGCAAACTCGCTGCAATCACCTTCACGGCTTGTCGCAACCTCTGCCGCTGAGGCGTATCCAACAGATAGACTCTTGTTCTCAATATAGTCGGCCACAAACGATTCGATTCTCTTTATTGCCTCAGCAACATCTTTAGCGTCGCCAATGGCCTGTCGGCCAAGCTCGATTATCTGTTTGTGGTCGCTCTGCACATACCTGCCGGGCTCCAATGCAACAAGAATTCTTTTATCTTTTCCCTTGTACGGGAACTTTACGCCTGAGGGTGCAGCCATGGGCCTTACCGTCACTATCACTTTGCCATCCTCAAGGCGACGCACCTTTTGATTGTCACTTTCGGGTATTACCAGATTGGCATCTTCAATCGGAGCTAACAGATAACTAACCGCTGAGATTCTACTCAGATCGCCAAGTGGCTCAGGACTTGTCACAAACATCTTGTCGATTAGCTCCAACACATCGTTCTCGCCGAGTGCAAATTCTTTCGCACAGGCAATCATTTCCATCTGCATTCCTGCTATGTTTGTTATCGTTTTTTGAGGACGAAGCTCCTCATCCACGTAACTTATACTGGGAATTTCTCCTGTTCCCGGCATACTTAGCAGGGTCATCACCTCAGTAAGAGGAACAACACGTCCTAAAAGATCGACCTTTTGCATGGCACCGATACGTACCTTCGCATCTACGGCCTGCAACATTCCCGGGCTAAACATTTTTGTCGAATACTCCAGCCCTTGCTTCAGGCCGTGCTTGAGCGTGAGCAAACGAAGTCCTTCTGACATGACAGCCCCTTTGGGCCATTCAAAGGTCGATTTTTGCTCGCTATCAGGCGATGTGGTTGTCAAATATACCGTCCCATCGGCACCGATGGTGCCGGTTGTTTTTGTTGTCAATATCCCCAGTTGCTGAACGACTTCGAAACCTATCGGCTTTCCGTCAACTGTTTCAATGCTGCTTTCGGCCATCTCAATTGTAAGTGGAATGCCCAGCCGACTTATTGTAATACTAACCGTCTCACTTGTGGTTACTTTGCCATCGGAGACGACTCTGCTCTGGACACTGTGGCCTACTTTTTTACCCTCCATAAACAACGCGAAATAATCAGTCTGGCCTGATACGGTGGCCGGATAAATAGATAGCGCCAATCCTAAGCAAACGCCAAATAAACTTCGAATCTTCATCCTCAAATTCCTCCATAGAGGCTTTGCAAAGCAAGTAATGTGCCCTTTACAAATACGTATGTTTTAAGCAATAGCTTTAGTGTCGCCGATTATAAACAAAGGCACTTGGATTTTCATTAGAATTGTTGGCGGCGTTGTTTTTTGCCTTGGTTGACTATTTCAGCCTTTGTAATAAAATAGCTCCACTGTTATGGGCCAAATCCAAAACAAAACACGCAAACTTATGACCTTCGATGAGCTATTGGAACTGGTCTCTTCAGGCAAAGCCCCAAACATCCGCCTCGATTCGCGCCTGGTCAAAGCAGGCGATGTTTTTATAGCTGTCCCTGGCACAATTCATGATGGTCACGAATTTATCGACGAAGCTGTCGCCAACAGCGCCAAATATATTGTTTGCCAAAATCTTGAATCGAGCCACGAGTCACGAGTCACGAGTCACGAGACTGTTATCGTCGGCAATTCTTCTGAAGCTGCGGCGCTACTCGCACAGGCAAGCAAGGGCTATCCAGCCTCCAAGCTGACTAATCTTGCTGTCACCGGCACAAACGGCAAGACAACCATTGCGTTCCTCGTCCGGTCGGTAATCCAGCAGGCCAGCCAGAAGTGCGGCCTTATCGGCACCATAATCTATGACACAGGCAGCAGCGTTAGCGAAGCGTGCCTTACTACACCCAGTTGTCTTGATATTGCTCGCGCACAAGACCAGATGGTTAAGGCAGATTCAAAATATATGATTATCGAGGCAAGCAGTCACGCCCTGGCACAGGATCGTCTTGCAGGAATTGATTTTAAGGCCGCTGCATTTACCAACCTTTCAGGCGAACACCTCGATTACCATAAAACAAAAGAAGATTACCTCGCTGCTAAAACAAAACTTTTCGAGAAACTTTCACCCAACGCCGTAGCTGTACTAAACAAGCAATCGCCGCAGGCACAATACATTGCTCGACGCACACGCGCAAAGATCCTGTGGTATGCCGTCGATGAACCTGCTGACATCAGTGCTCACATTGAATCTATGAATATAAGCGGAACAATTTTTGCTGTGAAGTTTTCTGAGTCACGGGTCACGGGTCACGGGTCACGGGTGACCACCCCGCTACTTGGTCGATACAATGTGAGCAATCATCTCGCCGCCGCAGGATTGTGTCTTGCCGCAGGATTCGACTTGGATACAATCGCCACCGGCCTTTCCGCACTGCAGGCCATACCCGGCCGATTGGAGAAAATTAGTTATTCTGGTCGCGGGCCACGAGCCACGAGCCACGTATTTATTGATTATGCCCACACCGATGATGCTTTGAAAAATGTCTTGGAAACATTGAAGCCTTTGTGCAAAGGCAAACTAATTGTTGTTTTTGGCTGTGGCGGCGACAGAGACAGAACCAAACGGCCGCGTATGGCAAAAGTCGCCGAAGATTTAGCTGATATTGTCATTGTAACCAGCGATAATCCACGAACTGAAAATCCACAAGCCATCATAGATGAAGTAATCGCAGGCTTTGATAGTCGTGAATCGTGTATGGTGAATCGTGAATCGAACCACGAGTCACGAACCACAAACCACAAGACCACTATTGAGCCTGACAGAAAAATGGCAATTGAACTGGCGATACGAATTGCTACCAGAGATGATATCGTCCTAATCGCCGGCAAAGGCCATGAAAACTATCAGATAATCGGCAGCCATCGATTCCATTTCAGCGATAAGGAAGTAGCCCAGGAGTTGCTCCTGAGGGAACGGCGGACAACGATTTAGGGGCTGCAAAGCGATATGGAGGGACGGTAATTTTGTAGCACACGCTCATTCCAGGTCTATATCATGCCCAAGCTACGCTTAAGCATGCCACCCAAAGTGAACGGGCTAAGTTAGAAGCATTTAACCCCGTCCTTTCGGCTATGCATAGGCTAACTTTTTCACTTCCTTTTCTATACGATGCGAAAGTTTGTCTGAATCTACATCCAAATCATAATCCATCTGCAGGCCCAGCCAAAACTGTGGTGAATTGCCAAAATAGCGGGCTAAACGAAGTGCCGTGTCTGCTGTTACACTTCTTTTGCCATGAATAATTTCATTTATTCTTCGAGCTGACACTCCCAAATCTCGACCAAGCTGATTTTGGCTTATGTTCATAGGCTTTAAGAATTCTTCGAAAAGAACCTCGCCAGGATGTAAAGGAGGTATTTTTCTCTTTCCCATTTTCACACCTCAATGATAATCTGCAATTTCTACCTCTAAAGCGTTATTATCTATCCATTCAAAACAAATGCGCCATTGGTCATTAATGCGAATGCTATATTGCCCTTTCCTTCCACCTGATAACTTCTCTAACTTATTAGCCGGCGGTACTTTCAAATCATTTAATGTAATACTGCGATCAATCATACGCAGTTTTCTAAAAGCAACTTTTTGAATATCACGAGGCAACTTCTTGGAATATTGCCGGTGAAAGATTTTCTGTGTTTCTTTACATTTGAATGTTTTAATCATATACTAATTAAATGTATAACGTATAACGTTATAAGTCAAATGTTTTTTTCTAAAATTTGTGATATTTTTTGCTAAAGTTGGAAGTCCCTCAGAATCATATACTTCTGTATATTTCCGTAAAATACATCGACATCGGCTATCTATAGAATCATAGCGTAATTCTTGGAACAAGAACTAACAGTCGGCGCGGTGGCTACCCCAAGTTCTGTGGTTGGCGAGTTCCGGCCAAACAACTTATGTTCCAGTTGGTTGTGAAACCACAACAATTTGGTCACCGAAAAATCCGTACAATTGTTGGACCAGATACTTCGGCACGCATAAACTTGATTTATAACCGCTGTACGCATATACTGCGCGGCCAAAGGTGTCTTTCGCTTGGTTGTTTTTCTGTGTATACAGTAACCAACACAAAGGCAGATAATGAAGAAATTTTCAATTACATCTCTGGCAAAGGTCACGGATGCACAGCCCCTGTCAGTCACGAGCCACGAGTCATGTTTCACCGGCATAAGCACAGACTCACGGACCACAAGACCAGGTGACTGCTTTTTTGCGATTACTGGCGAGAACTTCGACGGCCACGACTATGTACCGGATGCCTTTGCCAAAGGCGCCGCCTGTGCGGTGGTCAGCCAGAATATTGAGGCTCCAAGATTAGGTGATAAAGTTGTATTCAAGATTAAAAACACGATAAATGCCCTCGGTGATCTTGCCCGCTACTATCGCCGGCAGTGTGGTTTTAAGGTAATTGCCATTACCGGCTCAGTGGGTAAGACGACAACGAGGCAAATCGTTAGCCATGTCCTAAGTAAGTACCACCGGGTTTTTGCAGCACCAAAGAATTTTAATAACACTATAGGGCTGCCTTTGACGCTGCTTGGCGCTGACGCAGAAGACGAAATTGTTGTCACCGAACTCGGCAGCAATCACCCCGGTGAAATTGCGTATTTGACCAAGATTGCATTACCAGACGTTGTGGTCATAACAAATGTGCACGCCGCTCACCTGCAGGGCTTTGGTAACCTGCGGACAATAATGCAGGAGAAACTATCCATATCCGAGGGACTATCAAGCGATGGAATTTTGATAATTAATGATATGGTGGTTGAATGGCTACATGAGAACCAATTAAATTATCAATTACCGATTACCAATCACCCAATAATAACCTTTGGTAAATCCGCCTGTGCCGATTATCAGGCCCAAAATATCACGTATCATCCATTCGCGAGCACATTTGAGATTGACGGGACCAAGGTCAATCTGCCAATGCCTGGGCAGGGTAACGTCGAAAATGCCATCGCTGCTTACGCTGTTTGCAGCCAATTTGGCGTAGGCGCCAATGATTTTGCTCAGGCTGTAGATACTCTGCCGCCCGTTACTATGCGAGCAGAACCACTCCAAATCGGCACACTGACCGTATTGAATGATTGCTACAATGCAAACCCGGCCTCGATGATAAATGCGCTCGAAATGCTGGCCGTCGCGGACCCGTCTGAGCAACGCCGACGTGTCTTCATCTGTGGTGATATGGCCGAACTCGGCGAACGAAGCGAGCAACTGCACGCCGAACTTGCCACAGCAGTTGTTCAGACTCGTGTGCGACTTTTATTAACCGTCGGCAAACTCGCCAGGTTAACCGCCATTAACGCAAAGCATCTGGCCGAACATAATCTGCAGACGATCTCTTTTAACGACACACAAATGGTTTGCAATAAACTGCACGAGTTCATAGAGGATCACGATATAATACTAGTCAAAGGTTCACGTACGGTTAAATTGGAGATGGTCGTGGACAAGCTAAGGGAGCTTTTCAAGGTGCCGAAAGTTCCATACGATGTTCGGGAGCTGCGAGTTTCGGCAGCACAGAAGTCAACTCAGTCCATTAAAAAGCAGAAGACAAAATGATATACCATCTTTTACGACATTTTAGCGATTTCATCGCCGAAGCATTGCATTTCTATGCTTACCGCTATGTGATGTTTCGCTCGGTAATGGCAATATTGACAAGTCTGCTAATTGCGATTCTGATTGGCCCGAAAATTATCCGCTGGCTGATACGAAAAAAGATTGGAGATCGGCCCGAGTTTTATCATGCCGCCCTTAATGAGTTGACAAAAGAAAAAGCAAATACACCCACAATGGGTGGTCTAATCATAATTTTCTCTGCCGTTCTCAGTACCTTGCTATGGGCGAAACTGAACAATCCCTTTATTCAGAAAGCAATCTTTGTAATGGCGTGGTTTTCGGTTTTGGGTGGTGTCGATGATTGGCTGAAACTCACCGCTGGTACCCGCCACAGAAGCAGGGATGGCTTGTACCCGTGGGAAAAGCTCATATTTCAGATTGCCGGAGCTGTGCTAATAGCGTCCTTTTTATTCTTTGATTTTGTCAACATCGATGATGGCAGACTGTTTTGGCTGCCGTTCTATAAGCACGGTCTGTCTTTGGCTAACTGGACATTTATCCTGATAGCGATTTTTTATATATCAGCCACAAGCAATTCGGTGAACCTTGCCGACGGTATGGATGGTCTGGCCGCAGGCCTTGTCGGTATGGTCAGTCTTGTTCTTGCTGTGCTATGCTATGTTGCCTCCGAAACCATGTCCCGAACAACACCTGTCACTTGGGCCAGTTATCTGTTGCTGCCACATATACCACAGGCTGGGGAGCTGAGTATTTTCTACTCGGCCATCCTCGGTGCCGTCCTTGGTTTTTTATGGTTCAACTGTTACCCAGCTCAAACATTTATGGGTGACGTTGGATCACTGCCGTTAGGTGCGGTCATGGGCTATGGTGCATTGGTGACAAGAAATGAAATTCTTCTGTTGGTCATTGGAGGCGTATTTGTCGTCGAGCTTCTCAGCGTGGTTATGCAAGTTGGTTATTTCAAATATACCGGCGGCAAGCGCCTTTTTAGATGTGCACCGCTTCATCATCATTTCCATTTAGCAGGCTGGAGCGAACCACAGGTAGTCGTGAGATTCTGGCTTATGGCCGCAGCATTTGCTGCTCTGGCTCTGGCCACCCTCAAAATCCGATAATCGTGCCACTAATAAAGTGCAAATATCAAAGTTCAAAAATAAAAATTGTGGAATTGCCGCAGAGCGGCAATGACTACCTTAATTTTACATTTTACATTTAGATTTTTTATTTTCTTATGCCTGCCCCCTAAAGAACTACCAGATGTGGGCCGATATGATAGTTTTGCTAGTGACTGTCGACCAGGGACCTGCGGATTCATGGTCCATGATCAGCGAAGTTTCCTTGGGGGCTTCGCTTTTTTTCTTGTCCGTAAAAATTATCGGTCATATTGCTATGTTATGACTATGCTGATGCCAATCAGGTGTCGTGCAATTGACCAACACTGTTGTTTTCGAACAATACGCTGTGCTCTATTTTAGGTAAAATCTTGGATGAGGAGACAATGATGCTCAGAGCAAGAGATGTTATGAACAGGAATGTAATTAGCGTCAAGAAAGACACGCACATTTTTGAAGCAGTTGAACTTATGGTATCAAATAGTGTTTCAGGCCTACCCGTGGTCAACGACGATCTGACTATCGCGGGCATTCTCTCAGAGAAAGACGCAGTTGTATTGTTCTATACAAACAAGGATGATGAGAGTAAAACCGTAGACGACTTCATGACCCATCACCCAGTATTCTTTGAGGAAAATGAAAGTCTGCTGGCGGTATGTGATTTCTTGACGAAGAATATCTTCAGAAGAGTCCCCATCACATCAAACGGAAAACTAGTCGGCATCATCAGCGTCCAAGACGTCCTTGATTCCGTGCTCAAGCAGAGACAGCAAGCAGTCCACGCTACTTAAAAAGAGCTTGGATGTTTCTGTTTTTGAATAACTTCTTCGCAAAAAATAACTTTCCCACATATTCATTGCGTTGTAGTTTTATAGATTGCCCCTGAGGGGCGAGCTACTCGCCTCCGCGAAGCGCCTTGGCGGAGCGGGGTTGGTTCGTTGCTCTTGTAGGCCAGGACTACTAATCGTAGTATTCTTCGCTGCGGACTCGCACGTTGTGCCTGTAGGCTTTAGAATCATCGGAGCTTAGTTTGTCCAATTGTCTTTGCGCCAGAAAAATCTTTATGGCAACAGTCCCGCAGCCGATCCCTGCAATGAAGAACACCGCAGCGGCAAGAAATGCAAAAATCTCGGGCAATGCTAAGATAATGACTCCAAAACCGATTAGCATCAGTCCTACGATAAATATTACTGCAGCCACTCTTCGGGAGGCTTGTGAAATCATGTTTGTATAATAGCGAAAACTCATTCAAAAAGCTCCTTCTTCCAAACTCGCCCCTTATGGGCAAGCTAAAAAGCGGGCTCCAAAAGGAGCCCGCTTTTTGCCGACCTACTAATACATTCCGCCGCCAGGGGGCCCTGGAGGTGCCCCCTTCTTTTCCGGGATCTCACTAACAATCGCATCGGTCGTTAGCAATAGCGATGCAATCGAGGCACCATTTTGTAGCGCAATTCTTTCAACTTTTGTCGGCACAATCACGCCAAATTTAATCATATCGCCATATTCCTTGCGCAGTGCATCGTAGCCGAAGTTCTTGTCTTTGCTTTCCAGTACCTTCTGAGCTACGATCGAGCCGTCCAGTCCTGCATTTTCGACAATCTGTTTGATGGGCGCCAGCACTGCCCTGCGGACAATATCAACGCCGATTTTTTCATCGCCATTCGCTTTGATTTTTTCCAGGGCAGGCAGTGATCTAAGCACCGCAACACCTCCCCCTGCTAAAATGCCTTCCTCTACCGCAGCTCGGCAGGCATGCAGCGCATCTTCGACGCGGGCCTTTTTCTCTTTCATTTCTGCTTCAGTCGCGGCACCGACGTTTATCTGGGCAACACCACCGGCCAATTTTGCCAATCTTTCCTGCAGCTTTTCAATATCGTAGTCACTCGTGGAGTTCTCAATCTCGGTTTTGATCTGCTCAATTCTACTCTTGATGGCTTCTGTGCTGCCTGCTCCTTCGATAATGGTCGTTGTATCTTTATCAATCTTTACCTGTTTAGCTCTGCCAAGCTGGCGCAATTCAATGTTCTCTAATTCAAGTCCCAAGTCCTCGAATATAGCATCAGCACCGGTGAGAACCGCAATATCACTGAGCAAAGCCTTCCGTCTGTCACCAAAACCAGGAGCTTTGACCGCAGCACATTGCAATACACCCCGGAGCTTATTGACGACCAATGTCGCAAGGGCCTCACCCTCTACATCCTCAGCCACAATCAACAGTGGTTTGCCTTGCTTTGCTACTTTTTCCAATAGTGGGACAAGTGATTTGACTGAGCTTATCTTCTTTTCGTGCACAAGGAAGTAGGGCTTATCAAGCACAACAGTCATATTCTCTATGTTATTGACAAAGTGCGGGCTCAAATACCCTCTGTCGAACTGCATACCCTCGACTAGCTCAACTACTGTCTCCAGCGATTGGCCTTCCTCAACAGTGATGACACCGTCTTTGCCGACTTTATCCATGGCCTCAGCCAGCTTTTTGCCGATCTCAACGTCCTGATTCGCTGAGCAGGTAGCGACCTGTTCTATCTGTTTACTTGATTCGACGGGTATGCTCATTTTATGCAGCTCTGAGACAATCGCATCGACTGCCATATCGATGCCACGTTTTACCTGCATAGCATTGGCGCCGGCCGTGATGTTTTTCAGCCCCTCATCATAAATACTTTCAGCCAGAATGGTTGCTGTGGTTGTTCCATCCCCAGCAACACTCGATGTCTTTGAGGCCACCTCCTTAACCATTTGGGCGCCCATATTCTCATACGAGTCCTCCAGCTCAATCTCCTTGGCGACTGTGACACCGTCTTTCGTAACCGTCGGCGAGCCGAATGACTTTTCCAAAACTACGTTCCTACCGCAGGGTCCAAGCGTAATCTTGACTGCACTGGCGAGCTTTTTGACCCCTTCCCGGATAGCCCCGCGTGCATCAGTACCAAAAGCAATTTTTTTTGCCGCCATGTTTATCTTTCTCCTTCTATAATCTGTAATCCAATTCTGTCCTCTCTCATTTCTCGATTACCGCCATAATGTCGGATTCATCCATGATAAGATATTCTTTGCCGTTTATCTTTACTTCCATGCCTGCATAGCTGGTGAAAAGTACTAAATCACCTTTTTTGACCTGCATCTCCTTACGTGTGCCGTCCTCAAGTACCTTACCGGGCCCTACACTGACAATTTTCCCCCTTTGTGGTTTCTCTTTGGCTGTGTCTGGCAGGACTATTCCACCCGCTGTTTTAGCCTCCGCCTCTACTCGCTCAACGAGCACCTTATCTGCCAATGGTCGAATCTTCATCTTATCCTTACTCCTTTCACAGTAAAACTTAACCCTTTATCAGTATTTCTGCCTTATAAGGCAAAAACATCATTGTTGTATTTCTTTTGAAAAAGCCTGTTCAGGACTTGTTGCAGAACTGCCATATCTACTGGCTTGTCGATTACGCCGAACACATCGAGTTCCAATGCTTTGCAAAGAATATCTTGAGTCGCTTCGCTTGCCAAAAGGATACACGGCAGCAGCGGATATTCCATCCTTATAATCTTGATAGTCGCCAGGCCGTTGGATTTCTCAGAGTCCATATCTACGATTGTGGTGTGGATACGCTTTCTTTCGATAATAGTGATAAACTGGTCCACACTCTCAGCCATAAGCAGGTTGACCCCTCTGGGTTGGAATATCCTGCGTACAGCATCGGGCCAAGCCCAGTCTGCCTCGCTGATCAATACATTGACCTCATCAAATTGTGGCCGTCTGGCAACCATAGTTATATTTTCCCCTTTTGTATAAGTGCAAATGTTGTGCCAAACGGTTAGACGTCGGCTGGTCTATACATAAGCATTTACGGCAGAGAGGCTTGCGTCAACTGATTTGTGTTGAGCGAGTACTGGCAAAACTGCAGCCGGGCCGACCCGCTCTGCCAGCCTGGCAGGATGACTACTGACGAGGAGATCAGAATCTTGCTTTAGCAGGATAACTGCTACGCATTCAGGGCAATAGCATTTCTTCAAGGCCGAATGGTACCTTTTCTATCTTCTTTGACACCACTACCTCCAGCTCGCATTTAGTCAGTCCTGATATGTCTTCCTTAAAATCATATGAATATTCGTTACCCCCACCAAAGCTTCCTATTTTTTTAATCCTACTACCGTCGTCTTTTATTATCGCCAATGATACTATTGTATTATCTCCTCCATCAATCTTAATCGTAAGACTATGACCCCGAATGCCAGCTACCTTGAAATTCAACTTATCAAGCGTAGGATTTCCTGTGGAATCTTTTCCGATTAGACTTTTAATATCTTCCAGAATAACTACTTCCGTAGCAACATCTGAGACAACCTTTACATAACCTTCCAGATTCCTCAATTTCCTAGAATTCTGAGATGGAACTTTTGCCCTTAGTCTCAATTCCTTCTTTTTTTGATGCCTGCTGCTGATCTTTAGCTGCATAAATGGCTGTTCCTGACCCGTGATCAGGTCATTGTCATTGTAATCTAATAGAGTCAGCAATATAGGTTCCTCGCACCTAACCGGATGAAATCCTTCATTCCAGCTAAGTTCAACTCCGATCTCTGTGTATGACTTGTCAGGCATATCTGTGCCATCGGCCTTTGTAGCTCTCTGCACTGAAATCCAGGCGACTTTCGCAGTAAGTCCGGTCGGTTGCTTCTGGAAATTTTCCTCTTCGGCGGTTTTCTGCTGTGAAGCTAAAACTTTAAGAGGTAGTGCAAATTTCAGTGTCGAAGCATCGAAAACAACATATCCTTTCCCTTGATCCGGCCCTTCAACGAACACTTTTGTTTTGGCAAGTCCATGCTTGTCACGCAGGTCTGTATCCCAGCTAACCATATTACTGACCTTATCATAATATCCGTTTGTCTTTTCAATCTCCGTTGGTAGATGAACCATTCGCTTAATATATAATCCTTTTGCGGCGCCATACATTCGGGTAAGATTCATCCCGCCAGCACCGGATTTTCCCATATCGCAATAGATCGCAGCTTTGTCTTCACCAGCAGGTGCAAGTCTTAGTTTGAGAGTGTCCCGGCAAAAATCAGAAAGAAATAATTGCTCCGGTGTGTTGAACGTTCCCTCAAACTCGATAATCCTTTTACCGTCGCGTAGATCTGTCTGCTTGATTGAGATTATGTCGATGGCCGATCCGATCTCTTCAAGCACCTTCTCTTTCGTAGCAGGTGGAATATTTCTTCGGCCGGGATCGTCGGAGGTGGCAACAACCAGTCTTTCTGATAAAATTAGCTTATGTTTTATAGTACCGCTGCCGTCGGGATTCAACGTAATCTCGGCTACGTCTTCGTAGCAACCGGGAATTAAGCTGATACATAATAGAACAAGCAACACTCTTAGCGAGATAAACATGATTTTTGCCTCCTTGTAAATTGTCTCTCATTCTCGCGAATGACAAGATAGTACCGCCTGGCGTAGCAGTCAAGAAAAAACCATTCAACGTCGTGCGGTTTGTAGGTAGAATTAGTGTTATCGTGCTTGGTTCTCTGCGTGAAAGATTGATCATCCTTTTCCAGGCCACTCGGCCGAAATTCCTGATTGCCAGTGCGGCACCTGTACTTGTCGGCACTTCACTGGATTACGCAACCGCAGGGAGTTTTCAGCCGCATCTTTTTGTATTGGCACTTCTGGCTGGAAGCTTCGCTCTGGCAGCACTTATGCTCACAGAGGATCGTATGTTTTTTGCGGGGCTGTTTTATTTGTTCACTCTACCGCTGGCGGTTTTTGCTATAAAGTTGGTGAACGGGAAGAATCTAACCAAGCCTGGCTAATACCGTGCCAATCAACACACAGTTCTTTTGCATACGGTCGGCTCTTTGTTTCTCGCCGCCGGACAAACCCGACAGACCCAAGTAGTACCAGCCACTCGTGAACTAAACTGCTTACCCTCAGGATAGCCTGGCGTGGGGGATGTTACATTCCAAAAAACAGATGGTTCTTGTCCGACACGTGGGCCGGATATATAATTCGGTAAACTTTTAAGGCTAAGCCTTTTATTAAATTCAACCAGGTAGTTGACGACAAATGGATGTTAAGTCGGTACTTTTTTCAGTGAGCGTGGCGCTGCTTCTAACAGGCTGTGTTCCTGAGCAGCGGTCCGAAGTGGCAGTAGGCCCGATCTGTATTGCAGGGACAGATATAAGAGAAGCAATGAGTATAGCTGAAGATGTCCTTGGTGATATGCACTTCGTTATTGATAAGGCCGATAGTGAGGTCGGCTTAATAAGAACCAAACCATTACCTGCAGCGCAGTCTTTCGAGTTATGGCGCAGCGATAATGTAGGACGTTACAACACCACTGAGGCAAATCTGCACAGCATCCGAAGGATAGTGGAATTGAAGATAGGCACAGAGGGTCGAGAACTGTGTATTGACTGCGAGGTGAAAACCGAAAGGCTAAGCATACCGGAGTACGAAGTTACAAGTAGCGCACGGGCATACCGCATGTTCTCAGAAAGCACAGAATCAATGCAGAGGCTGAGACTTAATCCTGAGCAGCGGGCAAAGATGGAGTGGATTGACCTGGGACAAGATAGGGAACTCGCGGCAAAAATTTTGAAACGTATTGAAGATCGCCTGGATAGTGAGGAATAAAGCATGAAGAGAGATACAAGATACGCTTCACCTGCTGCCTCGTCTTGCGCCTGCACTCGCGTAACCGCAGGTGCGAGCGACGAGAGTTGCAGAGGCAAGCGAAATACGAGATACGAAATATGAGAGTACTTGTTTGTGGCGGAGCGGGATATATCGGCAGCAATATGACGGCGATGTTGCTGGCCGAAGGGCACGAGCCGGTAGTTTTTGATAATCTCAGTAAGGGACACAAAACAGCGGTTAAGAATGCTGAGCTTATCGAGGCGGACCTATCCGACTATGATGCTCTTGTAGCAACGCTCAAGAAATACAAAATCGAAGCGGTGATGCATTTTGCTGCTTTTATCGAGGTCGGTGAATCCGTCAAGGAGCCGCTTCAGTACTATCGCAACAACGTGTGCTGTACACAGAACCTGCTGTCGGCTATGCATGCGTGCGATATAGTAAAATTTGTTTTCAGCAGCACCGCTGCGGTATATGGTATGCCGGAGAGGGTGCCAATTACTGAGGATGCGCCAACAGAGCCGATAAATCCTTATGGTCAAACCAAGCGCGTGGTTGAGAAAATGTGTCACTACCATAGCCAAACGGGAAAACTGCGATATGCTGCTCTGAGATATTTCAACGCCTGCGGTGCAGGAAACGCATGCTCGCTCGGCGAAGACCATAGGCCTGAGTCACACCTGATTCCACGAGTCATTCGGGCGGCGATGGGAAAACTGCCTGATGTTAGAATCTATGGAGCCGATTACGATACGCCAGACGGTACTTGCATCCGTGATTATATTCATATCGACGATTTGTGCAGGGCACATCTGTTGGCACTGGAGAAATTGGAGTCACAAAACGAATTGATATATAACCTCGGCAACGGTAACGGTTACTCGGTCAGGGAGGTGATCGAAGCAGTAAAAAAAATATCCGGCAGAGATTTCAAGGTTGTAGAGGCTGAGCGTAGGTCGGGTGACGCGCCAATACTGACGTCAGATGCCACAAGAGCAAGGAGCGAACTCGGCTGGAAGCTGAAAATGCCTGAGCTGGAGAAGATGATTGAAACAGCTTGGCAATGGCACAACATGTATCCTGACGGGTATCCGCACTAAAACAATCCTTCTTGGTCAGTAGAGCTAAAGTTGTGAAACAAATAAAGAACAAAGTTAGAGATTTTCTTAGCAAGAACGGCATGGACCCGGGGGATATAGACATCGATCAGGTGTGTCGGGTTTTTCTTGTTGAGATGGATAAGGGCCTTACAGGGGGAAAAAGCTCTTTGGCGATGCTGCCAACTTATATAGAGACAGAACAGGAAATACCTGAAAACAAACCTGTCATTGTGATGGATGCAGGAGGTACGAACTTTCGAGTAGCGACGGTTGTTTTTGGTGATGATGGAAAGGCGACAATTAGTGACTTTAAGCTTTATCAGATGCCGGGCTTGAAAGGAAAGGTCAGCAGGAAAATTTTTTTCAGCACAATGGCTGATTATATCAAGCACGTGGT